>Ga0065720_1003793_pt1 | contig 23201 bp, 13 predicted proteins | sample Thericmetagenome_FD_59107 | JGI IMG/M metagenome (GOLD analysis project Ga0065720, IMG submission 59107) | Thermophilic microbial communities from the Joint Bioenergy Institute, California, USA of rice/straw/compost enrichment - eDNA_2 v2... | ecosystem: Engineered > Solid waste > Grass >...
CTGAGGTATCAGGAACCAATGTCTTTGAAAGTAAACTCTTAATAAATCTGAATCTCTGGATCCACCAATATGTCTGAAATGATGTCAGCTTTGAGGAAAGGCGTTTTTGATTGAGTCTGACCAGTTTATAGTTAAAAAACATCTTGTTGAGTTTCCCTCCTATTGTGGCAAATATTAGGAAGATTGACAAAAATGCAAAGATATTAAGAGAATCAGCTGATACATTGTCATCAATTAAAATTAGTGAAGCAATAGTTGAGGCAACAAGATTGAGCACTCCTCCATAACAAATCATTTGGTTAAACTCTTCTTTATAAAATGGCCAAGAACTCGCGATTACAGCTTGATTAATGGTCGACAAGAAAAAAGCAAAGACTGTTGCTACTATTCTCATTGCTTGATTATGAAATCTCAGAGCAAGACAATTGAATGTCGATTGTAAGATCTTTGTTATAAGGACAGAGAGAAAATATAGATTATTGGTCCTTGAGAATGGATCCTTTGTTTTGACCACAAAGGAAAAATTTATGTGAATAATACACAAAACAATGTTGATAAATGCAAAAAGAATAGCCATAATTGAGTCAATCACGTGCCCAGCTGAATTATCAGACTGATTAAAACAGGCATAAACAAAATCCAGAGCAAGATTATGGAAAGGGAGTGACAACACAAGTAAGTGTATATACCCCCATCCTTTCCACATTAGAGGAAGGTTGCCAACCCTCTGCACTTTTTTCATAGCTGTATAGAATGCTATAATGTTGAAAGCCAAGAACAAAACCATGTAGCTGGTTGCAACAACCACTATTAAAATATCTGTTGAATTGAATTCCAGGTGAGAAAATGCTCTCCGAGTCAGGGTCATACTCAATATACTTGAAACAGCATTGTTTGCGTGAAGGTTTAAAGTAGCTGCTTCAAAATTCAGAGAAAGCATTTGGATGGAAGATATCACAAGACTAATCATAGCTATCACCTTAGAAATAGGCTGGTCAGTCATGAGTGTGTGTTTCCAGTTACTGGAGATCATGGCGAGAGTATCAGCCCTCATACCGCTATTTAGAAATTTCTTTGTAGATGATGATGTCATTTCTAATTTATTAATCTTCTGAATATATTTTATTTGGATTGGAAGAATGTTTGAGGATTGAGTTCATTACCAAGTAACACTAAATCGTAAAACCCAGGGTATGAAACTTTCCCATTTTATGAGTAGACTTGTTTGTATTGTGTTGCTAGTGTATTTAACGCTGCCATTCAAACAATAGATGAAGAATAGTATTATATCATGCTGGGTGTAGGAAGTAATTTGGATGAGCAAACTATAAGCTTCTGACCCTCTTGTTCTAATTATATGCATTAGACTTATTTTTATTCTAGACTACTTACTGAATTAAATGATTTCACTGAACACTGAATGACAGTTAATTACCTGAATAATATGAATCCATTACCATGACCAGAAATTTACTAGTGAGAAGGTTTAACTGAGTTCAGAAATGGTTCCAAATAAATGAAGCTAACAAAAACGGTGATTCAATTTTCAGAATTTAATAAACCTTAACTGAAGATAACTAAGAGGTTTAATATCAGTTATTTCAATAGATGTGTCGTAGGTAACTTTGCTGAACTGTTGTAGATCAATGAAATGAAATAATGGACGTCTTTCAAGCGAAAGAGATCTTGGAGAAAGAAACGAAGTAACAGAATCTTCGAGGAAAATACATTACAAGAATCAAAATTTATATAAAACATAAACTACTCTGAGAAGCATTCTAGTCTAGCTTATAACCTCTAGAATAGATAGAAATAATCCTTATCTAAGGGGAAATGTAGCAGATTCCACTCCAAATTTAAAACTTCGATGATACATAAACCAAGAGAGGGCATCTGTCCAAGATCGGTCTCGAGATGAGGCTCTTTCGATCCCCGTAAAGCTAAAAAAGTATAGTTTACATCTAGTACTTTAGATTTCTTTCTCTAACTTTGTAATCATGAATTTTAGATTGCAATATTAAACCACAAAATACAGCGACTTAGGCAAAAATCATACAAAATAAAATGAATTACTGTCCTTGATATGTAGAATGAATACGCTTAGATTTCTTTTCGATGAGACTAGCTATAGAATACAAGTGCTCCTGTTCCTGTATAACCTTGATAAAGCCAAAGAATCTTTTATTCTCTCTTAATAAAAATTCTTTGAGATGCCTATTTCTAATGATTAAATCAGGAGTTAACAATAGCATGGTCTTAGTGACAATCTTCCTCTGTTTCAACAACTTCGGGTATAAATATAGTAAAGCGTAAATGGCGATCAATACAGCTATAATTAATCCAGCAATTGCATAGTTCATCACAATGTGAGAACTTTCATCAAGCATAGCTGATAATTCACTTGATCTTTCGTCTATAATCTTTGATATAGCAGGAGCGATTCCATCTGAAATTAAAGTTGTGGCTTCTACTAAATCATTAGATAGCAGACTTGCGAACATTTTGGAAGGACCTTCTGGAATCAAATCATAACTATTTTTAAAGCTCATAAGGATATTTTCTATTGCAATAACAGAAGGAACGATACCTTTCTGGGCGATACCTCGGACATCTGACCGACAGGTTGGTAGATTTGTGAGATTAACGTAGATACAAAAATCCGAGTTCATCTTCTGTTCAAACTCAGTAGTAAAACGAGTCCTTTCGAAAGAGACAATATCACTCATTTCTTCAATATATTGGGAAAAAATGTCTTTCGGAAGATCGTATTTGTAATACAGATCAGGCTTAAACATATATAGATTCAAAATTGATACAACTGCTTGGACATGGATCGAGATTGCTGCAGCTTGATCAATATCATTCATTACTGGGAGAATATCACGAGTCCTATTTTTGTAAGTAGTGCTCGCAAGGGTCTGGAGGATCAGTCCAAGAGTCAAGAATAAAACAGTAATGGCACAATAGTTTAAATATTGTAAGAATATATCGATTCCTTGGATCCTTTTGTTTTTTGAATAATATCCATTTTTTTGTTGTTTATCAAAAATTTTCGCCTTGTTTGGCCTCCGATAGACTTCGCGACTCTGTGAGATATCCATATCATTTTCTAATAGATATCTATAGTGATTTAATGTCGATCTTAATTCAGGCAAGTTAGTGTGATATTCACCACTAACGAAGTCATCAAGGAAATTATGTGCTCCTTTGAATATCAAATAGAGCACTATCGAAAGGCAATCACTGCAATTCCAAGGAAGACTGATGTAATCATAATATATAAGTCGCATCGCTCAGCTATATTACTAGCTTTTACATTTAAGTCCACAGAGATTTTTCCTTGAAGTTCTTCATTCTTTATTAGGTAATCATTGTAAAGATTTATGTACAAGAAATCTTCACTGTATTTGGATCTATTAGTGGTAGGGTTTGGGTGACTAGAGCGGTATAATCCTTCTGCTATTATTGAATTCACAGAGCCTATTGCATCTAGTACTTGATAATCGGTAGAATTTTTGATGGCACTGAAGCCACCATAGTAAATCTTCACATTATCATAATAGAAAAGGTCTTTGGTTTCCTTCTCTAAATTGTCAATCTTCTCACTGAGCTTGGTATTCTCAGTGGCCAGTTTTATCAAGTCACTTGCAAGTCCCAAACTGTATTTTGAAGCATCGATGTAGAGAATTGGTAAGACAAAAATTAGATAATTATTCCTCATAACAGAGTAAAGAATGTTATATCTCTCCAACATGATTGTAAAGACCTCAACAGTTCCCTTGATCAAAGGGATTGAAATGGTTGCTTCATAACAAATAAGCCAAATTATTATCAACAATATTATCAAGTAAACGATTATTAAGAAAAATGGAGCCTTGAGCCCGGAGAATCTGTAGAATTTCAGAAACTTTAGCAGATTTTCGAGTTTCTCTCCTCTTCTTCTTGAATCACTTACATCACTTCTTAGTGACGATTGAACATCTATCGTTATTGTATGACTTATTCCATCATTTTCATCTAGGCTGGAAACTGCAAATTGTTGATTCAACTCTTGGACCACATTAGATTTAGCAAGATTTATATTTTTTGAAGAAGCTATTTCTGCCAAATTTCTATTTATTGCTTCCCCATCTTTAATTTTGCTATTCAAATTTTCTGTTGGTTGAACATGATAATTGTTTCCACAATTTCTATTATCAAACTCATCCAGGGAGAAATCATATTCAGAAGATGCCTTTCGTCTAATGCATTGAGCTGAATTTTTCACCTGGATTTTATCTTCGGTTGGTTGAGTGACTTGGAAATTCAATCCAATTTGTACACTCACTTTTTGAAGTGTATAGATTTTGATCACCTTGGATTGATGACTTTGGATGCTGCATTTGCAAATGTAATTAATTGTTGTATTGATAGCTCCGTTACTTCTAGGCTTAAAACACAAAATTGTTACATCTTGAAGTACTGCCTGTGCCATAAGGACAGCCTCTTCGTCTATTATTGACATTATTTTCTCAGAGCAGCCTAGTTTACTAGAATCTCCCTCTACAGCAGATCTGTCATTCTTGACTGTGTATGAAGTTACTTTGTCTTGTGAATCCTCTCCTCCCTCCAAGATAAGAGTACCAGTAAAAATTATCTCTACGAATTTTTCTATCTTGCTGAGTGAGGGACAAATATTATTTATTGTTATCTTCTCATTTGAATTAATTCCTAGCTCATTTCCAAGTCTTTTGGAAATACCCTCAATAGTTCCATTGTCACTTACCAACATATAATCAAATCTAGAATCCACTCTCCTCATCAAAGACCAAAACAATAATCCATTCTCTAAGCTAGGATAGATTGTAAGTTTATTTTTAATAGGAGTTATAAAGCCATCTTGCTCCTTTACGAAGAAATCAATATGCTCCGAGTTAAATAGCTGCTCATTAGATTTTAGCTTCTTTTTCATAAGATCTGTATAAACAGTTTGAAAAAAAGAAGGCATTAAAATGTTGATATTCTTTCCAAGCAATGCTGCTTTAGAATAGCCTAAATTCTTTTTGACATTTTGACTGCATCCCACAATTTCTCCCAGGGTATTTAGATCACCTTTAACTAAGAAGGACATGCTCCTGCTGTCATGGAGATTCTTATCGCTCATAATATTATACTTGGAGTTTTCCAGATTTTTCTTGGCGATACTCCTATATTTATTAAAATAGCTAAGGCCCTTTTTCAAGTCATAATTGAAGCAAGTATTGAAAATGAATGGCATATGTTAGATAAAATTCTTTCTTCTTCTCAGTGATATCATGGGGTATTGTCTCCCAATATTTATGAATTTTCCTACTGGTTCTTTGTAGTTTGGCTGATAAATGCACAAGAGTTGAACTATTGATTGTCATATCTTCAAGAATTCTGTAAAATCTCTCAAGCAAATTAAGGTATTCATTAATCAATGTTTTGAGTTCTTCATAAAGTTTGATGGCAAGGAAATAACTTTTCAGATCTAACTTGTCTTCAGACCTGGATTCAGTATGTTTCTCAATTACATCTTGTATCTTCTTCTGTAAGAGTGCTGCTGAAAGCTTGATACTGAATTTTGCATCCTTGTCCAATAAAGTCTGCTGGAGTAACATAGAAGGTTCACAAATATTATTAGAATCCTTAATCAGATAATTGATTAAGACTAGTCTTAGCAGATGATTCTTGGGATCATGAACCACTGCATTATGAAACATTTGATATAGATATTCTCTTCTCTCCTCCTTGTTCAAGATAGTATTTGAAGATTTATTCATGTCTCTAAGTATGGATTTGGTTATGCCACTTTGGAGCAGCCCAGCCATGTGGAACTTCTTTTCTGAGGGATCAGGAACCAATGTCTTTGAAAGTAAACTCTTAATAAATCTGAAGCTCTGGATCCACCAAAATGTCTGGAAGTCAGCTTAGAAGTATGACGGGTTCCATTAAGTCTGATCAGTTTATGATTAAAAAAGCTCTGGTTGAGCTTCCCTCCTAATGTAACGAACATTAAGAAGACTGACCAAAGGATAAAGATATTAAAAGAAGCAGCTAATGTTTTGCCAATAATTACTAAAATCAATGCGATCATTGATGCAACGATATTGGCTGTTCCTCCATAAGCAAAGATCTGGTTGATCGTTCCTTTGTAAAATGGCCAAGAACTGGCAAGTATGGCTTGATTCAAGATAGAGAAGACAAAGCCAAAAATTGTTGCCACTATTCTCAATGCCTGTTGATCCTGAGACCTCAGAGCTAGACAATTCAAAGTTGATTGTATTTCCTTTGGTATAAGGATGGAGAGCAAATATAGATTATTTGTTCTTGAAAAGAAATCTTTGGTTTTAATCACAGAGGATAAATTTAGCTGAATGATACACAAAGCAATGTTGATAATTCCTAAAAGAATAGCAGAAAATGATCCAATCACGTATCTAGCAGAAGGATCTGACTGATTGAAAGTGGCCCTAACGAAATCTGTAGCCAAATTATGGAAAGGAAGGGACATCACAAATAAGTGTATATAGCTCCACCCTTTCCAACGTATAGGAAGAGTGCTAAGGTTATTCTTTTTCTTCAGAGCCGGATAAAATGTAATGATACTGTTTAATGCCAAGAACAACATCATATAGCTGACTCCAACAATAACTACTAACATATCTGTTGAAGTGAGTTCCATCTTATTGAACTCTCTGCGAGTCAGAATCATCCTCAATGCACTTGAAAACGCATTCCCAGCTTCCCTATACCTTGAATCAAGATTTAAAGTGGCTGTTTCGAAATTCAGAGAAAGCAATTGTAGACAAGAGATTACAAGAATGATCATCGCCATCGTTCTAGAGATTGATTCTTCACCAATGAGGATATGCTTCCAGTCACTGGAAACCTTGGAAAGGGAGTTCGCTGTCATACGACCATTGAAAAATGTTGTTGTCGATGATGATGATTTCATTTAACTAATTGATTTATCTTATTAATTTATTTTATTTTGGCTAGAACATTTTTTGAAAATTAAGTCTAGTCCTGAAGGAAATCCATTAATAAATCAGCTTAGACGACATTTTGCTAATTCAATATGGATATATTTGTTTTTCTGGATTTCTACATTTTGTGAAGTTGGTCTTTCAGACAAGGATAAAGAGAACAAATTATATGTTACTGGATCGAAGAATGAACATGCAGGAGCAAAAAGTTAGCACATGGAACTTTTGAGTTTTAAATTGATGATTTAAATCAATTTTGTGATTTATGTCAGAGTACATTTCTGAATTGCCGGTTTTACTAAAGACTCAATGAATGCTAATTTCCTGAACAGCATAAGCTCATTGTTTCACAAAGAAACTGGCGAGCGATCAGTTGTTTGATAAGTGTTTACGATAAACTGTAGTCACAAAACTAGGGATTTATTTATTAGAAATTAATAAAATTCGAGTAGAGATAACTCGCCAGGTTATAATCAGCCATTTGTCAGAATTCTCGATGACAAAATTGATTAAAGACCTAAATCCTGTCACCTACTATACATACTGCCTCAAATAAGAATGCAAGGATCAACATTGAAAAGATTACTAACAATCAAAAATGTTAAATTTTAGCTATTTTTATTAATTCTTTATTGATTCACAGTCTTGAGCCTGATCTTCTTTCAATAAGACTGTCTATAGAATATGATTGCTCTTGTTCCTGCATAGCTTTTATGAAAGTATAGAATCTCTTATTCTGTCGCAATAGAAAATCCTTGAGATATCTATTCTTAATGATTAGATCAGGAGGTAGTAATAGGATAGTCTTTGTAATGGTCTTTCTCTGTGTTAACAAGGTGGGGTATAAATACATTAAGACATATATGATCATCAGAAAAAGTAAAACAACTCCTGTCTTTCCATACTTAATCACAATCTTGGAGGTCTCATCAACCATATCAGATAATTCACCTGATCGTTCATCTATGATCTTTGATATAGCAGGAGCTAATCCATCTGAAATTAACACTGCGGCTTCCCCCAAATTATCATCTAGCAGGCTTGCGAACATTTTGAAGGGGCTTTCTGGGATCAAGTCATAACTATTTTTAAAGCTCATAAGGATATTTTCTATTGCAATAACAGAGGGAACAACACCTTTCAGAGCAATGCCACTCACATTAGTACGGCAACCCTCGAAGAGCGTAAGATTTACATACACACAAAAATCTGAGTGCATCTTCTGTTCAAACTCAGGGGTGAAACGAGTCCTTTCGAAAGAGACAACATCAGTCATTTCTTCAATATATTGTTCCAAGATGTCTCTAGGTAGATTATATTTGTAATACAGACTAGGTTTAAATATATAAAGATTCAAAACTGCTATCACTGATTGGGCATGGGTCGATATCATGGCAGCCTGATCGATGTCGTTCATAAGTGGGAGAATATCTTGAGTTCTAGTTTTGTAAGTAGAGCTCGCAAGGATCAAAAGAATCAGCCCAAGAGTCAAGAAAAATCCAGTAATAGCGTAGTATGTTAAATATTGAGATAATATTCCCAAACCCTTGATACTTTTCCTTTTGGAATAATGTGTGCTATTTTGGAGCTTACTAAGATTTTTTGATGTAAATGTTTTCTGAGGCGATTTATGACTCTGCGAGAGATCCATATCACTTTCTATTAGCAATCTATACTGATTTAGCAGTGATATGAGGTCGGATAACTCATGATCATATCCTCCATTAACAAAATCCTCAAGAAAACGGAATGTTTTTTTGTATATTATATAGAGCACAATTGTAATAGCAAGCACAGCAATTCCATAGAAGATTGATGTAATAGTGATATATAAGTCGCATCGCTCAGCTATATTCCTGGCCTTTATATTCAAGTCCACAGAGATTTCTCCTTGAAGCTCTTCATTTTTGATTAGGTAATCATTGTAAAGATTTATGTACAAGAAATCTTCACTGTATTTTGATCTATTATCGGTAGTGACTGAGTGACTAGAACGATATAACCCTTCTGCTATTATTGAATACAATGATCCGATAGCATCTTGTACATGATAGTCAGTAGAGTTTTTGATATCACTGAAGCCGCCATAGTAAATCTTCACATTATCATAATAGAAAAGTTCTTTCGTTTCCTTCTCTAAATTATGAATCTTATCAATCAATTTGGCATTCTCATCTGCCAGTTTTACTAAGTCACTTGCAAGTCCAATACTGTATATTGGGTCATAGATACCGAGAATTGGTAAGGCATAGCTGAGATAATTGTTTTTCATTGTAGAGTAAACAAGGTTAGCTCTTTCCAGCATGATTGTAAAGACCTCAACAGTTCCTTTGATTAAAGGGATGGAATTGATTGCTTCATCACAAAGAACCCAAATCATAGCAAGCAATATAGTCAAATAGACAGTTATTAAGAAAAATGTTGGCCGGAGCTCAGAGAACTTGTAGAATTTCAGGTAACTAAGAAGATTATCTAACGTCTCTCCTCTTCTATTTGATCTACTAAACTCGCTCCTTACTGAGGACTGATACCCTCCAGTTTTTGTATGGCTCAATTCGCTATCCCCTCCAGAACTGGAAGTAGGCTTCTTCAAAATTAGGGCTTTAGGCTTAGCAATACTATTGTTTTTTATAGAAACTTTATTTGCTGTGCCCTTGCCTATTGTGTTTAAACGTTGCATTGTGCTACTTCTTTTCTCCCTAAATATGGTTTCTGCTGGTTGAACATGATAGCGTCTACTAGAGTTTCGACTAAATTCGTCAACTGAGAAATTGAATTCAGAAGATGCTTCTTTAGCGAGATTTGGGGCATAATAGCTTGTACCTTGTTGACCAAATTCATCCATAGAGAAATTAAATTCGGAGGACTCTTTTCGAGAAATTGTGTGGGTGAGGGGTTTATGTTGTATTGATTCATGTAATTTCGATTCACTCGGAGCATTTACCTTTTGAAGAGTGTATATTTTGAGGAGCTTGTCTTGATAACTTTGGAAGCTGCATTTGCAATTATAAAAAAGAGTTTCTTTGCTCATTTCTTTCTTTCTGGGCTTAAAATCAAAAATTCTCCCCTTCTGAAGAACCATCTGGGCTATTACCACAGACTCAGCAGTTCCATTCTCTCTATTGCTGAAGATGGTAGATTTTGTGTTCACTTTAAGTTGCCTCACACTTTCTACTTCTTCGTCTGATGGTGCCACAAGTGGCTCTAAGACACCAGTAAATATCAACTCCATAATCCCTTCTAGCTTACCGAGGGAGGGACAAACATTATTCAATGTAATTTTCTCATCCGGATTAATTCCTAATTCATCACCGAGTTTTCTTGAGATGCCTTCAATAATTCCATTGTCAACCACCAGCATGTAATCAACCCCAGAGTCCATTTTTCTCATCAAAGACCAAAACAGTAATCCATCCTCTAAGGTCGGATATATCGTAAGTATACTGTTGATAGGAACTATAAAGCCATTTTGGTCTTTTGCGAAGGAATCGATATGCTCCGTATTAAATAACTCTTCGTTAGAGTTTAGTTTCTTCCTCATAAGATCTGTGTAAATAGTTTGAAAGAAAGAAGGCATAAGGAAGTTAATAGCTTTTCCAACTAAGTCAGGCTTAGAGTAACCTAAGCTGTTTTTGACATTTGAGGTGCAGTCTACAATTTCTCCCAAGGCTCTTAGGTCAGTTTTAAGTAGGAAGGACATGCTATGGCTGTCATGAAGATTCTTATTGTCAATTATATTGCTTTTGAATCTCTCTAGGCATTTCTTGACAAAACTCCTATACTTATTGAAATACCTAGTTCCTTTCTTCGGGTCATAGTTGAAGCAAGTATTGAAAATGGCATAGGTTATATAAAATACTCCCTTTTTCTCAGTGATATCATAAGGTATCTTATCCCAATATTTGTGGATTCTATTGCTACATATTTGTAGTTTGGCTGAGAGGCCCACAAGAGATGTACTATTGATTGTCATGTCTTCAAGAAGCCTGTAAAATCTCTCAAGCAATTTCAAGTATTCATCGATCAAGCTCTTGAATTTCTCATAGATATTTGTGGTGTGGAAGTAAGATTTAAGGTTTAGTTCCTCTTTATTTCTGTGTTCGATATGTTTCTCGATCACATCTTGTATCTTCTTCTGTAAGAGTGCTGCTGAAAGCTTGATACTGAATGGTGCATCTTTGTCCAATAAAGTTTGCTGGAGTAGCACAGAGGGCCCATATATATTATTAGAGTCCTTGATCAGATAATTGGTTAAGACTAGTCTTAACAGATGATTTTTGGGATTATGAGCCACTACATTATAAAACATTTGATATAGACATTCTCTTCTCTCCTCCTTGTTCAAAACAGTATGTGAGGATATATTCAAGTCTCTAAGCAAGGTTTTGATTAAACCTGCTTGAAAAAGTCCAAGCATCTGGAACTTCTTCTCTGAGGTATCAGGAACCAATGTCTTTGAAAGTAAACTCTTAATAAATCTGAACCTCTGGATCCACCAATATGTCTGAAAGGATGTCAGCTTTGAGGAAAGGCGTTTTTGATTGAGTCTGACCAGTCTATAGTAAAAAAAAATCTGGTTGAGTTTCCCTCCTATTGTGGCGAATATTAGGAAGCAAAATATAAGAATGAGAATATTGGCTGATTCAGTTGTTGTTCTTATGACACTAAGGAAGATGATGGCAATAATGGAAGCAACAATATTGACCGCCCCTCCATAGCTTATGATCTTATTCATCTCACCCTTGAAAAATGGGCAAGAGCTTGATAATATAACTTGATTGATAATTGAAAAGGAAAAAGCAATTATCGTTGCTACGATTGTTATTCCTTGAGTATTCTGAGAGCGGAGGGCTAGGCAATTTAAGGTCGATTGGAATAGCTTGGTTATCAAAAAGGAGAAAAGGTACAAATTATTTGTCCTCGATAAGGGATCTTTTGTTTTAATCACAAAGGAAAATTTTAATTGAATTATACTCAGAATGATGTTCAAAATTGCTAAAAGGATAGCGATAAAGGCTTCAATTAAGCTTCCAGCTGAGTAGTTGGACTGGTTGAAAGAGCTGTAGACAAAATCTGTTGCCAAATTATGAACTGGAAGTGTAAATACAAATAAGTGAATATATCCACTACCTTTCCAAATTCGACCAAGAAGGACTTCCATATCCATCCTCTTAGTGGCTCTGTAGAAAACAATACCGTTCAAGATCAAGAACGACATTATGTAGCTAGTTCCAGCAACAATTATTATAATATCAGTCGAACTAAGGTCTAACAGATCGAACTTCCTACGAGTAAGAATAGTACTTAATACACCAGAAATGGCTGTATCAGTCACATTAGGCCCTGATTCTAGATTTAAACTTGCTGCTTCAAAGTTAAGAGCAAGCATCTGAATACAAGAAAGTGCCAGAATAACGATTGATATGGTGTTGGAAAGTGGGGCTTCGGTACAAAGTAGAGGCCTCCATCTTCGACATGACCCAGAAAGAAGATATTTTGATGAACGGCTCATGAGAAAACTGGTTCTCGCTTCTGGCTCCATAATCTCAATTTAGTTAAATAAATTATATGATTTGGAAGTTGGTATGTTTTGAGAATTTAGTCTCGTGTAAAACTGTGAATTGATGAAAGGTTTGGTCTTGGCCTTTAGCAATGTTGAATTTCTGATCCTAAATTTCTTAAAAATCATCATTTTTTCTCTTAAACCTCATAGTCGCCAATATATAAGAGATAGACCCTTTAATTCTATACTGAATGAACCTGCGAAGTCAATTGTAAATCGCTCTGTTGGGATGTTCCTCTTAAATTTTTAATAGGAAACTTCTTGAATTTTTTATCAATTCTTGCAGTTTCTACTCGTTTCTCCTCATATATCTCGAAGATATTAAGTAAGACTCACTGGAACTGTTATTCTTGGTTAATAGGATTGAAATAAAAGGTGAATTTTCGGTCCTGCTAAGTACTAATAAGAAGATAAACAAATATACAGACATTATTCCTGTGTTGTTATCACGGAGATTTATTTGTTTCTTGATTGTTTAACACCTATCCGAAAATCATGCATTTCACTAAATTAAGTAAGATATATTATATTTTCCCCTTTGATTTAATCTGTCTGTTATTTATTGAAGTTTTATTGAAGTCTCATAAACACAACTAATTAAATGATTGTTCATGGATTCTAATCTTTCGGATCGTTGCAGGAACTAGCTTGATGAATCCTGGATGTTTAGAACAGAGAATGATCCATGCTCCCTTGCTTCTTCACTTTACTCTTTTTCCTGAACAAGCTTCCTATGATTCCTTCAAATTTAAGGTATTATTTTAGAAACTCGAATACATTGAGAGCATATTTTCATATAGACGGCAAATCCATTGTTTTGGTTAGCAAAACCATGATAAAACACTATCTTAGAAAGTTTTATTTGGATTCCAGCTTCATCTGAAGTGAATTTTGAAGATAAAGGAAATACGATATCCATTTCATAAATAGAGATTTTCTTGAAACTAGCAGGCTGTAGTTGCCAATTGGCACTATAGACTCAAGATTTTGGTTTCTCTGTATAGCATTTCCTAATTTTAATTTGGTAAATCATTGAGGTTTGATTTCTGAAGAATTTTTGCTTCTCACTAACTGCACTGTGCTTCTGGCCTCGATCTTGAGAGAGACAGTTGCTTGATGTCAAATCAAAAAAAAAAAAACTATTTTCTGATTTTTTTCATAAGGTCCTGTTCTAAAGAAACAATCAAAAGTCGAATAATTTTATTTTGAATGAAAAGATCGCAGAAAAAAAAGTCTCGTGCCAGATCTAAAGCCTCTAGGGACCTCATAATTCCAGAAAATGATGCCGAATTCGAGTCTAAACAAGGTGATCAACATTTTTCACAAAAAGAATTCGGCCTGGCACTAGTACACTACAATAAAGCCCTAGAATTATTGAATTCACAGTCAAGTAATTCTATTAAAGATTGTGGTTGCGTCTTAATGAAGATTGGAACCACATACAAGGCCTTGTGTAAATTTTCAGAAGCTTTGGAGAGCTTTTCTAAAGCCCATGAATTATATTCAAAATCTAAGGATGATTATGTTGATGAAGTTGCTAAATCCTTAACAGAAATAGCCGGAATTCATGAAATAAGGGCTAAATACAAAGATGCACTAACCTGTCTCAACGAAGCCCAAGACTTTCTTTTTAAGAAGTACGGAGAGAAAAATCCTGAGATTGCTAATTTATACAGCAAAATTGGACTTATATATTATTACCTCTGGGACCATGACAAAGCCCTGAAGATCCATAAGAAAGCCCTGCGTCTTAAAATTAACCTATATGGAGAAAATCATAAGGAAGTGGCCTCAAGCTACGGAGATATTGGGCTTGTTCTTCATGGTATGATGAAATGTGATGAGGCTTTAGAATATCATAACAAGGCCTTAGCAATTAAGATGAAGCTCTTTGGAGAAGACTCGGTTGAGACAGCTACGACCCTTAGCCATATTGCCTATGTTTACTATAACCAATGGAGAACAGCTGAAGCTGTTGAGAATCAAAGAAAAGTGCTTAAAATAAGGCTCAAACACCTTGGAGAATTTGATGTTAATGTAGGCGTGGCTTATAACGACCTTGGAGTGGCCCTGGTCGAAGAAGGAGAGTATGAAGAAGCTGGAGAGTGTTATAAAAAAGCGTTGGAAATTTACAACAAATATTATAGTGATCTTCACCCCAGAATTGCAATTACCTATGATAGTATAGGAGGGCTCTGGGAGAAAGAAGACAAATACTCAGAAGCTCTGATACAATATAAAAAGGCACTCAACATCTTTCTGGAATGTTTTGGTGAGGAGACTCCTCATACAGCAATAAGTTATAATAATATTAGTATGGCACACTATTATCTAGGCCAATTGGACAAGGCTCTAGAAGCCCAAAAAAAGTCTCTAGAGATAAAACTGAAGTACTTTGGAGAGGAAAGGCCTGAAGTTGCCACGAGTTATAACAATCTTGGGTTGGTTTATGATGACCAAGGAAAAAAGAAAGAAGCCATCAAGCATTTCAACAAGGCACTAGAAATTTATATCAGAGTCTATGGAAGAGAAAATCCTGAAGTGGCAACTACCTATAACAATATCGGTTTATTCTATGAGAAGCAAGGAAATTATGCAAAGGCCCTTAAGAACTATAAGACTGCTCTTGAGATTTACAGGCTTAAGTTCCCTGAATATCATTCAGAGATCGCCTCTTGTTATAATAACATTGGCATGGTTTATCATGATCTTAATGATTACGGGAAGGCCCTTGAAAATCATCATAGAGCGTTGGCTATTCGTCAAAAACTCCTTGGAAAGTATGATATCTATGTGGCGACCAGTCACAATAACTTGGGCATGGCCTATTATTGTGAAGGAAACTTTAAGGAGGCCCTTTCACACTATTCAAAGGCACTGAATTGTTATGTGAAGTTGTATGGAGAAAATCATAATTATGTGGCGACTGCTTGCGATAATATCGCTCTTGTCTATGATGATGCTGGGGACTTTAATGAGGCGTTGAAGTATTACTCAAGGGCTCTGAAATTCTACATTTCAGAGAAGAAAGAGGAAGAAATTCGATTTGTAAGGCAGAACATTAAAAATATAATGGAAAAAAGGGATAATATTGAACGAGTTTTGGTATGAATTGATAGTTTTATAATTACTTCATTACTTTTTGCGTCTCTAACAGGGAAAAACATTAATTAAACAATTAACTAATCAGAATGTTTGATTATTTCTTGAGAAAATTAATCTATAGATTTTCTTTGCAACAACTCTCTTTTTTTCTTCCTATATTATGGGCTCCAATTTTAATTCTCTCAACAAAGCATAACGGCGGAATATGTACAATGTAAAATACCCTCTGTATCTTGGCTAATTTTTTTTTCTGGTACCAAAATTCGCAATTTTGAAAAGAAAATTCTTAGACATCAATCAATTACCAAATTAAACCAATTCGGCTTCTCCTGTTTCATAGGCTATAGAATAAACTGAAGCCAATTTCAGTATAATTAGGCAAGTATATTCAGAGAAACTCATAATAAAATTGTGGAGGCTCTGAGTCTTATATAATTTCTTTGTGAAGCCACAGAGTAAATAGCGTTAGTGATTATTTTCGAATATTAATCAAGGTTTAAATTTTGGAAAACCACAAAGAAGCCACCCGAAACCCATAGGTATTCAAAAATTATCATGAGGGTCATCTCTAGTCTTTTCCCTGACGATTGGGCATCCATTACACATATTTGCTTTTCTATTGTTTCTTTCTCGAAATGACATTTATAGAAATCAAATAAAGTCTTTAGCTGTGGAATATTTAAATAAAAATGATATAGCCTTGACTAACGAAAATAGTCTCATAAGAATTCAGAACACTATTGTATGGCCGTAACAATAGAAAGTGCAGTTAGTGGAGCATGATTAGTAGGGGGAGGTCAGGGTTGAAGGGAGATAGTTTTTTTAGAATAGAATTTCGAGTTCGAAATTTATTGGTTGTTTAGATTAGTTGAAAATCGGCTGACTAATTAGAGTCCAGATTTGATAGATTTATTCTATATTCGATTCTGATGACTCTTTCGAATTAAGGTTGATTGATTTGATTATCAGATAGATGAGGAGGGTTTAAAGGATAAAACTAATTTAATCCTATTTTGGGCTTCTGATTAATCAAAAAAAGAAGAACGACTTTTATGGACTGAAAAAGAAGACTTAATAATTTAAAACTAAACTTCAATGAACTCATTCTTTTTTCTGTTCAGAAAAATTTCTAATTCTTTTTCTCACTCACTGCCAGATGAAATGGTAAGACTGGTTTTCTCGAAGAGAATTCATTACTTTCTTACATTCCATTCCTTTCTTGCTCTATTCAATCTCTTCTTATTTCTCGGATCAGACTGTACATTCGCCTTGGCCACTTCTATCTTTGCTTTCTTAAACCTTCTCCTTTGCCTAGCTGTCAGAAACTTCAAACTCGGGCCCCAGTTCTTCAACTCAGGCTATCTATTTCTCATCTCCTTGTACTCAATTCTCATTTCTCAAACTTCCCCTCAGCACATTATCACTGTTTGGATCATCAGTCTCTTCAGCCCCATTCTCGTCATGATCTTTACATCAAGCATCCCCTGCTTGGGGTTTGAGGTTCTCTTCCAGATTCTCTGCTCTTTTCTTTTCTATAAGAAATCCTTGAAAAACTACCTCGAAGCCTCAACCATTGACCAAACAGTCGATGAGATTACAAGTTCAACTCTGGCTGCAATTCTCCTTTGTGGAGCACTCCTTATAACTAGTCACACCCTTACCACCGTTGCCTTTGAAAAGGTCACTCAAGTAAAGGATGAAGAGATTGCCCAGGTCAAGACCTCTATGCATAGCCTCACTCATGAAATGAGGAATCCACTTAATGGAATTATGGGAAATCTCCAACTGGCCTTGCTAGAAGACCTTTCTGACTCAGCAAAAGTCAACATTAAGGGTGCCAAGATCAGTGGAGAACTTCTTCTCCATATTGTTAACAATATTTTGGATGAAGGAAAAGCCCAATTTGGAGAGCTGGAAATTGACAAAAAGCCCACAAAAATTCATGAGTGCTTTGAGAGAGTTTGGAGCATAGCGTCAGAACTACTAAGAAACAAGAACCTTCAAGGCCATCTAAAAGTCGAGAAGGGTTTCCCTGAAAGACTTGTCGTTGATGACCATCGTATATGCCAAATATTGATGAACTTACTTGGAAACGCAGTGAAATTCACCGACAAAGGGCATGTATCCGTGACTGCTACTTGGTTAAAGAACGCTAAACTCAGCCCAAAGTGCTTTGAGCCTCTTCCTTTTGATGAGGAAGATGAGGGTATCTTTGAAAAGAACCAGAATGTTCAAGTTTTGACAAGGAGATCTATAGGAGATGACTACGATGTTATTACCATCAATAAGAAAAACTTTAAATTTGATGAAGGCTTTGATCTTGAAGAGGCACCTGGAGTTCTTAAGATCGAAGTTTGTGACACGGGATGTGGAATTACCGAGGAAGGAATGCAGAAATTGTTCCAGAAGTACTCTCAAGTGAATAACTCTGCTTCTAAACGCAAAGCTGGTACTGGATTGGGTCTTTACATTACCAAAAATTTAGTCGAGAAGATGAACGGTGAGATTCATGTCTACAGTAAATATGGTAAAGGGACTTGCTTCACAATCTGTATTCCTACAGAATCTAAGGTGTTACCAAGAGCTAGTAGTGCTAATTCTCTAAACTCGCTTAGTAATGAAGTGGAGAAACAACAAATGAGAGCATTGGTCATTGACAATTCTGGTTTCAACCAGAAGATTTTCAGAAGGTACCTACAGAAGCTAGGTTTCAAGGATGTCTTTTGCGAGAGCGACAGTATTGGGGCCCTTAGCTGCTATGACAAAGTTGCAAAGATGAATGGAACAATTGATTTCATCGTTGTTGGAAAGCAATCTTCCCTAATAGAAAGCAAAGAGACAGTGCGATTGATCCGAGAATTTGAGACTAACTACAATGTCAAGGAAAGTCTAGTTATTATGGTTGCTCAAAATGGAGAAGTGATTTCAAAACCAAATGAAGTTATTCCTTATGATTATTTACTGAGAGAACCAGTCTGCTTTGGCGACTTCTTCAAGATTGTCCAGGATAATCTTGGACGATTCTCGGGGTTAAGTTTGCAAAAAACTCTTAATTCCAGTCAACCTTAAGGATTAAATTAATCCTTTTCTTAAGTTTGTTTTTGTTCACAGACCAATTCTTGCTTCTTATCCCTTTATCGTATCTTCACTTTTTATAGATACGTCAATCGACTTCTTAATCTTTATTTAAAGAATCGAACCTAAATCTCTTTTATTTTCAATCCTATATATATGTAAATATCATAATTATTATAGTGTTGAATAAACAATAAAAAAATTATGTTCTAAATTTCCCTGTAGAACCATTTTTATGACCATTTGATAGTGGAGAGTACTTTAGAGTCGGTTGGAGGGTTGCGCATCGTATAATTTATGTATTGGTTCTTCGAAACAAATGCTTAGAAACTTAATTAATAAATCTGGTTTTCGTCTTTAGTCTAAAAAATTATGAAATTTTATTTTGAATGAGCTGGTTTTCGGAGAATGAACAGGAATGCAAACTGTACTAGTTCTCTGATGCACTCAAATAAATACATTAGCAAAAATTTAGTATTCTTGTAAAGGCACTTTTAGATCGTAAACAAAGGTTGAAAGATGCGAGGACCGACCTCTTATTTGCAAAGAAACTAGAAATATCGGTAATATTTCACTGAAATGACAACTCAGCTTATTGGAGAAGGCTTATGTAACTATAGTTATCTAAAGAAGGAAGAAGAATTTATGTTGGAAAATATAGTTAGAATCCAGAATGGCAGACCTTATGTCATTTTCTCAGCAATTACTCATTAATAATGAAGTGCCTTAACTATTTTTGGGAAATTTAGATAAAGGCGAAGACTGAATAGACCTTGTTACTTTTAAAAGTCTTTTCTTGATGAATACTTAAATTAAGTTATAGATTTGTATCACTTATTGGTTAGTTACAGAAAAATTGAAAACTTTTTCAGTACTCACTCAAGAGAGTGATATTATTCAAGTTCCTTATAAAAGGCATAAGATTCACAATTGATAGATCCATAAAATACTGGATAGCTTGACTATCAATATACTCAGTATCATATCCATACAAACCAATTATTTGCAGGCATACCAGGCAATACCCTCATAACGATAGATCAATTTGTTAATGCACTTTTCACCGCCACTCTTGTCAAGGGTGTAGAAATGATCTCTGTAAATAACGCTCCAGAATCTGTAGACAGGAACCTTAGTGCATTGGTTCTTCTGAATATTGGCGACTTGGGTTTTCAAGTTGGTGATAGTTGTGTTAGCGCAGTTAACTTCCATAGTTCTGGTGGTGACTTCTTTAGAAAGGTCAGCCTTAAGACTCTCAATGTTAGCATTAATAGTGCTCTGGACCTTGTTAAGTTGACCAGTAACGCTGGTGTTAATTGATTGGACGCTCTGGGTGGCGGAAGCAAGGTTGGCATTGGTCTGGGCTTGATATTGGACCAAGTTTGAATTGAGTTGGTTAATGGTATTGTTAAGGTTGTCAATTTGAGTTCTAATTAGTGCAGTTTGATTAGCTAATTGTCCAGTAATAGTGTAAAGTTGAGTGTTGACCTGCTTGATAAGATCGACACAGGCTGCACTACATTGTTCATCTTGAAGGAATCCACCTTGAGCAATCAATTGAATGAAGTTGTTGAGCTCTTCATTGGCAAAGGACTACGGAGTGTTATAGAAATACCCAAGAAATTACTTGCTGGAAGCTGATGGCGAGGATGACAAGAAGGGCAAAAAGGGCTTTCATGTAATTAAATTTAAAACTATTATTTATTATATCTCGATTTGAAATGATTTATATACAGATATGATATAAATTGTGTCAATTCATGGGAGTAGTACGAGCCATTGGGCTCTTACTCACTACCTCAGTGCCTTTCGTACTCACTTTGAAGAAAATACTTTAGTTTAGCTATGTTAAGAACTCTCTTTAAATATATGTAAGAGTGAATAATTCAAGCAAAGTAATTGCATAGAAAATTTTAATTCTTTTCGACCTTGACCTCCATTACGCACTGAACAAGCAAATTATTAATCCAAAAGGCTCCTCTTATTTCAAGGCTGTACTCATCAATTATCAATATTAGTACTATATAAAAGAAATTGTTAGACTAAATGTTAATTCTATACGCTTATGTTAAATAAATCAGCCTTCCCAGTTTTCCCCTTCAGTACCTCAAAGGTCCAACCTTAAGAACAATCATCTTGAATCGATATTGACTGCCCGCTAACCTCTAAGTACGATCTAGGTTATGAATCTAAGAGCTAAAAAAAGAAATTTGTTTAAGCTAGGATCCTAATAAGATAGAGGTTCGATCCTTAGAGTCATATCACATGAAATTGTGGTTAATAGAAATTATCATTAATAATAATCTGAGTATCATAGAAATATTTTCCAGCTGCTCTTTTCAATTCCTTGGAGATGACCTCAGTATTTTGACCAAATTCAATATCCATTATCTCTCCATGATCTCCATAATCAAAGTCCTCACTAATATGTGATGACAAAAATAGTCTCTCTGTCACATACAGAGAAATTCTTTTCAATTCCAACCTGCTAAAAGCCTTCCTAACTGACAAACTGCTATATCACTTAGCATACTGCACCTTTTTAATCCCAATATCAAATTCTTCAGTGTACTGATCCTAGATAGGCTTCTTGTTAAGAGGAAGAAAGCGGGGTCTCTAATCGAGAAACCTGATATATCCAAGCTGACTGAGCACAAATCATTCAAGCCTTCAATTCCCTTCCCAACAGCCACTAACAAATCTTCACAAGTCCTATTCAAGAATAACTGAAGATCAATAAGAGACTTCAATTTTGATAAAGACTCCTCAATATTAGTGAATTCTTCAGGACTGAGTCTCATCTCATGTTCCCAGCTGCAGTCCCATAGCTCAGCTCTGAAGACTCTTAGCTTTGGTAATTGAGAAATTCCCTCAAAGAGGCTTGTGTAAATTTCAGGGTGAAAGAGATTATAGGATTTCTCTTCAACTGCTAATTTGTCCAGGGTCTCAATGCTTCCAAGTTCCATAAAAAAGGAGGGAAGGAGGGTCTCTGATTCTTGGTCAAGTGAATTAAACACCAGGAAGAGGACTTCAACAGGAGTTTTTCTAAGTGACTGGGCAAGAAGACTAAGCTCGTCATCGACAAATGTAGGATAATACTGGGTCAATGAATAATCAAAAATTAATGAGAGATTTTTCAGGTGCTTTAGCTCCTCTAAGGAGGAGTAATAATGCCTGAGGAAGATCCTTTCAGCGTATTTCAGGTTGAATAAATGTAAGGAAAGGTCCTCAAGGTTCTTCTGAGCACTCAGGCACTCGCCCAAAGCACTGAAACATTTGTCATACATTTTCAGGTTATTCGCTCCTTGAATTGTTAAGAACAGCTTCCTGAGATGTTCATGTCCTGAAAAGCTTTCCAAGACACGAGAAAACTCTTGCACAGAAGGTGAGAAGTAGGGAGTAAAGTTAAGAACTAGATTCTTAAGTTTAGATACAGTCTTCAGCATTTCAGATAAGGCCTCAACTTCATTTAAAGTCATGGTTCTATTGAAAGGAGGGTTTGTTGAGAGACTCAGAGATAACTGCTCAATGGCTGGTAACTTTCCAATTTTGCTGAATAACTTGGAAACAGCTTCCTCATTAACTTTTCCTGTTAGGAGGGCTTGGATATGAATATTCTCAAGATTCTTTTTTTCTGGCAATAGCTTCAGTGAGCTGTATTAGGTCATTAGAGCTAAAAGAGCCTGAGAGTGATAGTACTTTGAGCTGGACAGCTTTGCAAGTTTCATACATTGACTCTTTGAGTTTGCGTAAGTTGACATTTGGGTGGAGCATGGTTGAATTGAAGTCTAGAGAGTGAATTGAGGAAGTTTTGCTAATGATTTCTGTATTTTGGATTTTATTAGGCTTCTGGGAAAGGGAGGGTTGGATAGAAATCTTTTGCAAAGATTTCTTTTTTGAGGCTGTGATAAGAAACTTCTTCATGGAGGTGTTTTTGAAGTTGGTGGAGATAGATCTGACAGGAGTCTTGTAGTATAGACCCTTGATGATGTCCTTTCTATTCAGACTGTCAGAGGTTTCTAATAATGATTTCTTTGGAAAATATGTAAATTTCTTAAAGAAGGGGATTGTGTTTTCTGGAATTGAAATTTTCTTGGGCGGTTGCGCTAAGATCTCTTCTAGAGATTTGTTGAGTAAGGGGTTATAGATTCGCTTCTTTATGCCGAATTCGTCAAGACACATCGATTTTAAAATAATTTTGGGATTATATTCTGACTTGGATTTGATTTTCCTATCAGAATTAGAAGTTACTATTCATCTTTGTCAAAATAAATAACTCATACATCACGGGGAGAAGCTCATAGTTAATAATATCTATACAAATTAATAAGTTAAAATAATAAGAGAGAAAATGATAAAAGCTTTAATTATATTTGTTTTGATATCACTCCAAGTCTAAATTCTGTTATGACGACAGGAGAGATATTTTATAATGGAAAGAATTCAGAAACTATTTACTTGGATTATCT
>Ga0065720_1019581_pt1 | contig 23197 bp, 15 predicted proteins | sample Thericmetagenome_FD_59107 | JGI IMG/M metagenome (GOLD analysis project Ga0065720, IMG submission 59107) | Thermophilic microbial communities from the Joint Bioenergy Institute, California, USA of rice/straw/compost enrichment - eDNA_2 v2... | ecosystem: Engineered > Solid waste > Grass >...
AGTAAGAATGAACCAGAGAAAAAAAGAGTTATTGAATTTATGATGTCTTTTATCCCAGATTTAGATCAAATTCACACTCAGAAGATTATTGATGATCTTTCCTATCTCTTAGAGAAAAAACAATATTCTAAAGGAAGTTCTATTACTTTGGAGGGTGAATTCGGAGAAGATATCTACATTTTATATAATGGAACAATCCAACTCTCTAAGTCTGTGATTGTTGAAGAGAACAAAAAGCCAAATTATCCTTATTCTTCTACTACTAACCATATGAGAATGAAACCTCTCTTCAAAAAGGAATTGAATGTCTGTATATTGGAAGTTCCGGGCACTTTTTTGGGTGAGGAGGTATTGTTTGAAAAAGAACAAACTTATCTCTTCACAAGTAAGGTTCTATCTATTAATGCTACTTTATACTCAATCAATAAAAAGAAGTTCTTATACAGATTTCATCAGACAACAAGAAATGTTCTTCAAGAAATGTACGAGAAGAAGAAAAATGAGCGTGCTGAGATACTGAAAAATAAAATTCAATTGAACTTTAGGTCAATGTCCTGTAAAAATTTCAATGAAGAAAGACAAACTTATCAAGATTCTGACGCACTAGTTAAACAACCCATAAAGGTTGAAAATAATGGAGAACCTACAATTGCAACGAAGTTAAAAATTAAACCACTGGAATGTGAAACGAAGAAGAAACATAGTGGGTTTGAGTTAAACTTGGGTCTCTCAAGAAATTATTCTATGACTCCTCGTAATGGACTAGCCACATTGTCTTCCAGGAAATTCTCGACAGAGATGCGCGAAGGTAGCAATAGTCCCAAATATTCACAAGCTTTAAATATAGGAGAATCTCCATCTAATAAGCAAAATTGTCTTCCGGATATAAAAGAGGATAAATTTAATACTGAACCACATGCCCCTCTTTCTTTTAGAACACAACCTCACACACCAAGATATGTGAATGAGAGACAATTGTTCCTAACATCAATAAACTGTAAGAAGGAAAGTTGCTCCCCTTTTATTCAACATAAGAGAAGTTCTTCAATTTCTAACCATAAATTAAGTACAAATTATAACAATCCTTTGATTCAAGAAAAATCTTGTAGGAGTCCTAGCTTTCCAAATACTCCTCTTTCTCTCTTTCATACAGCAAACTTCACAGAACAATTTGAGTTTATTGAAAATAAAGGAAAAGAACTCTCAAAAAATAAGGATCCTTTTTTCTTTAAAATGGATGCTACTGAGATTACACTAAGTGCTAGAAGGCGGATGACTATTCAAAGATGGGAAATAGCCAAGAAATTAGGCCTTATAGAGAAAAAAACGCAGGAAATCCCAAGAACATTTTTGGCAGAAAAGTGTTTAAAGAAAAAGATAGAAAAAGCTAAGTTTAACGATGCTCAAGAAAATATTCGAAAGTCAGTTCAGGTTCGATCTAACTCTATATCTTCTCTCACTCCATCATTTTCATCGTTTGAAAAAATGATACTTAATAATGATATCAGCAATGTAAAGACTTATTTATGCAAGAATCCTGGAAGACTAAAATCAATGTTACCCACTTCAGAAGGACTTAAATTTGAAAATAATTTTCTATCGCCTTCAAACAGAAAAAATCAATTTCTAACTCAAAGTGAGCATTTGAGGTTAAAGCATAGTCAAAATAGTCAGCTTATTAGCAAAACGCCTAGGCTTCTCGGCAAACATATCATGTCACTGGAAAAAAACTTTCAAAACTACTAATGTGAACAGCTTTAAATTTCTTTTTCTGTTCGAAATGGAATCTTTTTGATAGTTTGTTAGTCCATTATAAATTAAGAATTTTCTATTTCTCTGCTCTCTCGTATGAATAAACACACTCAGTATTTCATAATATTTCACAATAATTCAAATTTGTACTCAGTAAAAATTGACTAATTTGAGTAGTGTCTAAATTGCTAATTCAGGAGTGAAAATAATAACTTTTTTGAAATCATGTATAATTTCATACAAGGTCTTAAATCTCTTTCTATACACGATAATAATACCTCTGAATTTGTTGGGAGTACTCAAAAAGTTCTTCATTTAATGTTCGATAGTTAAAGAAACTCTTGGATTAGTCACACTAGTTCTCGTCCTCTTTGCACTGATAACCAAAGTCGAAGTAAAAATACTAATTTTGATTCTAGTTTGTAGATTTCAACCTCCAATGAAGATCAGAGTCATGCACTTGTTAAGGAACATCACAAAAGGTACAAAAATTCGACTAAAAATTATATTAGAAGACGTAAAAGGAGCTTGAGTCCATCATTCTGCCATAATTGTTTGAAAAAGGATAAGAAGACTTTTGAATAAAATGCCTAGAAAGGAAACATTGGATAATGTATTAATGATATTTGGGATGAGATTAATAATATATAACTTGATATCTTCCTATAATGATCCATTTCGCATCTGAAAGCAGACTATTTCTTTCTGAAAATGCAAACTTTATATGTGTAAGACAGAATTTGTTAGCTAAATAATTTTTATTTTTCAAAATGTTTCTGAATAATGACCAGCAAGAATAAGGAACCATATATCATCTGTCTTGATCCGGACAGTGGACAAATATATTCTCTAGGCTTAATCTCATATGATATACATATTGAAAAAGATCTTCCTCCAAAAATAAAAGAAAAAGCAAAGAATACAATTAAACAACTATCTTTTTTAAGAGATGCATCTACAACTAAATGGTGGTTCCGCTCAGAAGAAGCTTATGCCTACAGAAGGCGAAAACTACTAAGTTATTTAATCCATCAGGACTGTTCAAAATATCCTACTTTTGAAGCTCATTCCAGTTTGAGTTTAGCATTCGCAGATGTAAATTCCATTAAGGTCACAATCGATCTTTCTGAATATTATGAAACTATAACAGCTCAAGTTGAAGAACACAAAAGAGAAAAATTACTAGGAAAATCACAAAATATGAGTCACACAGATGATGAGAAAGACAGTGAGGTGAGTTATAATGCCTCAGAAACTAGTAAATTAAGTGGAACAACTAGGGAAATTAAGATGCCTCCCAAAGAAATCAAGCTAAATATCAGCCTTGTTACAGGGTAATAATCTTTCTTCAATATAAGAATTCTTAGTGCGAGTGAAATAATAAGGAATTTACTATCTATTTTATACAAAGAATATGGGGTTAAGCTAAAGCCTCATAATGATCAAGTTAATAGATTTGTTCTGAAAGTACATGGATTTAGGGAATATCTTATGAGTCACGTTCCCTTGCTTGCATATGATCGTGTAAGAGAATCTCTTAGAGGCTTGAAGAATATCCAAGTTGTCCTGACTGAAATTTCTAATATATCTTTCTCAGACACCTTTCCCCAGATCGTAGAAAGGGACGTTGCTAATGTAAAGAAGGGAATTTATGATCCTATTGATTGGAAAAAATATGAAGATGCTCCACTATTCATGTGGTATCCTCCTATTGAACTCCCAGACAGTCGTCAGGCCAAAGATCTCCTCTTTCAATACAATGAAGAGAAAAACCCCTATTCAAAATACAAGCAAATCACTATTGAAGAGGAGCAGTTTACAACACCAAACTTTTCAGAGAAGCAAAAGAGTTTAGTTAAAAAGTTTGATAATGCTAAAGTCAAAAAAAATTGTGTGTATACTGGAGAGATAGATATTCCATTTAAAGTTAGAGTCTGCGCAATCGAGAACTTGCAAGCTATTCTAACTCAGTTCGATGAAGGAGCTACCGATAATGGCTTTGTCACCCCTAGCTATATTACAAGAACTGTAGCGAGAAAAGATGATGCTCATGGAGCCCAAGGCAAGAAGAAAAAAGAAAAGAAGAAAAAAGATGGATTGATTGTTAAAAAACTGGGCAAACAAAAAAAGGATCTATTTGTAGGCTCCTTGCAGCATGGAGATCATGGTGCCAATGGCCAGTTGTATAACAACCTGTATAGGGATGGTGAATTTACTATACTACCCTATGTTATAACTGTCGAAGTTAGTCTTTATTATGGATGCAATCTATTACGAGCAGATACTATTGCTGAAGTCAGTCCTGTTCCATTCTCATTTGAACCAAGATGGTACAAATGGGTTTCTTTTGGAGGTTTGCTCACAAGCCAGCTACCTAAGGAAACTAGAGTCTGCTTCAATGTTAAAATCCATGCACCAAATGGGGAGTCTCAAGTGATAGCAACAGTGACTCACAAACTATTTAATATGTTCAATCAAATGAAGCAAGGTCTGTTACATCTTAACTTATGGCCATTCTATAAGACTGAATCAAGATTCGTCTGTCAAGAGGAGTTCTGGTTTTTAACCGGAAAAGGAATTCCTCCTAAAGAGGCCGAAGCAGAGGCATTTAGAAACAGTGAGTATGCTCGTTTAGTAATTCAGCTCCCTACATACTGTGCTCCCATTTTCTGGAGTCTTAGAGATTCAACTAAGTTCTCACTGACCAAAGATAAGGATAACATTTTAAAAAGAGTTCCAACTTCCCAAGAACTAGCTCAACTACAGAACATCTTGAATCGTGACCCACTCAACTGGACCTTTAATCAATATGAAAGGGAGATCTTAATAGCTTGTCGTCATCATTATAAAACAATACCTGGGGCTCTTCCAATCTTTCTTAGTGCTATAAATTGGAGCAACCCTGAGGAAGTTGCTGAGGCTCATTTAATGCTGAAGATCTGGGCTCCTATGAGCCCTGAAGACGCTGTTACTCTGCTGGATGCAAGATTCCCAGACAGTGAAGTCAGACTATATGCAATCGAAAGAGTGAGTGAAATGAGTGATGATGACCTTCTTCTATATTTGTTGGAACTAACCCAAGCATTAGTATACGAAAATCACCATTTTAGTCCACTTGGAGAATTTCTTCTTGAGAGATCATTAGCTAATCCATTTAAAATTGGCCATGAATTCTACTGGATGTTGCGATCACAACTTCATGTTAAGCCATCTTTTGAAAGGTAATGTATCTATTATTCTGCTGACTTCTTAGGAACACATTAATGATGGAGCAATTTTTGATGTTGTGCGGAAGTTTTAGACAGGAGCTTCAAGATGAGATTATTGTAAATGACATGGTTACTGAGATCGCAGGAGAGGTTCCCAGAATGGATAAAGCTTTGAGATTAGTTAAAGCAAGAGAGAGAATAGCGTCTCTCAAACAGCAGGGACTTCCACCTGAGTTCACTGTTTCCTTGGATACACGTATGAGAGGAACAGAATTTATAGCTGAAGAGTGCAAAGTCATGGATTCTAAGAAATTACCACTCTGGTTGACTATTAGAAATTCTCAACCAGGAGGTAGAAGTATAAAGATTATTTTCAAGACTGGAGATGACCTGAAACAGGATCAGCTAACTCTGCAATTGATTCGTATCATGGATAAGATTTGGTTAGACAATGGTCTTGATTTAAGAATGAAACCGTATCGTGTACTTTCGACAGCAGATCAAGCTGGAATGCTCGAAGTTGTCCTAGATTCTGAGACGACGTCTGATATACATACTAAATTTGGAGGAGGTGCTATTGGTGCATTCAACAAGAAAAGTATCCAGAATTATATTGCTAAATGGAATACTGATCCTGAAAGCTTTGCCAATGCAAAGGAAAATTTCATTCGGTCATGCGCAGGATATGCTGTTGCAACTTATTGTCTTGGAATTGGAGATCGACACAGTGGTAATATCATGCTAACAAAGAGTGGGCATTTATTCCATATTGATTTTGGACATTTTTTAGGAAACTTTAAATCTAAGTTTGGTATCAAAAGAGGTAACCTTTCATCTGTTAAATATTTATAATGTTAAGAAAGAACAGCCTTTGTCTTCACTGAAGAAATGGCCTTTGTTATGGGAGGAAGAGGCTCTGAAGATTTTGAGAAGTTTCAGGATTATTGCACTAAAGCCTATAATCTAATTCGTAAGAGGGGTGGCCATCTTATCTCCTTATTTATTATGATGATTATTGCAGGTAACAGAATTAGTCTTATATCATATTTGATTAGGAATGCCTGAGTTAAGCCAGTACAGTGATATAGATTATCTTAAAAATCAACTTTCACTTGATTTGAGTGAACTAGAAGCAACTAACAAATTCATTAATGAAATCCATAATAGCTTGAATAGCACATTTAGACGTATTGATAATCTGTTCCACGCTCTGAAGAGAGGCTAAAATAATGTAAATATCGTTCTCCAATTACTAAATTCATCATCACCTATACTAAATATACGCGAGAAATCATCCCACAGGTTACTAAGTTTCTTTGTAAAATAAAACAATTCTTCTCTAAATTTGACATACTAGAATGCATAGGAACCTATTTTTGCCCACTGAAATGTGATCTAATGTAGTATATACATATGTTTGCTATTCCAGATTTATTTGGGATAAAATAATGTTACAAGATCCTAGCCCGCGAGTTTCACTTCTAAAAGCACGTAATCCAACTCTTAAACTTCACATAAACGGGACTTCTAATATATCCAACCATGAAAGTCACCAACCTAATCTAAAGAGCCAATTAAGTAAGACAGAGTCAAATCCAAGAGATCAACCCAAAAAGAGTGCAATAAATATGCTTCTTGATTCTGTAACATCTTTTAGAAACAATATGAAAGAGATACTCAAGAAGACTGATAGAAATGAAGAAGAAGCCAAAATGCTTTATGCTGTGTTGAAAGATTCACCATTCTTTAAAAGATTTACTGAGACTAATGACGATTTAGAATCAGACGCACCCATATACTTATGCCAAAATCTTAAATATGAAGCTTATCCTGCAGGATCAGTTATCTTTGAACAGGGAGATCCCTCTAATGGAAAACTTTATATTGTTTATTCAGGAACCCTTAGCGTTATTGTCAAACAGAATGATTTGGCCACACATGAAAATCTCAAAAATGATGAAGACTACCTAACTCCAACAAAGAGAATAAGAAAAGAAACAACTGATGATACTAGTCTTACAGAGAAACCAGTAAACAATGGATCCAAATCTAAATGGCAATTTGCCAAAGAGTTATTAAAAAAGGGTTTGAACAAGAAGGACATCATTGATCCTACAAATCCAGCCAATAGAATGGGAGAAGTAATGAAGAAAGAGATCGTAACATCTTCTAAATCTAACTTTTTCCTCCGTAAAGTTACCACTGAGAGAAGACCTTCACTTGAAGGAACAGTAAATGAAAGCCCTCTTCGTATACCTAAGAAAGAATCTCCTTTACCTTCCCCAAATAAAAGACTGGGTAAAATTCCTGAAAGAAAAAATTCCATTTCTTTCAAATCAGATGATCAAATTCTAACTCCCACAAAGTTTAGCCACTTTTCTCGTCATATCTCAGATAATCCTTACCAGTTCGATGATAATAATTCAGAGAATAAGCTTATGACTAATTTGATCAACAATGCAAAGCTGAGAAAGTCCTCCTCTAGAGACGCTGGGTTAGAGGCAACTAACAAATATGGTACTGTAATTGATTGTATCGAAAAGGGTGGCTTCTTTGGAGAAAAAGCGCTTCATACAAATCAACAAAGAGGAGCAACAATAATTGCAAATACAGATACTGAGCTACTAATCGTGACAAAAGATATTTTTGACTACTTAAAAAGTAATTTTGACAAAAAGAAGAACAAAATTATTAACTTTATGCAAAATTGCTTCCCAAAATTGGAAAATCTGGCGTCAAGAAAAATTCTTGAGAATCTATTTTACCTGCTTGAAGAAAAGCAATTTGATTATGGGAACATAATCATTCATGAGAATGATCCCGGTGAAAAATTTTATCTCCTTTTTGAAGGTGAATGTGAACTAATAAGGTCTATTCAAATAGACGAAACTCAAAATTTTAAATTTCCTATTTCAAATATATCATCACTCGTTCGAGGAGGAAGGATTATAAAGGAAAATCTGATAATTAGTAAAATTGGAAGCCCTACTTTTTTTGGAGAAGAAGTATTGTTCAAAAAGCCTTCCAATTATTATTTCACAGTCAGAGTCTGCTCCACAAAGGCTGTTGTTCTATGTGTGGACAAGTCAAAGTTTACTGTGAGGTTTCCTAGGAATGTCTTTCACGGAATGAAGGATAACTTTAACCAAAAAAGCAAAGTGCATGCCAAGAGAATACAATACTTGATGTCCACTAAGTTTAAAAATCTAATTATTGAGACATCAGATATATTCAAACCTGACGAGGATGATAATATAGAGATTTTTCAGAGTCCTCTTCATTTCAAGTCTAGTACCTTCACTCCAAAGCCTTACTATAACGGATTTAAGACTTTCTTAAATAATCGTATCCAATTAAGTAAAGAAATCATGAATAACTATCACTTACTAACAGAAGAAGATATAATCAAAATAAATAGTCAAAGGCTTATGACGTCCCCACAGAAACAAAGAGAAACTGTCAAAGAGGAAAAGGAAAAAGACGAAAAAATAAAAAATCTTAAAGAGGAATTTTTAGAGTTAGCAAGAGATGAAGTTTTTACTGCAAAAAAGCATAAGAGATACTTGACAGAACATCAACTCCAAACAAAAATTTCCTCAAAGAAAAACCTCAATATTAAATTGAAGACCCAAAGTAAAGCCAGTCAACAGAATCCAAATTCTCTACATCTGGATAGATTCAAGACTCCAAGTCCTACTAAAATTAACTCTGCTAGAGTTGCCACTGAATCAGCGGCTAAGCAAACTTCTCTCAAAGATGGAGTTTTCTTAACTTCCGTCAATCCTCCTGATTTATTAGAAATACCACAACCATTATCTGCTAGGGAAATCAAGCCTTCTAAAAAATATAGTTTTCTACCCTTAACTTTGAAGATTCAACCAATTTCAAGTAGGAATATAAATCAACAAACAAAAACTTGGAATCAGTATTATTCGAAAATTATTGAGAAGATGCCTCATCTCAAATCTATTTCTCCGTCAAAGGGCAATGCAAAAAAAGAAGACATTGACAACATTAAAGTTGATCTTGGTAGGCCAGATCCTACTGTTGAGCAAAAGTATAAGGTTATCAAAATGAAAATGGGGCTTATTGAGCATCCTAAAACACCAAATCTTGATGCCAAAAGAACTCCTAATAATCGTAGAGCCCTTAGCATAGGTCATATACGCTTTCGATTCCTTGATAAAGAACTACAGGATAGATTTAACGAAACTCTCACAAGTCCTCCGCGCACAGTAAGAGAGAGTAGTCCCCGTAATACAAATAATTATCATACTCCCGTGCGGGCTAAGACTGCCTATCGTGAAGGTTTGCTATTGACTGAGAGCGCCATTGGACCAACAAACTCAAATACTATCAGGAAAGATTCAGACAGCATTCAAGCATTCAGTATGATTACTGGTCCAGACATCATTCCTACAAACCAAGAGATATTAAGAATAAATAAAGAATTTAGCTTGATTCAGCCTAAGAAGAATACTCATGAAATATCATTGTTGAGAAAAAATATTATCAGAAATCAACTTCATAAGGAGCAACCGTCTCACAAAAAGACTAAAAGTCTCCAGATTGGTATCGAAAAGTTAAACACAGCTCGCTTTTAGTATATCCATATTCCTAACCCTTTTTTTTTTATATACTGAAATGTTTTTCATTATAAAATGTATTATCTTTAATGATTTTTTAGTACTTTAATATCTTAATCGATGAGGAGAGCTACATTATTTTATTTCTCTTTCTTCACAAGAAGAGTTATTAATTAATTTGAGCTCTTTTAGAAATTATGAGAATCAAAATTAAATAATAAATTTCAGGGCTTTGAATTAGTATGTCGAATCCTCGTATTGTGGACACTTTTCTTCAGAATTTTAAGAAAAGTGGCCTTGTCAAAAGAATAATGATAACTGGCGCTGCAGGAAGAATAGGAACTGAGCTTGCACCTAAACTCTTGGAATTCTATGGAGAAGAAAATGTATTACTGACAGATATTGTGCCTTCAATGGAGGGAATATCAAAGAAAAACTATAAAAAATTAGATGTAACCGATAGAAAGGCTTATGAGGCATTGGTTAAATCATTCAAGCCAGACACAGTGATCCAGTTAGCTGCTGTCTTGTCTGCCAGAAGTGAAGAAAAACCGGATCTTTCACATAAGGTCAATAGGGATGGCGGAAGAAATGCCATTGAACTTGCTACCGAACTACAGTATAAAATCTTCTTGCCAAGCTCTATTGGATCATTTGGGCCTGCGTCACCGAAAAAAGATGCTCCTGACTTGGCATTCCAAAGACCAATTAATCTTTATGGAATCTCAAAAGTGTTTCTTGAATTGTATGGGGAATATAATTACTTTAAATTCGGAACTGACTTCAGATCCTTAAGACTTCCTACTGTCATTGCAAACCAAGGGCCAAGAAACAGCTTAGTCTATTCTGATGTCGATATTTACTACAAAGCTGTAAAAGAGAAAAGATATACACATTTCTTAAGGCCTGATTACTTACTTCCCGTGATCTACATCGATGATTTCATAATCAACACAATTAAATTCCTTGAGGCTCCTAATGAAAAACTCTCATTGAGAACATATAATGTTCAAAGTTGCGCTTTCACTATTCAAGAACAGGTCAGCGCCATCAAAAAATTAATACCAGATTTTGAAGTCTCTTATGAGGTAGATTCTAAACAATCCATTATGGATAGTTTACCTGAAACTTTGAGTGATACTGCAGCTCGTAAAGACTGGGGCTTTGAATCACACTTTGACATTGATTCAATAACAAAGGACATGATTGAGAAAATTCAAGAAAAATTAAAATCCCAAGAGTCATCATAATTAATGAAATTTACACCTATTTTGTCGTGATTTGTAACTTATGGTTACATTTAATTTCTCTGAATGTAAAAAAAGTTACAAAAGAGAATTGTTATACGTGTGCATAAAGTACTCAGTCCATTTAAACGGTGGAATTCTCCTGAATTTGAGCTCCATCCTTATCATTTTCAGCCTTTGTTTCTGGATTATTATGCTCCTGAAGGTCTGATTCTTTTTGTGTATCTTCTTGAGGTGAATTAATCAATTGAGGTTGACTATCCTCTGTGCTGAAGTTTTCTAATATGATGTACTGATATAGGAACTAATTACTTTTTTCTACTTCTACTGTTGCATACTCTGGAGAGGCATTATATTGTTCATTTTGAGTAGCATCATTCTCTACTTTCTCAACAGGCTCCTCTTCTTGATTATGGGCTCCCTCATATGTCTCATTGTCCTTTCTCTTTGTTTCACTAAACGTTGAGACCATCTTTACTCCTTTGAAGTTGTATAGATGGAATTCTTAACATTAAGAAGATATTTAGACTTTACCATTGACTTTTGTTGTAGAGAGAGATTTTTTTATAGGACTGGACTTTTTAGGAGATGTTGAAGCCTCACCGAGCCTCTTCTTTACGGGTCTGGATTGATCATATTTTGATATATCTTTTCCATTCTCAAGATCTTCAAAGTAATTTTTTATAGTCTCAACGACTAATTTTGAGTTTGGCCAAGCTCCACATTTTCTTTTAGAGAATAAAAGCTTCAATTTTGATCCTTATTTCAAGTATTTTTACTATGCTATTATGCGTAATCTCAAAAGCGCCGAGAAGTGGTTTTTCAATATTTGCTTGCTGAACCTTACAACCAGGAATAGCTTTTTCGATTATCTCTTTAACTACAATCTCTAGAAATTTTCTAAATCAGTACCTTCAATAAAGGTTTTCTTGTATTTCTCTTCGTCATGCCAAGTATTTGATCTATGAGTTCTGCAATTCTTGCAAATTTCGATCTCAATAACTCTAGAAGATGTTTGATTATCTTGAATTGGACTTCTGGATTCCTGAGAGTCTATCTTGAGTGGAAGAACCAAAATTATTACTCATTTCGACTAGAAAGATACAATTTTGCTTCAAAGAATGTTACAATAAATAATAATTTAGTGTAATAAAATATAACAAAATGGAAAATTGGAGAAGTAAGAAATGCATTATGATTTTCTTTAGTACCTATTTACATTAAGCATTTTCTTCGTGCTTCATCAGCAAACGTTGATAATGTTTGGGAATCTTTTTTTCAACAGGAGATGTCGATTTTTGTTCTTTAAATAAAGGACTCGTTCCTTTTGGTTCGAAGTTTTTCGGATGGGCTGTTTGAGGTCTTTGAGTATTTCCCCTGAAAGATTTTTGTGGGGAAGATAGCGTTTGATTATGTTGCCATGAGAATTCGAAATTAGGGGTCGTGTCTTTATTCTAAAAATTATTCATAGTTAGGGGAAAAATTACCTGTAGTAGCTTATCTTCAATTCCAAGTTGTTGAACGACTTTGCAGAAGGCCTCAAAATCTAGTTCAATATGGTTTGAGTGTATCCATTCAAAAAAAGAGGACAAAGTTTCTTTGGTGCGCGGTTCTAAGTATAAGATATTCATGTTATCCAATGAAATTTTCCCATCCTTATCCTCATCTAGAGTGTCGAAAAGAGCTTTCAGATCAGCTGTCTTGTCAACCTTCTCGGGTCTCCAAATTTTGGGATCACATTTGATAGTCAAGTTATTAACATCCAAAGATATTCCAAAGTATGAATCATCTCTCTTCTTTACCTTCCAGTAAAACTCATCATGATTAAAAGAAGGATGATAAAGCCTCTTTCCGGTCTTAGGATCAATTTCTTTTCCCTTTTCTAAGCGTGCTGCTATTAATCTTTGTTCTTTTTCTTCCTTTTCAGCAATTAATCTTTCAGTGAAATCCTTCTGATTCAAGGCAGGTCTTTTCTTTATGAATTTATCAATATCATGTGGCAAAGTCGGCTTGAATGGGTAAGCTTCTTTGAATGCCATTTCTCTCCATTCATTCATATGCTTAGTATGCTCCATTCCTTGGCGGTAGAGGACATCATGGATTGTTTCTCCAGGAGACCGACTTTGAACTCTCCATGAAGTCATTTGTCTACTTCTTTCTGTTAGATGTGGTCTAAAAGGATTCTCATGAGCCCAATTTTCTAAAGCCATCATTTGAAAATTCTTTTTCTTTTCAAAGTCAAGCTCATATTGCATATATCTACTAGAAATTGGCTCTGTGGAAAGGTTACGGAAATTTTTGTTGATTTCAGGTTTAAAAGTTAGTTTCTTGAACTCTTCATTTTCTTTTTCAATTTCTTTTGCCTTTTTTTCAGCTCTTTCTCGTTCCAATCTATCTTGTAAAACTTTCCAACGACTGTGCAATCTCTCGGCTAATTTAGCTTCTTCTTCTCTTGTATATTTTTTTGCGTTTTCTTGAATAGTAGTGGCTGTCGTTGATAATTCATGATACTTATTTGGTGTCAATTCCTTTTTATGCTTCCTAGGGTCCAACGAAGATAGTGCTAAATCAAATAGCTCTTGGTACTTTTCCTGGTTTTTATGTCCATTATTTTCTAGTAATATTATGACAAATTTTCAAACTTTTACGTTTTGAGGTTTCAATTTGCTTAATTTTTGCTTTTGCATTCAGTAGATTAGTCCATTTCTCATATCTCTCAGCCTTATCATCCTTATTATCATCTTTTGAAGTAGTTGGAGGACTTAATGGCTTTTTTTGAGGACTTGGCTGCTTTTTTTGGGGACTTGGAGTATTTTTAGCCTCGTTCTTTCTTGGACTTGTAGGACTGGGGCTTCTTGAATCTTGTTTGCTGGGTAAAGGCTTATTCTCTACTTTTGTAATATCATTCTGTTGCTCAACTTTTTCTGGAACTTTAACTTCATCCAGAATGATATTTGGCTTGACTTCCTGTTTATCATTTTTTTGTTCTTTTTGCATGCTTTGAGTGATCTCTAATGTAGTATTAGTAGAGCTTTGTCTTTCTTCTGATCTGGATACAGAACGATTAGCCATTTTCCCAGCAGCTTTTTTTGCTGCTATCCCTTTTCGAATCATATCTAAAACAGGGTTAGATCTTGTCTCTTCAGTTGGCTCATTCTTCATTTTGTCTACATTTGAATTCTTTTTGGATTTAGCATCCTCCTCTTTTTTAGGCATATTTTTCTGGGAGCTCTCAAGTGAATTGTGACTTCTTTCCTTACTTGAACTGTTATTTCTTTTAGAGGAAATTATTTCACTCTGATAAAGTTTTGGACTATTACTCTCTCTTTCTCTACTACTTTCGTTGTCAGTTGCTTGGGTTCGAGCTCTCTTCATTGTCTTTGTTGCAGGACTTTTTTCGGAGGAGTTAAGGCTTTTTACAGATTGAATACTTTCTTTCTCTATCTCTTTCTCATCTTTAGTCGCCTGAGATTTAGAAGAACTCTGACTTGATGGAGCATCCTGCTTTTTGGCATTCCTGTTCTTGTATGTTTCAATTAATTTTGTCAAATTCTGGACAAGTGGCTGGACTAATTCATTTGGCAAACCATTTTCTAGACAAAATTGCTCCGCAACTTGTATGGGATCTTGTCCCTTAAACAATATTAATTCTCTGGTCTCAGTTGGGGAAATGTTAACATTCATTTTAGCTATTACTTTTGGCTTTGAAGAATTACTACACAAGGGGTGATTAACGTCTTGTTTCATTTTATTTTCGTTGTTACTAGGATCACCGTTTTGAATCCTCACACTGGTTTTTTTGTCATTTAAAATATTCTTTACTTCAGCTGGTGGATGGCTTTGAGCAAAAGAAAACTTGGGCTCATTTTGATTCTCATTAGGATTTTGAAGTTTTTTTTGTTGTACTAATGAATCAATTTGCTTTTGAATAATAGAAACGATCAATGGAATAGCCTCATGAGCTAAGTTATTCTCATTAACTACTTTAGATGCAATCATAACAGGATCATCATTTATATAGCACTTAATTTGTTTGCTTCCGAGCTGTCCTAGATTTAGCTTTACTGTGATACTGTTCTTTTCTGGATTGAAGGAATTTTGGGAGGATTCAAGGTGCTTAGTGGACTGTTGATAAGATAGCGACTTTGATTCATTCGATTTTTGAGAAAGAAATTTGGGTGAATCAGCATATTGCTGATCCTGTAGTCCCTTATGGTCCAATGAAGAGAAGAATGGATTAGCCCGTTTTGTCATATTAAAGCTTGGTGTTTCTATACTGTCTTCTCTTGTTATTTGTCTTCCTATTCTCCCAATGTTCATAAGAATATGCAAATATATTTATTGAAATGATAAATTTTCTGTTTGCTAAAGCGTTTTGCGAATAAAACTTTCTGTACTCCCTGCTCAACAAGTAGGAAAGATGCTGGCTCACATCTTGGCAAATATAGCTAGAAACTAATTACCTGAATGCCTACCACAGTCTCAAATAATTAACAATTATAAAGTAGTTTAGCCTAGTTTTAAACGAGAGAATCTATTTACCATAATCTACACAAGGTTCTTCAATATTTGATAATGTATATATCCCCTTAGATTTTCATATATTTGAATTAATTTCAACTCTTATTTTTTCTGCTATCACCCCTTGAACTTCATAATACTTATGTTGAATGTAACCAACTTCCAGCAGATATCTTGCCTTTGAGATTGTAGAATGCGCGGACTTGTTAATAAAATTTATTTCATAGTCAAGATATTTAATTCAGTTATCAGAAATGGGTAATTGCGGATGCAAAGGACCTGAAGATCCTGGTCCAATCGAAAATGATGAAGAAGGAATAAATAAAGCTGCCTTCAAAATTGAATCTAAAATCAAAAGTAATCTTGTTAACTCTTACTTCGCATCTATTCAAATAAATGAACTTGCAAATCAAAATCCACATGCACCGAAGAATGCTATACTCTTATACTCAATGCCAGACTATTCCAATGTAAACACTTTGGCAACGCTACAGAAGTTAGGACCATTTGAGTATAATGCAGACGACCCTGAAGATGCCAATTTACCAACATTAGGGCCATACGAGCTTGGAAATTTAGCTGTCTATATTGGACAATGGAAGGATGGAGTCCGACATGGTAGAGGAGATCAAATTTGGAGAGATGGATCATTTTACCAAGGATATTGGAAAAATAATCTTGCCAACGGTAAAGGCAGATTAATACACGGAGATGGAGATGTATATGAAGGTGAATGGTTGAACGATAAGGCTCATGGCTATGGGAAATATATTCATTTCGACGGTACAACATATGAAGGAGAATGGTTTGAAGACAAACAGCATGGAAGAGGCGTTGGAACCTGGCCTGATGGGGTAAGATATGAAGGACAGTATCATATGGGTAAAAAACATGGCCAAGGGAAGTTTTACTGGTCTGATGGATCAGTCTATGAAGGAGAGTTTTTCAATGATGACATGCAAGGAAAAGGAACTTGCGTCTGGGCTGATGGTAGGAGATATGAAGGCGAATGGAAAAAGAATAAGATGGATGGAGAAGGCAAATTTATATGGCCTGATGGCAGGAAATATACAGGACAGTATCTTGATGATAAAAAACATGGGTATGGTATTTTTGAATGGCCGGACGGAAGTAAGTATAAAGGACATTGGAGAAAAGGAAAACAACACGGAAAAGGAGTATACGTTGATAGTACAGGTAAAGAAACAGAGGGTGAATGGGCTGATGGAAAGAGAATAAAATAAGCTATTTTGTTCTCCAAATCTATTTCCTTGCTTGTTATTGTCAAGATAACATGTCTTTTGCTTACCGAAGCAATATTAATTTGCACTTCACTTATTTTTCTTAGCTGTTAATTTCATGTTTTTTTGCTTTGAACGTAATATTCAAAGTCATAAATTTAACTAGTTACGTTGCTTATGAGATGAAGGTATTACTCTGAATTCAAGAAAAAATATATCTAGCAACTTAATGGCAAATATAAGTCTATTTAACAAATTACTCTTTTACTCTTCCTGTATGGGACGAATTCCAACAACCTTGAGAAGAGTTTTCCAAGTGGCTCCGTTAGCAATATCAGTTACGAATAGGTTGACTACATCAAGAGCATGAGGGCCTGTAACATGTAACCCAACAACCTTTCCATTTTCATTTTTCTTTGTAATGGCTTTAATAAAGCAATTTTCATCCTTCCTTGCTTTAGAAATACCACCCTGACTTGGATTAAAGACACCATTACAAACCACTATTTGATCTCTTCCATACTGAGCAACAGCTGCGTCTTCTGTTAATCCCACAGAGCTATATTCAAGCGGAGTAAACATAACCTTTGGTGAATGAATATAATCCATCAAATCACTTGAGTTTCCGAACAACCTTTTGGGTAGCAAGAGGGCTGCTTGAAGAGTGGTATGCAAAAATCTTGGTTTGTTGGAAACTAGATCTCCAATGGCATAAATATGAGATACATTAGTTTCATCACGCTCATTGGTATTAATAAGTTTTGTTGTAGGATCAATATTTATGCCTGCAGCCTCTACAGCAATATCAGAAGGATTGATCTGTCTTCCAGTTGCGAATAGGACTGTATCAAATTCTTCCGATCCATTTTGAACACTTTTGTAATTCACTTTTTTTTTGCCTTCCGGTGTTTGCTGAATACTTTGAACAACTGTATTAGTCAGAATTTTTACTCCTCTTGACTCTAGATCTTTAACAATCTTAGCAACTATATCCTGATCAACTTGTTTCAATATGCTTCCTCTAGTTATAATTGTAACATTGACACCAATACTCCTCAAAAATCCAGCTAACTCAAGTGCAATGAACGACCCTCCAACTATCAATAAATTGCTTGGATTGTCTCGAAGAAGAAACAGGTCGTCAGTGGTTATTCCAAATTCCTTTGCTCCTTGTATATCTTCTGGAATAGTAGGTCTGGCTTCCAGAGCCAAGACAATATATTTAGCAGTCACTTTCTCAAATCTGCTTTTCTTAGGATCATATAACTCGAGACTATGAGAATCTATGAACCTGACAGTTGTATTGTAGAACTTGACGCTATTTTCAGCAAGTATAAGCTTATCACTAACTCTGAGTTCTCTAACATATTTATTGATAGACCCAATAGCAGTATTCCATGAGTTTAATTTTCCTTCAACCTCCCATTCTACTGTTTCAGCTTCTCTGGATTGCGATGACAGTTTAGAAATATACATTAACTTTTTGGGAACACAGCTAGAGTTCAATGAAGTGCCACCAAAATCCCAGGTCGATCCTTGTGTTGAAGGAAGGACATATTCAGCTATTGCGACTCTTTTTCCAAACTTGGATGCAATGATAGCGGATGTAATAGCTGGCTCTCCAGCTCCAATCACAAAGTAATCATAATCAAACTCACTATTTTCATTGTAGAACTGGCTCTTGTTTGCGAAAAGAGATTCAGGGTCTGGCTTTTGGTTTTTTAATTCCTCATGATAGGCTTCAAAGAATGCATTTAAGGTTGAATCCGATTTTCTGATTTCAGGAGCAATGTTTTTCAATAAGTGATAGATGTAATGAGCTTCTGGATTGGCAGGTTTCTCTCTGAGTAATTCTTCATACCCATTTATTAATATAGTGTTAAAGCGATCATTCTCTTTTGGATCCATTTTTTTTAACAAATGCAACGTACAAATTTGGGAAATAAATCAAGCTTGAAAGTAATTCTTTGGTAAAGGCTTATTAACAAATTTCATATGAAAAATAGAAGAAACATATTTCTTAATCGACATGACTGAACAAGAACAGATATTTATTTACTTATTATACACATTATTGTGATATAGTGGATTTGGCTTTTTTGGAGCCAATGGGGAATTTGCTAATGCCCTCTTTGCTAGAATTTGTGGATAGTTTTGCTCCCTTGTTGAAGTTAACAGTTGTAGAAGCAATTTTTGTACTCGTGAGAGTTGGTTTAGATAGCGTGCTTTTACTAAATACTCTTCTATTATTGACGCCGACAAGCCCATCCCACATAAAACTTGAAATAGCCAGCACCTTAGAATAATTACTCATACCCCATTCCTTCTTTGGAGGATATATCTTCAGGAAACCTCCTGAATTTTGTTCTTCCCACTCATTTATTTCCTCACGAAGTTTAATTATTTCCTCTCTAGCTAATTTAGCTGGTTTACTTGGTATGTAAGCTTTATTGGATTCCATAGGCTTCTTATCCATACCATTCACATTTAGTAATGTAAATAAGTCCAGAAGCAAGTGCTCTTTTAAAGTCTTATCGAGCTTTGAATCAGTGTTAAGACTTGAGAATCTGTTGACTTCAAGTACCCAAGGTTTATAATTTTTGTCTAGAATTATATCGAAACCAAGAAGTTCAAAACAAATCTCTGAGTTCTCTTCCCTTGGTTGACAAGTTTTGTAAGTGTGTTCTAGATGTGGTTGAAATGCAGCAATAGTTTTAATGATAACATCGCAAATATTCTTGAACACACTTTCGGGCTCTTGACCAGAATCCTTCAAGTATTTTAAAATCCAAGTGAAACTCCTTTTGTGTCCATCTTGATTTTCTTCTTCCTGAAAGAACTGGAACTCAGGATTTGTCTTATTAACAGCATAGTTGGTTAAGTGCATATATATGTCATTTAGATTTTCTTTAGATGGCTTGACATACTTCTGTGTGGCAAATCTTGCCATTCCTTCTCGATAAATGAAAATTTTGAGAGGTGAAATAGACTTAATAAGTACATATATTCTCAAGTCAAACTTTAATCCATCAATCAAGAGTGGTTCACTAAGATATTCTTGGACAACACAATTATTAGCAGATTGAAGAGTGGTAATATCATCTGTGAGAAAAATTCCTTCTCCACATGACCCGTTTTCAGGTTTAATTATGTAGATGGGCTTGCGATTAGGCTCTACTGCCAATTTGTCATGATAATGGGTCTTCAATTCATCATATTCCAAAGGCAGAATCCAGGTCTCCGGAAAGAAGGTATAATCATCTTGTAGATACACTTTGAGCTTTTTTAGATATTTCATAAGTAAATTTTTTCGGCCAAGGTGTTTTGTTTCAGGAAACCTATTAATCTTTTGATAAGGTTGTAAGTTCCTTATTTCATCAAGTGATGCTGAATGATCCATCCATTGAATGTCCCACGAATTCCCTGTCTCTTTTGAAGACTCGCATACTCTCCAGCCAAGGTACTTCTTTATGACATCCGGTATGACCATCCATTTGCTACTAACGATTGCCTTAATGTTTTTATTACGCAGTGGAGTTCTTTTTAATAAGGTCAACTCTTTCAAAGACAAAAATATAGGTAATTTTCCATCTTGATCTAGGCCTAGGCTCTGTGTTTCGGAGTCCTCCTCCATTTCTTCGAGTGAGTTTTCTGAGCCAGTATGATAACGGGAATCCATACAAGAAGAACAGAAAATAATAAAATTTAATAAACAAGAAGTTTCAGAACTTTGATGATGCTGCTTACTTATAGGTTTAGGTTCTTCTAGGAGGAAAGCAAATACTTAGTAGTCTGAAGCTTTCAACTTGGAGTACATAAAAAATATCTCTGCCATAGAACAAATTTGGAAATTAAAACAGACCTTCTAGCCTTTAATGAGAATTCTCAGTCTAAATCTAATAGACCATGGTGAGATAGAATGAGACTTTTCCTGACAACATATTGATGAGTCTTGATATTCTCTCGTACACAGTTTTTAAGTAAACTCAAATGTCTTTTGGCTTTGAGGAGAAGCAAATTTTAGACTGTTTTGAATATGAGATCTCTTAACAAAGAAGATGATTCTCAAAGTTTTATCAAAGTGTGTCAAACTTATATTAAATGTAAAGATCAATAAAATTAAAATTAGCTCCAGTAAACTCTTTTTCAGTTTCAAGGGCATGTATCGAATTCTAAGAAGTCCTAGATCAACTACAAGAACTGAATCTCCTCCTCTAGCTACTCCAAAAAATATCAAGATAAAAGATCTAGATCTCCCAACATCATATCAAGATCATCAACTTAGAGATGCGAAAGTTAAAGCTATCCTAAATGATTTCCTCGCTAGCACAGATTATCTTGCCTTCAGGCAATATTTTATTCAAGGCGACACTGAAATAATCACCGACAAATATATTACAAAGCCTCCAAAAATCATCCTCAAAGTCTGGGATAAGATTCTTTCATTATATCAAATTGAGGTTGATATACCATTAATCGGTACCTTGGATTCAGTCATTGAGATTGACCCTGCTGAAGATAAGGATAAAATTATAACCTATGTGGGCATCATACTTCCAGAATTATGCAAATTTCCTTATACTTTCTATAAGGCTCTAAAAGTCAGAAAATTTACTTTCTGCGGAAATGCAACTCCTCAAGATCCTTCAAAACCAACAACTTATATGAAAAAATATTACAATTGGAACTTTTATGTAAATAAGCACATCCACCCTGAAGATATAAAGAAACATTTCTATCGCCAAATATGGTATAACATTCTTAGGCAAAACTCTGATATCAATGAACAATGGTTTAACAAATTTCCTGTATTCCAATTCGATAAAACTAGCTTTCATGCCTACAATAATGAACAGCCCGAAATCATATCAGTTCCTGGCTATCTGAATGTAAGATGTGCTGAAAATCCACTGATTGATCAGTTTGAGATATTCTACAATCTGCTAGCTAATCCAGAAAAAATGTTAAATCATCTTGATAAAACAATAGCTTCAAAAGCAATGTTTGTGAAAAATGTTTTAGAAGAAGTCGATACTGAAGGTATAAGCTTTGGCTTTTGGAAAGCGCTAGGTTTATAGATTCAATACTCTTTGTATGTTTCTATAATCGAAGATTCAAGTTCTTTTTATTTTCTTTTGTAATTTTTTCTAATTCAGAATAAGATATTACTATAGATAAATACACCATATTTCAGTCTATAGTTTACTAGCAAACTGAAGGAAAGACTGCACAGCCTAACACAGTTATCAATGAAAACTAAATTAAATACTTCTAATTCTTCTGGAATAAATCCTCTATTGTAGCAAATATTAAATGCTTCCTCATACATTTGCTTTTTAAGAGCCTGGAAATTCCTCTTGAATCGGGCCTTCTCAGAGATTTTCATTGCAAAAGCATGAACTTTTTCTTTAAGTTCTTTTCGATCAACAACAAAATCAACTATTTTTCTGCTCAATGCTTCCTCAGCACCAATTTTTTTGCCCAGTAAGACCACATCACGATAAGTGTCAGGACTTAACTTATATCTTAACCATGACATTCAGCTTTCTAAAATTACTTGGCACAAGCATTCATGGCATATGGCAACTTAGTACCCATGTCGACTTCGTTTAAGCAAACAAAAGTTTTATCTGGAGCCATGAAACGATAATCATGCGCTAAGGCAAATGTAAAACCTCCAGCAATACAGTATCCATTAATGACGGCAACCTAGCAATATAAGCATATATACAATAGTATTCACAGTTGGGCAAGGGAATACAAGAAGTCTTCCTAAAAGTCTTGAAAATTCACCAATAAAAGCCAAGAAATCATCTAAGCCCTTGAGTTTCTGAACAAATCTAAGAGTGATCAAGAATCCAAAGCTTTACTTAAGATCTAGTCCTGTGGAGAAGAATTTATCAAGGGTAGAAATCGTGACCAGAGTACAGGGTTCTTCATCTTTTTCAACTATATCCAACTTTTCATTAATTTTTCGAACAAACTCAGTGCTAAAGTTATTAGCTTTAGGGTGATTTAATATCAAGTAGTAAACGCTATCTAATAAAGTCATTTAGAGATTCTTATAATGTGCCTTTTTTCTCAAGTATGACAGACTCGTTTTTGTATTCCATATTTATCAAAAATTATTTATATTATGTAATGACGTAAGTCGAAAATTGGACTCTAACTTTATTATTTTGCATCTTATTATTCATTAGGGCAGAATAGACTTATTTTTATGACGAATAATCTAGAATATCCGTTTGACATAAAATATAAGCAGCAGGATCTGGTGTCTTACTCCAATGTTCCTAATTAAAAAATTCGAGATAATTTATTAAAGTATTATCTAAATATGTCTAAAGAAACATCAATTTGGAACTCGGATCTTTTCCAAAAAGGTAATCTTAGTCACGAAACAAGAATGAAAATCCTTCAATCCTTGCAAATCCAAAACTATACCAGAGAAATGAAGGAACAACTATTAGATAGAAAGTTAAGAGATTTCAAAATAAAGGTATTTTTAGAAGAATACCTCAAAACCTCGGACTACCAAGCATTTAAAGACTACTATATTTTGGGCAAATACTCGACTTTTCCCTGGCCACGTCCTTCACCAGTTTTAAGGGATACTGCGGAAAAAGTTCTTTCATTTTACA
>Ga0065720_1001453_pt1 | contig 23185 bp, 22 predicted proteins | sample Thericmetagenome_FD_59107 | JGI IMG/M metagenome (GOLD analysis project Ga0065720, IMG submission 59107) | Thermophilic microbial communities from the Joint Bioenergy Institute, California, USA of rice/straw/compost enrichment - eDNA_2 v2... | ecosystem: Engineered > Solid waste > Grass >...
GGCGGCGGGCCACGGTCGCCAGCACGTCCCGCATCGACTCGCCCGCCGGTCCGGCCCCGACGATCGCCAGGACCGGAACGTCCGTGTCGGTCATCGCGACCGGGCCGTGCAGGAGATCGGCCCCGGAGAAGGACAAGGCCGCCAGGTACGAGGTCTCCATCAGCTTGAGCGCCGCTTCCCGGGCGGTCGGGTAGGCGTAGCCCCGGCCGGTGGTGACGAGTTGGCTGGCGAAGCGGTACCGGCCGGCGAGCTCGATCACCGTGTCGTCAGCCAGCACCGCAGCGGCGAGTGGGGGCAGGGCCCGCAACGCCCGCTCCTCCGCCGCCGACAGCGAGCCGTCGCCCGTACGGATTCCCTCGATGAGCATGGCCAGCGTCAGCAGTTGCGCCGTGTACGTCTTGGTGGCCGCCACCGCCCGCTCGGGCCCGGCCGCGATGTCCAGGCTCAGCTCGGCGACGGTGGCGAGCGGTGAGTCGGGCGTGTTGGTGACGGCGAGCGTGGTCGCGTTCTGCTCGCGGGCGACCCGGATCACGTTGACCAGGTCCGGTGAGCCGCCGCTCTGCGACACGGCGATGACCAGGCAGTCCCGCAGATCCGGCCGGGCCCCGTAGACGGTGATCGTGGACGGGGACACCAGGCCGGCCGGGATATTGAGCCTTATCTCGGTCAGGTAGGCGCCGTAGAGGGCGGCGTGGTCGGAGGTGCCCCGAGCGGTGAGCAACACATGACGGGGCCGGCGCCGGGCGATCTCGCGGGCGATCTCGGCCACCCGGTCCCGCTCGTCCAACAGTCGCTCGTACATCGCCGGCTGCTCGGCGATGTCGGCCCTCATCCCAGCGCCACGGTCACTCATGCCTCAACCATCCCTCGGGTCAATCCATCCTGACAGCGACTATCCACTTTGGTTACGTCGTCTGGCTCTGGTCACGTCGTCTGGTCCTGGTTATGTCGTCTGGCCACTCTGGTACGTCTGGTCACCCGTGTGCGGCCGGGCGGTCACGCCGCCAGCGCCGCCTCGACGCGGGACAGGACGGCGGTGATCCGGGCCCCGAACCGCACGTCGCCCAGGTGGGGCGGGCCGCCGGCCTCCACCTCGTCGACGAGTCGGCGGATCGCCGTCGACAGGGCGGCCACGGAGCCGACCGGGGAGATGGGCATCGACGTGGCGCCCGCCTCGCCCCAGAGCGTGAGGTCGACCAGATCGAAGCCGGCCGGCGCCTGGATCGTCAGCGTGGCCGAGCTGGTGGCGCCCGTCTCGTGGGCGAGCAGGACGTGTACGAGATCGCCCTCGCCGCGCAGCGCCCGCACCCCCGTGACCGGGCCGAGGGCGGGCAGCAGAAGGGAAAGGGCGTGCGGCCCGACATCCCACAGGGCCCCGTGTCGTTGGCGCCACAGGGATCCCAGATAGGGGCTGTTCGGCCGGGACAGGGCCGAGGTGACCCAGCGGGCGGAGCCGGCCGTCCACCGGGTGCGGCGCACCGTGTCGAGCCAGCGCCAGGGCTCCGGCTGGAAGAGGCTCTTGAAGAAGACGAGCGACCGGACGCCGGCCCGCTCGACGGCGTCGACCAGCGCGTCCGCCTCCGCCACCGACAGCGCGACCGGCTTCTCCAGCAACAGATGCCGGCCCGCGGTAGCGGCGCGCTGGGCGAGCGGCGCCTGCACGTCGGGCGGGACCGCGAAGGCAACCGCGTCGCAGGCCGCCACGAGTGAATCGAAATCGGGAAACGCTACAACCTGAGCCTGCGCCGCGAGCGCGGCGGCGGCGTCACGGTTGCGCCCCCAGACGCCGACGAGCGTGACCCCCGGCGTGCGGCGCAGGGCCGGGGCGTGCGCTGTGGCCGCCCAGTGGCCGGTGCCAACCAGACCGAACCTCACCGGTTTTCCCCTTACGTGAGACGCTTTCGTTACTTGACTCTATAGTTCGTTCGCCGTAGAAAAGAACGGTGACTCACCCGACGAGCCCCGTGAGCCGCGACCGATCCAAGGAGATCAAGCGGCACTCGGTGATCTCGGCCGCTCGTCGGGCGAGGGTGTTGTCGCGCGCGGAGCTCACCGAGCTCACCGGGCTCAGCCCGGCGACGTTGACGCCGCTGGTGCGGGATCTCATCGCCGAGGGCTATCTCATCGAGCGCGGCCGCCGGGCCTCGGGGTCCGGCCGCCCCCGGACGTTGCTCGAGTTCAATGCGGGGGCCGAGCTGGTGGCGGCCGTCTCGCTGGAGCCGTCGCGCATCAACTGTGAGATCGCCGACAGCGACGGAAAGGTGATCGCGCACCGGAAGGCCCGGTTGCGCGGAGACGTCGTGGCGACGGTGTGCCGATTCGTGCCCGAGCTCGTCGGGGACGCCTTGCCAAAGCTCCGCGGCGTCGCCATCGCCGTTCCGGGCGTCTACTCCGGCGGCGCGGTGCGGCTCGCCCCGTCCGTGGGTCTGCTCGACGGTGAGCCACTGGGCGCCTCGGTCCAGGCGGCCCTGGGCGTACCAGTGGTGGTGGACAACGACGTCAATCTCATGGCGGCCGGCGAGCACGCGGCGGGCGCCGGCCGCGGCGTGTCCGACCTGTTGCTGCTGCACGTGGCCGACGGCATCGGCGCCGGTCTCGTGCTCGACGGCAAGGTGCGACGCGGCGCCTCCGGTGCGGCGGGTGAGGTCGGGTTCATGCCGCTCGAACCCGACGCCAAGGGGCGCGACGGCGTCGGTCCGCTCGAGGCACGCTGGTCGGCGCGCGCGATCGCCGAACGGGTGGTGGCGCTGCGGCCGGGTCGCCGGCCGGCGACCCCGGTGCGGACATTGATAGAGCTAAGCAAATTCGAGCGGGCCGCCGCGGCGTACCTGAACGAGGTGCTGGTGGCCTGGGCCCGGCTCATCACCTCGATCGTGTGCGTGATCGACCCGGGCCTGGTCGTGCTCAGTGGGGCGGCGGCCGACCTGGACGACCCGGCCCTGCAGACGCTCGAGTCCCTGGTTTCTCAGGCCGCGCCAACCGCGGTCGAGGTTCGCCGCGCCGTCCTGGGTGACGGCGCGGTGCTGCATGGGGCGGTGAGCTACGCGCTCGCCGCGGCGGCGGCCCCGGCCACCGCCATCACTGGCATCTAGCGACACAAGTCCTGTGTAGACACAGTTCTGGAGGTATCCCTTTATGAAGCGTCGTCTGGCGCTCGCCGTGGCCTTGACCACGGCGGTGGCGGGCGTGGCCGCCTGTAGCAGCGGGCAGGGCGGCGGCGACTCGACCGTCGAGGACATTGTCATCTACACCGCCCGCGACTCGAAGATCGCCGAGTACGTGGTCGAGGAGTTCACCAAGGCCTACCCGGAGTACGAGGGCAAGGTCGAGGTGCTCACCATGGGCGCCCAGGAGATCCTTGAGCGGGTGCGGGCGGAGAAGGCCAACCCGCAGGGCGACGTCTGGTGGGGCGGCACGCAGCAGGCCCTCGCGGCCGGCGGCGCCGAGGGCCTGCTGGAGGCGTGGCAGCCCGAGTTCGCCGCCGACATGGACCCCGCGTTCAAGGATCCGCAGGGCCGCTGGTTCGGCGAGATCCTGCTGCCCGAGGTCATCATGTACAACTCGGACGCCCTCACGCCCGAGCAGGCCCCGAAGGACTGGGACGACCTGATCACTCCGGAATGGGCTGACAAGATCATCATTCGGGACGTGCCGGCCTCCGGCACGATGCGGTCCATCTACTGCGCGATGATCCAGCGCCTGTCGCCGGACGGCAGCGACCCGGAGCCCGGCTACGAGTGGCTGCGCAAGCTCGACGCCAACACGGTCGAGTACGCCGCGAACCCGTCCGACCTCTACCTGAAGATGTCGCGCCAGCAGGGCATCGTCAGCCTGTGGAACCTGCAGGACATCCTGCTGCAGGCCAACCAGTCGAACATGCCCTTCGACTACGTGATCCCGGCGTCGGGCGCCCCGGTGCTGGTCGACGGCCTCGCGACCATCAAGGGCGGCAACACCACGGGTGCGCAGAAGTTCATCGAGTTCCTCTTCACCGACAGCCTGCGCGCCACGTTGGCCGAGGAGTACTTCCAGATCCCGGCGATCGAGATTGACTCGGAGCCGGAGTGGCTGGCCAAGCTCGACCTCAAGGTGATGGACGTCGACTGGGAGGTCATCGGCGCCCACGAGGCCGAGTGGATCGAGTACTGGAACACGGAGATCAAGAACAAGGGCTGACGTCGACGCCGCCGGGCGTGGCCGCGGGCCGCGCCCGGCGGCCCGACTCTCCCGGCACGAGCACGGAAAGGGGCCGGCCATGGTTGGGGTGACCCTGGAGTCGGTGAGCAAGAGCTTTGGTGCCGGTGCCGCCGTCGTGGACTCGGTCGACCTGAGCATCGAGCCGGGCGAGTTCTTCACCCTGCTCGGGCCGAGCGGTTGCGGCAAGACCACGACGCTCCGTATGGTCGCGGGCTTCTACTTCCCGACGTCGGGGCGGATCCGGTTCGGGACCGAGGACGTGACGCGGCGGCCACCGAACAAGCGCGACACCGGCATGGTGTTCCAGAACTACGCCCTGTTCCCCCACATGACCGTGGCGCAGAACGTCGGGTACGGGCTCAAGGTACGCAAGGTCGGGCGGGCCGAGGCCCGGCGGCGGGTCGAGGAGGCGCTCGAGCAGGTGCACCTGGCCGGCTACGGCGACCGGCGCATCGACCAGCTCTCCGGCGGCCAGCAGCAGCGCGTCGCGCTGGCCCGAGCGCTGGTGATCCGGCCGCGGACGCTCCTGCTCGACGAGCCACTGTCCAATCTGGATGCCAAGCTGCGGGAGGAGACCCGGGCCGAGATCCGGCGCATCCAGCGCGAGGCCGGCATCACCTCCCTCTACGTCACCCACGACCAGGCCGAGGCGATGGCCCTGTCGGACCGTATCGCCGTCATGGAGTCGGGGCGGGTGCGGCAGGTCGGCACGCCCCAGGAGATCTACTACCGGCCGGCCACGGTGTTCGTCGCCCGCTTCATCGGGCGCAGCAACGTGCTGTCCATGCCGGTGGTCTCCGCCGGTCCCACGAGCGTCGAGGTGCGGCTGCCCGGCGGCGACACCGCCACCGTCGCCGCGCCGGCCGACCACGGCCTGCGCGCCTCGGACAGCGCGCTGGTGTCGCTGCGACCCGAGCACGTGGGGTTGACCAGTCCGGACGACGCCGACGCGGTGGTCGGCCGGGTGACCGACGTGGAGTTCGTTGGCATGGCGACGAATCTGACCGTGGACGTGGCCGGGCAGCCGGTTATGGTCTCGGCGGTGGAGGTGCCGGGCCGCCCGACGGTCGGGGACCGGATCGGGCTGCGGATGCCGGCCGCGCGCATGTGGGTTGTCAAGCCATGAGCGTCGCGACGACCGCCAGCGCACCCCCCGGACCGCCGGCGACCGGCGTCGACGACGGCCAGGGCCGGCCGAGCCGGCTGGACCGGCTCCGTGTTCGCCTGATGGGCGATCAGGGCTGGTTCCCGTATCTGCTCGTGCTTCCCTTGGCGCTCGTGCTGTGGGGCTACGTCGTGCAGCCCATGCTCGCGACGTTCGCCGAGAGCGGTCGGGGCCGGGGCATCGACAACTACCTCGCGTTCCTCAGGGGCTCGGGCGTGGCCCGCAGCGCGCTGCTCACCTCGCTCGGCATCTCCGCCGCGAGCGTCGTGCTCTGCGGCATCGTGGGCGTGGCGATGGCGTTCCTGCTCCGCCGTTTCTCGTTCCCCGGGCGCGGGCTCATCGAGGCCGTCATCCTGGTCCCGGCCGCGCTGCCGCCGCTCATCGGCGCGATCTCGTTCCAGCTGCTCTACAGCGAGACCGGCATCGTGCCCCGCGGCCTGCAGCAGCTCTTCGGCACCGAGGACCCCGTGCTGGCCTTTGACGGGATCGCCGGCGTGCTGCTGGTGCACACGTTCACGATGTACCCGTTCTTCTACCTGGCCACCTCGGCCGCGATCGCCGGCCTCGATCCGTCACTGGAGGAGGCGGCCTACAACCTGGGGGCGAGCCGACTGCGGGTGTGGCGCACCGTGCTGCTGCCGATGCTGACCCCGGCGCTGGTCTCCGCCTCGCTGCTGGTCTTCATGACGTCGCTGGCGTCGTACACGGCGCCGCTGATGTTCGGCGTCGACCGGACGATGACCATGCAGATCTACATCAACCGCACCAACGGCAACCTCCCCATGGCGTCCACGTACGCCTCGGTGCTCGCGGTCGTGTCCCTGCTCTTCCTGTTGGGCATGCGGTGGTACGAGGGCCGACGCAGCTACCGCACGGTCTCCAAGGGCACGAGCCATCGCCGCGAGGTGCGCAGTCGACTGGGCCGCTGGCTCGCCCTGGTGGCGTCGCTGGTCGGTGTGGTCGTGCTGATCGCCCCGGTCGCCACCATCGCGCTGGTCGCCTTCTCCGTCAACGGGTCCTGGACGGTCCAGGTCCTGCCGACGGAGTACACCCTGCAGAACTTCATCGACATATTCACCGAGCCGCGGTCCCTGCGACCGATCCTCAACTCGCTGCGGATGAGCCTGCTGGCCACGATCGGGTGTGTCGTGATCGGCGTGCTCACCGCGTACGCGGTCCGGCGGCTCCACTTCTTCGGACGCGGCCTGCTCGACGTCGCGGTGATGCTGGCGTGGGCCCTGCCCGGCACCGTGGTCGCGATCAACCTCATCGCCGGGTTCAGCACCGGCAACGCGTTCAGCTTCGGCCAGGTGCTGATTGGGACGTTCTGGATCCTGCCGCTGGCCTACTTCGTACGGTTCCTGCCGCTGGTCTTCCGGTCGAGCTCCGCGGCGCTGGCCCAGGTGGATCCGTCCCTGGAGGAGGCGGCCCGCAACCTCGGGGCGGGCTGGTGGCGGGCCTTCGGCTCCATCACGGTGCGGCTGATGCTGCCCGGGGTGCTGGCCGGAGCGTTGCTGGCGTTCGTGCACAGTGTCGGCGAGTTCGTCGCCTCGGTCCTCATCTACACCTCGCGGACCGAGCCCATCTCGGTGGCCATCAACAACCGGATGTACTCGTTCGACATCGGAACCGCCGCCGCCTACGGCATGCTCCAGGTCGTGCTCATCTTCGTCGTCATGCTGGTCTCCGGCCGTCTGCAGGACGGCGGCCGGATCTCCCGGGAGGGAACGCAGTGGGCCAACTGAGCCAGCCACCCGCCGGTGGGCAGTGGCCGGCCGAGGGTGGGCTCATCGCCGCGAGCCGCATCCCCGGCACGCGCCTGGCCGAGGTCGCCGCTCAGGCGGACTTCGCGGTGCTTCCGGTCGGCGCGATCGAGTGGCACGGACCGCACCTGCCGCTGGGCAGCGACCTGATCCTGGCCGACGGCTTCGCGGCGGAGTGCGCCGGAACCCACCGCGGGGTGCTCTTCCCGTCCATCGCGTACACGGCCTGTCCCGGGCAGACCCGGCCGTGGCCGGGCACCATCGCGATCCGGCCCGAGATCGCCGTCGCGTACCTGTGCGACGTTCTCGAGGGGATCGTCGCCGCTGGATTCCCCCGCGTGCTGGTCGTCAACGGGCACGACGCCAACATGTCGACCGCGCGTGCCGCCATGGAGTGGGTCTCCGGCCGGCACCGGGCGAGCCTGCTGCTGGTCAACTGGTTCCAACTGGTGACGCCGGAGGAAACCGCCGCCATCTACGGTGACCGGCCGGCCCGCGGACACGGCGGTGCCTACGAGACCTCGGGTGTGCTCGGCTTCGACCCGGGGGCGGTGCGGCTCGACGCGACCGAGGACCTGCCGGTGCGGCCGAGGCTGGCCACGCCGCACCCCTACGTGCTGGTGGAGTCCCGGCCCGATCCCTGGGCCGGCTGGTCGGGGCACGTCTCGCTGGCTACCGAGGCGTCCGGGTACCAGGTGCGCCGGCTGGCCGCCCGACGCCTGCGGGAGATCGTCGACGCCTGGCTCGCGGCCCCGTTGCCCGGGCCGCCGGGCCGGTCCGAGGAGGCACCGTGACGGCCCGGGGTTTAGAAGTTATCGATTTCCATATGCATTTCCGTATCAGCGCCGATCCGACGATCCGGGCCGCCGAGGAGGCGGCCGGGATGCATCCGGGTGGGCCGCGGGAGGCGGCCGTGCGCGCCGAGGCCGCCGCCCGGTACGGCGCGCGGTGGCGCCGGGCGTGGTCCTTCCCGGATCCCGAGCCGCCCCGGCCCTGGCCGGACGAGGCGGATCGCTGGGCGGCCGAGCTGCGCCGGCATGGGATCGCCCGCGCCGTCTTCGTCACCGGGGGCGGCAACGACGCGGTCGCCGACGTGGTCGACCGGCATCCCGATCTGCTGGTCGGGTTCGCCCACCACGACCCGTTCGCGCCCGGCGCGGCCGCCGAGCTGGAGCGGGCGGTGACCGAGCGGGGCCTGCGGGGCTGGAAGCTGTTCGCGCCGTTGCTGCGGGGCCCGCTGGACGATCCGGCGCTGGACGCGGGCTGGGCGACGGCGCAGCGGCTCGGCGTCCCGGTGCTGATCCACCTGGGCCACTACGGCAGCGGCGGAGGGCTGCCGTCGGGTCCGTACGACCGTCCCTACGACCTGGCCCGCGTGGCACGGCGCTTTCCCGAGCTCCCGTTCGTGGTCCCGCACTTCGGCGTCCAGCACGTCCAGGAGGTGCTCTTCGCCGCCTGGGGCAACGCCAACATCCACATCGATACCTCCGGTTCGAACCAGTGGGTGCGGTGGATGCCCTACCGGCTGACCCTGGAGGACCTGTTCCGGCGCTGCTACGAGACGATCGGGCCGGAGCGGATTATCTTCGGCAGTGACTCGTCCTGGTTCCCACGCGGCTACGTCACCGCCTACCTGGACGAGCAGTTGCGGATCTGTCGAGACATTGGCATTCCCGAGACCGACCTCCGCGCCATCTTCGCGGGCAACGCCGCCCGTCTGTTGCGCCTCGCGTCCCCGGAGGAGAGCAGCTCATGACCAGGCCGGCCCTGACCACGTACCAGGAACACCACCTGCGCCCGACCTATGACCACCACGCGCCCGTTCTCTTCGCCCCGATGGTCCGGGCGAGCCAGGCGCACGTGGTCATGCTGCTGGAGCAGCACCTGATCCCGCCGGACCGCGGGGCCCGGCTGTTGCGGGGACTGCGCGCGCTGCTGGCCGAGGGCGGGCCGGTGCCCGAGTACGACGGTTCGGTTGAGGATGTCTATTTCCAAATGGAGAAGCAGCTCGCCGCCGTGCTGGGCGTGCCGACCGGGGAGCTCGACGTCCAGCTCGCCCGCAGCCGCAACGACCTCGACGCGGGCGTGTTCCGGATGGTGCTGCGCCGCCAGCTCCTCGACGTGACCGACCGACTGCTCGCCACGGGTCGGATCGCGCTCGATCGCGCCGACCGCTACGCGGACGTGCTGATCACCGGCTACACGCACCGGCGACCGGCGCAGCCCACCACCATCGGGCACGTGCTCGCCGGGTACGCCGAGGCGCTGGTCGGCCAGGCGAAGGCGTACGGCGCGCTGCTGGACGAGATGAACCGCTCGCCCCTGGGCGCGTGCGCGTTCGCGGGCACGGATCTGGCCATCAACCCGGCCCGGGTCGCCGAGCTGCTCGGTTTCCAGGGACTGGTGGTCAACTCGTACGAGGCCGTGGCGGGCGCCGACCATCTCGTCCGGGTGGCGACGCTCAACGCCCAGGCCCTGGCGACCGGCGCCCGGCTCGCGCGAACCCTCATGGACTGGCTGGCCTGGCAATGGGTGACCACACCGCCCGACTTCACCCAGGGCAGCAGCATCATGCCCCAGAAGCGCAATCCGGTGGTGCTCGAACACCTCGTGTCGATGGCCGGGGCGGCCGCCGCCGACGCGACCGGTGTGCTCGCCAACGTCGGTGCGGCCTGGTGGGAGGACTCCAACAACGCCACGACGGACGTCCAGGTGCGGTTGTGGGAGAGCTGCGACCGCAGCGCCCGGTTCTTCGCCCTCCTGGGCGGCTTCCTCGCCGAGATCGAGCCGGCCCAGCCGCCGTCGCCCGAGCAGATCGTCGCCACCGGCGCCACCACGACGGCCGCGGCCGATGCGCTGAGCCGGCACGGTGTGCCGTTCCGGGCCGCGCACTCCGTGGTGGGCCGGCTGATCCGGTCGGGGGCGCCCGACTCGTGGACCGGCCAGGCGGTGCGGGAGGCGGCCCGCGAGGCCGGACTGGCGGAGCTCACCGACGCAGCGGTCGCCGACCTCATGGCGGCGGCGACCCGACCGCAACTCGTCCTCGACCGCGCCCAGGCGGACGGGCCCGGCACGGCCGCCGTCCGCGCCCAGGTCGCCCGGTTGCGCGCGGACCTCGACGCGGTCGCGACCTACGCCACGGCCCTCCACACGCGATTGGCGGCCGCCGATCACGCTCTGGACAAGGCCGTGGAGGAATGGCTCCAGCAGTGACCGCGTGGCGGGATCGGCTGCTCGGCATCGACTTCGGCGGTACCAAGATGGCGGTCGCGGTCGCCGATCGCGACGGCACCATCCTGGCGGCCCAGCGGCTGGCCACCCGGGCCGAGTCGGGGGCGGAGCAGGCGCTGGGCCGGGCGCTCGACCTGGCGGCCGACATGGTGGCCCGCGACGGGGGACGGCTCGTCGCGGCCGGCATCGCGACGCCCGGCGCCGTCCGGGCCGACGGCATCGACCTCGCGCCGAACGTGCCCGGCTGGGAGAGCCTGCGGCTGGCCGCGGCGGTCCGGAAACGCTTCGACGACGTCGAGGTCGAGGTGTGCAACGACCTGAACGCGGCGGCGCTGGCCGAGTTGCGCCTGGGGCGGCTGCGGGACGCCGACCCCGGGCTCGTCCTCGGCATCGGGACGGGCACGGCCGCCGCGGTCACCGTGGGCGGCACTGTCCTGAGTGGACGGCACGGGGCGGCCGGTGAGATCGGCTACGCCATCACCGGCGCGGGCTGGCGGGTGCCCGGACCGGCGCTGGAGCAGGTGTTCTCGGGGCGGGCGCTCGACGAGCTGGCGAGAACGTTCGGGCTGGCCGACGCGGCCGAGCTGTGCGCCGCGGCCGAGGAGCCCGGGGCGCCGCGCGATGCGCTGACCGAGCGGGTCGACGAACTCGCCCGGCACCTTGTGACCTGCTGCCTGCTGATCGATCCCCAGCGGATCGTCCTCGTCGGCGGCGTTGCCGGCAGCCGGCTCGTCCGCGAGATGCTCAGCAACCGGCTGGCGCACGCCCTGCCCTACCGTCCGGAGGTGGTGCTCTCCGACTTCCCCAACGACGCCTCCCTGCTCGGCGCCGTCACCCTCGCCGCGGAGGCGGCGCGGGCGGTGCCGTCCGGCTGACCGGCCGGGGCCCTGCCGGGTGGGGGCGACGCGACGTCCGGGTCATTGACTGCGGTCGCCGGTCGCCGATATGAATGGCTGTGTCCGAGTCGACCCCGCCTGCCAGCCCCATCAGCCGCGAACGCGCCAAGGACATCAAGCGGCTCTCGGTGATCTCGGCCGCCCGGCGCGTGCGGCTGCTGTCGCGGGTGGAGCTGACGGAGCTGACCGGCCTGAGCCCGGCGACGCTGACCCCGCTGGTGCGCGACCTCATCGCCGAGGGCTACCTGATCGAGCGGGGACCCGGTGAGTCGCGGACGGGCCGGCCCCGGGCGATGCTGGCGTTCAACCCGCGGGCCGAGCTGGTCGCCGCCGTGTCGCTCGAGGTCTCCCGGATCAGCTGCGAGATCGCCGACAGCGACGGCACGGTCATCGCGCACCGCGCCACCCGGCTGCGCGGCGACCCGGTGAAGACGATCTGCCGCTTCGTCCCCGAGCTCGCCGGCGACGCCATCGGTGCCCTGCGCGGGGTGGCGATCGCAGTGCCGGGCGTGTCGCGCGGCGGCTCCGTCTGGCTGGCGCCGTCGGTGGGGTTGGTCCGCGGCGAACCGCTTGGGGCCTCGGTGGAGGCCGAGCTCGGCGTGCCGGTCGTGGTGGACAACGACGTCAACCTCATGGCCGCGGGCGAGCACGCCGCCGGGGCCGGGGCCGACGTGACCGACCTGCTGCTGCTGCACGTCGCCGACGGCATCGGTGCGGGGCTGGTGCTCGACGGCAAGGTCCGCCACGGCGCCTCCGGGGCGGCCGGAGAGGTCGGCTTCCTGCCGCTGGATCCCGGGGCCCGGGGCTCCGACGGGGTCGGTCCCTTCGAGGCCCGGTGGTCGGCGAGCGCGATCGCCGAGCGGGTGGCCGCGCTGAACCCCGGTCGCCGGACGACCGCCCCGGTCCGGGACCTGGTCAAGCTGAGCCAGACCAACGCGGCGGCAGCCCGCTACCTTCGGTCGGTCCTCGGGGCGTGGGCTCGGCTCATCGTCTCGTGCGTGTGCGTCATCGATCCCGGTCGGGTCCTGCTCAGCGGGGCAGCCGCCGACCTGGACGACGAGGCGCTGGCGCAGTTGCAGGCGTTGGTGGCCCGCGACGCCCCGACGACCGTCGACATCCGGCGCGCCGCGCTCGGCGAGGCGGCCGTCCTGCACGGTGCCGTGCGCCGCGCGCTGGTCGCCGCCGGACTTGCATAGACAGATCTCCAGATGTAAATCATCGCAGCCTTCTTGCGCCTTTGAATCGAGTATGTCCGATTAGTGCCAAGTGGTGGCGTGACCCGTTTGACGACGTGCGTGCAGGTTGATGCCTGAGGCTTCGGCGCCAACCCGGCTCGGTCGGTGGCCGAGTAACTCAGGTAACCGAGTAACTCAGGTAACCGAGCCACTCAGGGGGCCGAGCAACTCAGGGGGCCGAGCAACTCAGGGGCCGAGTAACGTGGCACCGTGCAGACCGTCGGTGTCATCACTGCCGCGATTTTTGCGGTATTTTGCGGCATCAATGATGGAGGTGCCCTTATCGTCACCTCGCTCAAGATAGCCGTACGACCGCTCACGGCCGCGCTCGTGCTCGCCGCAGCGGTGGCGCTGGTGCCCGTCGTGTTCGGCGCGGAGGTCGCCCGCACGCTGTCGCACCGACTGGTTGGGTTCGGCGGCCCGGACAGCGCCACCGCGGTCGATCTCGCGGTCGGGGGAGCCATCGTGGTGGTGGTGCTCCTGTCGTGGCGCGGTCTGCCGACCAGCCTCACGCTCGCCCTCGTCGGCGGCATCGTCGGCGTGGGTCTCGGCGGAGGCCTGCCGGTATCGGGCGGCTGGATCCTCACGGTGCTCGTCCTGGCGGCGGCGGCGCCGCTCATCGGAATGGTCATCGCCGTCGGTGTCACGCGCCTGTGGCGCCGGCTACCACTGCGCATGGCGGTGGGCGAGCAGGCGCGGCGGGTGCATCCCGTCGGCCTGGCCATGCTGGCGTTCGCGTACGGAGCCAACGATGGACAGAAGATCCTTGGGGTCTTCGCGCTCGAGGCCGTAGCCGGGTCACCGTTCGATCCCGACGACGCGTCCGTCTGGCTGCTGTTGGCCATCGGTGGGCTGTTTCTCGTCGGCACGCTGATCGGGACCGCGCGCACCGGTGACCGACTCGGGGCGGCGGTGCGCACCCTTACCCCCGTCGATGCCGTGACCGCCCAGTTGTCGTCCGCCCTGGCGGTCACCGGTTCGGCCCTGGTCGGCGCGCCCGCCAGCATGACCCAGTCCCTGACGGGCGCGCTGATCGGCAGCGGTCTGGCTCACAGCGGTGCCCGCGTCCGCTGGCAACACGCCGTGGCCATCCTGGCCGCGTGGTTGCTTACGTTTCCGCTCGCCGTGGCGCTCGTCGCCGTGCCCGCCGCGTTCCTGATCCGGTCATGAAGGCCTGGTCTGGTTTTGAAGGCCTGGTCTGGTTATGAAGGCCTGGTCTGGTCATGAAGGCCTGGTCTGGTGATGAAGGGATGTGTATGTGTATATGAAGCCCATCCGCCTCCTGCGCGACCTGTCCGGTCGTGGTCGGGTCGACATGATGTCCCTGCTCGTCGAGCAGGTGAGCGCGGCCTCCGCGGGCGCGAGAACGGCTCGCCAGGCGGCGACGGCCGCGCTTGACCCGGAAGCGGCCAGGAAGGCGATGGGGGAGATCGAGCACCGGGGCGACGACGCGCGCGCCCGGCTGGTCGCGATCCTCGGCATCTCGCTGGTCACGCCGTTCGACCGCGAGGACATGTTCCGCATATCCCGGTCCATCGACGATGTCCTGGACAATTTGCGAGACTTCGTCCGGGAGCTTCACCTGTTCGGTGTCCGCGACGAGGGGTTGGCGCCGGTCATCGACGAGGTGGTCGCCGGGCTCGACCTCCTCGGGCAGGCCTTGGCCGCGGCGGTGGACTCGGCCGAGCTCGGTCCGCATGTGGTGGCCGCTCGCAAGCACTGCAACGAGATCCGCCGGACCTACGAACTCCAACTGGTGCGGCTCCTCGATGGTGAGGTGACCGCGGAGATGCTGCGCCGCCGTGAGCTGCTGCGACGCCTGGATGTCGTGGGCCTCCGGCTCGGCGAGGCGGTCGACGCCCTGGCGGATGCCGCCGTCAAGAGGGGCATGTCCTGAGGGTTGCGTGGCTGGATCGACGACGCTAACTTGTATCAAGTCATTTGATACAAGTGGAGGCGCGATGTCGCTGGTCAGATCCGTCGGGCTGGTGGTCGCCTTCGCGGCCGGGCTCCTGTTGAGCCAGACCGCGATGATGTGGGCGGTGGCCCCGGTGTTGGCTGGATTCGTACTCGTCGCTGTCCTGGTCACCGAGTTGGGCCGGCCCAGGCCCGAGCGGCAGCGCGGCTCGGGGGCGGTGCTGGAGGTGCGCCGGATCCGGGACTATGTCCCGCGCCGGGCGGCCATGGGCGGCTTGGGCCTCGGCCTGCTGCTCCTGGCCGAGATGTGGTTGCTCACGCGGTTCCGCGAGGCCGACTACTTCGGGTTGCCCGGTGGTTGGCTGGACGACGTCCTGAACTGGACCGTGCCGTTCGCGGGCTGGGCCAACTCCGGTCACGTTGTCGGCGGCATCACCGGCACGGTGGTGGTCACGCTCGCCGTCCTCGGGCTCGGAGCGCTGACCGTGTGGTCCACCGTCCGTAGCCCGCGGGCCGGAACCGACGAGGTGACCCGCGAACGGGACGAGCGGTGGCGGCGCGGAGTGGTGGAGACAGCCGTCGGAACCGCCGGCTGGATCCTCGCGACCCTCGTCGGACTCTGGAATGTCACGCTCTACATGGCGAACGGGTTCATAGAAGGCACGGACATCAATACCGCCATCGTGTCCACCGTGGCGGCCCTGTTGGCCGCGCTCGGCTTCGCGGGAGCGACCGGGTACGCGACGGTCCTGGTGCGGGCCCCCGGCCGGTAGTCATGTCGGTTCCCCCACGGATCACGCTCGACTCGACGAGCGGTATCCCGCCGTACGAGCAGGTTCGCCGGCAGCTGGCCGAACTCATCGAGACCGGCCGCTTGGCCGAGGGCACCCGGCTGCCGCCGGTGCGCCAGCTCGCCGGGGACCTCGAGCTGGCCCCGGGGACGGTCGCTCGGGCCTATTCCGAACTGGAGTCGGCCGGCCTCGTCGAGACCCGACGGGGCGGCGGCACCATCGTCGCGCCGCAGCCCCAACTGTCCACAGAGGAGCTGCGGCGACGCTTGGCCGAGCGCGCCCGCCAGTACCTCAGCGACACCCGCCGCTTGGGCGCCAGCGATGCCGAGGCGCTCGCGGCCGTCGAACGGGAGATGAGTTCTTAAGAGGCCCGAGCCGCGACCCGGCTCGGGCCTCGTCCGGCCGATCAGCCCATGTCCGGCGGGATGTCGATGACGATCTTTCCCGGAACGCGGCGGGCGAACAGTTCCGCGGCGGCGTCCGGCAGCTGGTCCCAGGAGCCGCGCCAGCCGACCTCGGGCGAGAGCTCACCGGCGCGGGCCAGGGCCAGCAGGATGGCCAGGTCCGGCCCGACGTCGGTGGAGTCGCCGAAGGAGTGCAGCGTGCGGGCCGGGCCGGGAGAGAAGGTCGAGTTGACCGGGAACGTAGCGGGTTCGCCGCTGGCCCAGCCGATGCTGAACAGGCTGCCGCCGGGACGCAGCAGCCCCCAGGCGGTGACGAGATGGGCGCCGCCGACCGTCTCCAGGACGACATCGACGGGTTCGAGACCGTCCAGGCCCACCACGACCTCGTGCGCGCCCAACTGGTCCAGTCCCTCGGCCCGGGCCGGCGAGCCGACCGACGCGATGACGTGGGCGCCGCCCCGCCGGGCGAGCTGGACCGCGAACCGTCCGACCCCGCCCGCGGCGCCGGTGATCAGCACCCGCCGGCCGAGCAACGGCCCGGCCGCCCGCAGGGTACGCAACGCGGTCACGCCGGCTACCGGCAGGGCGGCGGCGTCGGCGAGGTCCACTTCGGACGGAACCTCGGCCAGGTCGCGCGTCGCGATCGCCACCCGCTGCGCCCACGCACCCGGCCCGAGGCCCGCCACCCGCGTGCCCACCGCCGGCCCGGAGCCGTCGGCGGCGGCCGCGACCACGACGCCGGCCGCGTCATAGCCGAGAATCGTCCCGGGCTCGCGGTATGCCAGGTAACGCAGGTCGCCGAAGTTCGCCGACGCGTGCGCGACCGCGATCAGCGCCTGGTCGGGGCGGGGCACCGGCTCGGGCACCTCGGCGCGCCGCAGGCCCGAGGGCGCCTCCGGGTCACGTACCAGCGCCAACATTGCCATCTCCTCCCTCGCGTAACCGTCTGTTGGTAACCGGACCAGCGGTCCGCTTCCGCTCCGGTAGTATACGGACTACCGGTCCGGTTATCAGGGGAGCCAGTCGTGGGTGAGCAGCGCCACGAACGCGCGGACGCGGTTCGCAACCGCGCGGCGATCCTGCACGCGACCGAGCAGCTGCTGGCCGAGGTGGGGCCCGAGCGCGTCACGTTGGATCGCGTCGCCGCCCGCGCCGGTGTCGGCAAGGGCACGGTGTTCCGCCGCTTCGGGAGCCGGACCGGGTTGTTTCAGGAGCTCCTCGCCGAGCAGGCCGTACGGATCCTGACCGCCATCGACGGCGACCAGCCCCCGCTCGGTCGCGACGGCCCCCCGCAGCAGCGCCTGTTCGCCTTCCTGGACGAGCTGGTCGACCTCGCCTGCCGCAACATCGCCCTCATCGCCGCGCACGAGCAGGCCTGCGCCAACGACCGCCTGGCCGACCCGACCTACCAGCGCTGGCATGCCCACCTGCACGGCCTGCTGACGCAGCTCGCTCCCCACCACGACGCGGACTTCCTGGCCCACATGCTGCTGAGCTGTTTCGACGGAGAGCTGGTGCGTCACGTGCTCGCGCACGGCGGTCGCACCCGACTGCGCGCCAACGTCCGGGCGCTGGCCGCGGCCATGGTCGGTGCCTCGCCGGACGTCGACCGCCCGGCCATCCCCGGTCGGCCCCGGAAGGCCGGCGCCCCCGGTACTCCGCCACAGGTGGCGGGCCGTCCACAGTGACCCGATCGAACGGCCCGGCGCCGTAGGATTCGGTGATGGCGGGAGTCACGGTCAGACTCGACCACTGCGTGATCGCGGTCAGCGACTGGGATCGGTCCGCGAAGTTCTATCGAGACGTGCTGGGGGCAGAGGTCGTCGAGCAGCCCGGCGGCCGGGTCGCGTACCGGTTCGGCGATCAGCAGCTCAACGTGCACGGTCCGGGCCTGGACGTGGGCGCGCTGGTGGCGAGACGTCCGGTTGCCCCCGGCGGGAGCGACCTGTGCTTCGTGTGGCCCGGCACCGTCGAGGAGGCGTTGGCTCATCTTCGCCGCCACGACGTCGAGATAGAGGCAGGACCGGTCGTTCGCTGGGGCGGGCGCGGCCAGGGCACGAGCGTGTACTTCCGGGACCCGGACGGCTCCCTGCTGGAACTGATCACCTATGCGTAGTCGTCCCGGATCGCCGCGCTGGTCCGCGTTGTGTCGCATGTGGAGCCAGCAATCAGGACGTTGTGTCGAGCACCGCCCGGGCGTCGGGTTTGGCCGCCGGCTGGTCGGTGGCCCGGGCAGGCCGCAGTTGCAGGACGACAACGGAGGCCAGGACCAGGACCCCACCGACGAGTTGGAGCCCGGTCAGGAACTCACCCAGCGTCAGGGAGGCCAGCGTCGCGGTGACGACCGGTTCGAACGTCGAGAGGATGGCGGCCGTCGAGGGACCCGTCCGGCGCAGGCCCGCGAAGAAGGCGAGGACCGCCATGACGGTCGACACGAGCGCGATACACACCAGCCAGAACCAGGCCGACGGCGCGAATTCGAGGCTGACGCCACCGGTGAGCGCGGACTGGGCGCCGAGCCCGGCCGCGGCTCCGGTCATGACCAATGTGGACAGTACCACCGGCGGCAGGCGGCGCACGACGGTGTCCGAGACCAGGATGTAGGTGGTGTAGACGATCGCCGCGCCGAACGCCAGCCCGGCCCCGAGCGGGTGGAAGCTCCCCGCGCCGGCGCCCACGAGGAGCAGCACGGTACCGCCCGATGCCGTGACCAGGGCCACCGCTCGCGCCGGGGTCACCCGGTCCCGGCCCAGCAGGACCGACCCCGCCGTCACCAGGACCGGGTACGTGTACAGGATCAGCGCGAGCAGTGATGCATCTATGTGCTGTAATGCCGAGAAGTACAACCGCGACTGGGTGGCGTACCCGAGGCAACCGAGGCCGATCGCGATCACGACCACCCGGGCCCGCGACATCGCCGGCCGGTCCGGCGGGGCCAGGTGGGTGGGATCGGTGCGGCGCAGGCTCGGCCGCAGCAGAAGCAGCACCGCCAGCACCGTGGCAGCGAGGCTGAACCGCACCAGCAGCAGCGTGCCGGGCGTAACCCCCGCCTCGTAGGCGAACTTCCCGAAGATCGGCATCGCTCCGAAGAACGCCGCCGACAGCAGACACATGGCCGGACCCACGCCGTCGATCATCAACCACGTTGACCATTCACGTCCAGTGACGATTTCTGGCGGTAATTCGTTAGGATTCCTGCATGGTCTCGCTGGATCTTCGCCGCCTGCGGTTCCTGCGGGAGTTCGAGGAGCGGGGTACCTTCGCCGCCGTCGCGACCGCCCTCGGCTACAGCCCGTCCGCCGTCTCCCAGCAGCTCGCGCTACTGGAGAAGGAGGTCGCCACGCCGCTGTTCGAGAAGGCCGGCCGTGGTGTGCGGCTCACCGACGCCGGCCGGCTGCTGGCGCGCCATGCGCGAGTGCTGCTGGCCGCGGCGGAGGCCGCCGAGGCGGATCTCGCCGCCCTCGGCGGGGACGTCCGGGGAACGGTGCGGGCCGGCGGGCTCCAGTCGGCCGCGCGCCGCCTGCTGATTCCCGCCGTGGCCAGCATGATGACGACCCACCCGGCCGTCCGCGTGGAGCTGTTCGAGCTCGAACTCGAGGAGGCGTTGCCCAGCCTGCGGCTCGGCGCGGTCGACCTGGTCATCGGGGACGAGTACGACGGCCATCCCCGGCCCCGACCCGCCGGGCTGCGGTTCGAGGTGATCCACACCGAGCCGCTCAAGGTCGTGCTGCCGGCCGCGCACCGTCTCGCCCGGTCCGCGCGACCGGTCGCCATCGCGGACCTGCGCCACGAGATCTGGACCGCCTCCGCCGTCGGCACCGGCCATCACGCCATGGTCGTCGGAACCTGTCGATCCCTCGGGGGGTACGAGCCCGACCTGCGGCACCGCTCCAACGACGCCGACGTGCAGCTCGAGCTGGTCCGGGTCGGTGCCGCCGTGGCCCTGATGCCACCCCTGACCCTGCCGGCCGCCGACCCCGCCCTCGCCATCCGCGACATCGCCGAGGCCCGGCTCACCCGCCGGTTGGTCGCCGTCACCCGCGACACCCCACCGGCGCCCGCTCTCACCGCCCTGCTGACCGCGGTGAAGCAGCACGAGCAGGAGATCAGGACACGCGCCCAGCGGGGCCGCCGGGCCGCCCTGTGATCATCGGGCGAGCGGGCGTACGGTCAGAAATCATCCAGTGTGGACGGTTTGGTCGGCCGACCATCGCGGCGGACCGCCCGGCGGGGACGTCAGGTGTACCGCCGGGCGCGGGCCCGGCCGATGGCGATGGCCGCACCGATGGCGGCGCCGATGTGCCCGAGGATCGCGACGTACACGCCGTTGAACAGAACGACATCGACCACCAGGCCGACCAGGCCCAGGGCCGCGAAGCCGGCCCACGCGCCGAGCAGACCCCACAGCAGGGCCGGCACCACGGGCTTGCGCAGGGCGATCGCGATGGCGGCGATGGCCAGGCCGATCAACGTGACGGACAGTCCCGGCATCAACATCGTTTCCTCCTCACGGTGGCTCGCCCGCCACTGTGCCGCCGTTGCCCGGCCGTGACATCCGGGTTCCTCACGGAGCCGCCCCTGATATCGCCCCAGGGTCGCCCTCCGGCCCGGGGGTTGGCTGGCGGACAGGGTCATCGCGTGGCTGAGTGCCGACGACGTCAGCGACCTCACGCCCGGGACATCTGGGCTCGGTCATCTCTGGGCCCGGTCATCTCTGGGCCCGGTCATCTCTGGGCTCGGTCATCTCTGGGCTCGGTCATCGTGTGGCCGTTACGGCGGCAAGGCGTAGGGCGACGGGCCGCTGAACAACGCCACGGACGCCCGCCGTATCAGCGGGCGGAGCCGAGGGGCTGGAGGTGGCGCAGCTTGTCCGGGTTGAGGACGCTGTAGAGGCCGGCGATGGTCTCTCCGGAAACGGCGACGCTCATCACCGCGACGGTGGCGCCGTTGCGGTCGCGGACCCGCAGGCCGGGATGGCCATTGACCGGCACGGCCTCCACCTCCAGATCCGCGGCCCGCGCCTGACGGAACAACCCGAGCAGGAACCGGGCCACCCGCTGCCGCCCGGTGGCCGGGACGGCCAGCGACGCGACCTGGCCGCCGCCGTCGCCGGTGAACGTCACGTCCTCGGCCAGCAGTTGCTCGAGCGCGGCCAGGTCACCGGTGCGGCACGCGTCCAGGAATGCGGTGACGAGTTCGTCGTGGTGTTGCGGAGCCGCCTCGAACCGGGACCGCGGCTCGTGCACGCGCGCCCTGGCCCGGGCCAGGATCTGCCGGCAGTTCTCCACCGATTTACCGACGATCTCCGCGATCCGCGGGTAGTCGTACTCGAACACGTCACGGAGCAGCATGACGGCTCGCTCCACAGGGGACAGACGCTCCAGCATGACCAGCAGGGCGGTCGAGAGCCGCTGGGCCGCCTCGACGTGCTCGACCGGGTCGGTGGCTGGATCGGCAGTGACCAGTGGCTCGGGCAGCCACGACCCGACATACACCTCGCGCCGCCGGCGCGCCGATCGCAGCTCATCGATGGCCAGGCGCGTCGCCACGGTGACGGCGTAGGCGGCCGGTGACTCCACCGGGGTCGTGGTGCGATGCAGGCGCAGCAGCGCCTCCTGAGTGACGTCCTCGGCTTCGGCCACGCTGCCGAGCATCCCGTAGGCCACCGAGAAGATCAGCGGACGTAGCTCTGCGTGCCTGGTTGTGAGGTCAGTCACCCATCGATTCAACCACGGCCTGTCACAGCGGAACGGCGTGCTCCGTCGTAGGCGCGGAACTCACGAAAGGAGAGGGGCTCGCGGAACTGCCGTACGCATCGGGCGGCGACGCCCACGACCGTGTCCATCTCCGTGGCGAAGATGTGTTCCCGGGTGAACTGGGCCCACTGCTGCCCGGGTGGGCCGAGGTCGGGCTCGGTCGTGAACTGTCCGTCGTCGCGCCACCACACGCGTCCGCCTTCATCCAGCGTCCAGACGCCGCCGTGGTCGTACCAGAGCCAGGTCGCGGCGACGTTGAGGCAGGTTCCCAGCCCGCGGCCGGGCTGGAACTCCACGGTGATCAGCGACCACCCGCGGTCGTCGAACCAGAGCCGCGATCGTCCCCTCTGGCGCAGGCCCAACGGCCTCAGGTGGCGGCGAGCGGCCTCGTCGATCAGCCGCTTGACCGTTGCTCTCTCCGACACCCGTCCATTATGGGGAGCGTGATGCCCGATGTAGGCCGGGCTGTAGCCGTCCCAGTTCAGCAGCACGTCCCGGATGGTGGCCAGGGGCGTTGTGCTCCACCAGCATGAGCCGCCCGAACTCACCAGACGGACCGCGCTCGCCGCTGGCGCGTGTTTTCTCTCGTCCGGTGACCTCCCAACGAGCAAGGTTTTCTCGGGTGCATGGTCGCCGTCCTTTGCTGGCTGTCGGCTTGGTCGGTCGTTGTGGTTGGTTGGCTGGCTGGCTGGCCTGTGGTGGGTTGGGCGTAGCTGGTTAGTCGTCGCGGGTGAGGATGAGGTCTTTGTCGGTGGTGACGGTGAAGGTTCGTCCACTGGGGATGGTCCAGGTGACGATGGGGCCGGTGCGGGTGATGCGGACGTCGTGCCGGTCGCGGAGGTGGTGGTGGCGTTTGCAGCGCAGGTCGATGCAGCCGCGGTGGGAGGGTCCGCCTTTGGCGTATTCGATGCGGTGGTCCAGTTCGCAGCGGCTGGCGGTGACNGCGCAGTGCGGGGCTCGGCAGGAGCGGTCACGGGCCCGGATGAAGGCTTCTTCGGTCGCGTCGGGCATGCGGGCGGTGTGGCCGTGGTGGCGCAGGTTGCCGTACCGGTCGGTCTGCTCCCACTTGCCGGGCGGGTTGATTCGCCGGTCCTGCTCGACCTGGGCGGCGATGTCGGCCAGCACCGCCTGCCACCCCGGCACCCGGCTCGGGTTGATGGTCAGCTCGCGCAGAGTGGCCAAAGTCAACTGCAACTCGACCACGCCCCGCCGCCGCCCCGGTTCGACCCGCACGCAGGTGCACGGCCGCCCGGCCGGGTTCACAGCACGGCCCAGCTCAGCAGTCCCGTTCTGAGAAACCAGGCCCGCCCCGACGGGCTGCCCGACCTGGTCCAGGCNNCGGTCCGGAACGGCGCCCGACGCGGGTTGTCCGGTGGACGGTTCGGGTTTCCCGTTCTGAGAACGAAGCTCCGGCCCGAAGGCCCGACCGGCCTGGTCCAGGCTGAGGTCCGGCACGGGGTCCGGCAGCCGTTGCCCGGTGAAGGGCCCAGGTTTCTCGTTNTGAGAACGGGATTGCAGGCTGGTGGGGCGGGCGCGGGTCAGGCCGTGGTGCAGCAGGTCACCGTGACGGTCGAAGATGGACCATCGCCAGGTCGGTCGGGTGTGCGGGTCGAAGGCGATGCAGCGGGCGATCGGGGCCAGGGTGACGCCGAGCCCGGGGATCACCGCGGGGTGTTCGTCCAGGCCGGCCAGGGTGGTCAGCTTGACCTGCACGTCCACCACTCCCGGCCGCACNGTCAGGTGGCCGCCGCAGGAGCACCGGTCTCCCGGCAGCACATCCCACGACAGCACCGCCCGGTCATGCAGCGCATCCGCCTGCGCCTGCGCCCA
>Ga0065720_1003134_pt1 | contig 23146 bp, 21 predicted proteins | sample Thericmetagenome_FD_59107 | JGI IMG/M metagenome (GOLD analysis project Ga0065720, IMG submission 59107) | Thermophilic microbial communities from the Joint Bioenergy Institute, California, USA of rice/straw/compost enrichment - eDNA_2 v2... | ecosystem: Engineered > Solid waste > Grass >...
CACGGCAGGCGATTGCCTGTATATGCCCGGAAAAACTCCCGAAATACACGCCGAAAACCCGCGCTGAACGCCCTTTCACCCCCTGCCTTGCAAACACGGCGCAAACAACGGCGAGGCGAAATCGTTTACAACCACCCCATGAGCCGAGCGCGCGTTTGTATGGCCGGGCACGGAAATAGGGAACCCGCAAACGGGTTCCCCTGGGGATATGATCCTGCTTCACGCGGGAATCGCTGCTTTCTCACAGTCAGGTCTGCTGCCGGTGTACATCGGGAAGCCGCACAAGCTCGTCGAACTTTGCGGCGGCGGCTTCCTGAAGACCGGGAAGCAAGTGGCTGTATCTGTCCAGCGTGATGGTCACGGAGGAATGGCCGAGGCGCTCGCTGACGACCTTCGGATGCACACCTACCTTGAGCAGCAAAGAAGCGTGAGTATGCCTAAGGTCGTGGATGCGCATATAAGGATGGGGCAGCTAAACGGTCCTCCAACTGGCATATGCGATGCCGTTTCAGTGCGGCAAGTGTCTGTCTGGATAGGGCAATAGTTCTAATCCCCGCGGCAGTCTTCGGTTCCTGAAAGATATATCCTTTGCAACCGCGTACGTACGCCCGGCGGACGCCGGATAAGGTTCCTCCAATCAATCGATCCAGCCCAGCGCTGCAAGGGTTTTGAGCAGTACAATCGCTGCCTGGGCTCGTATCGATTCCCCTTTGGGGCTAAACTGTTCGGCTCCGGTTCCCTCCATAATACCCAAGGTGATCATAAGCCGATGCGATTACCAACAATATTTAAAGGTGTTTGATGTCTTTTAATTGTACTCCCCTCCATTACAGTCTAGTTGCTATATCTACCAATTATACAAAAAGATTATAAAGGCAACCTGTAACGAAAGGTGCTTAATTATAGTGACTTCCGGCCCATTTTTGGTATGGTTTAAAAGATTATACTAAAGCAAGGGTTTGATGTGGTAAATCGATATTCCGGGAGGTTTCGAATGAAAAGATCGACAACCGGCAAAACGGGGATTGTCAGCGAGGTCGCAAGCGCCATCCTGCACGTGAACGATTTGAAAGCGTCTGCCGCATGGTATGCCGACATCCTCAACATGCCCCTTGAATCGATTGACAACGAGACGCCGTTCTACGTATTTGACATGGACAACAGGGTGAATCTGATGCTGGACGATCACCGCAACTCGACGTACGCGAGCCATCATCCGATCTGCATGTTCCGAACCGATGATATCGACAATGCATACCTCCGCGTTCAGCAAAGCGGAATTGCGATTGCTCTGGAGAAGCAGGAGCCTCACCCGGGGCTTTCGTATTTCAACATCGTGGATTCCGAGGGGAATGTCATAATGATCGGTCAATCCGATTGGGTGAATCCGAATCCCGTGCAGCCGCTGGAATCTTCCCACCCCATCAAAAATCATCTGCACAATGTCGTCATTCCTGTTAATCATGTGAAACGGGCGTCCGAATGGTACAGCAAACTACTCGGGCAGGCGATCCATCCGGAACGACTGGACGGAGGTCCGATCTGCTTCGACATGGAGAACGGCACGGGCATCCTGCTGGACGATAATCGGAACAATCAGGAGCTGAAAGCGTTCCCGACGTTTATGCTGAAGACCGACAATGTCGCGCAAGCCTTCAAGCTGATGCAGGATAAAGGAGTGAACATCGTCAGAGACATTCAGTTCAATCAATATTTCATAATCGAAGATCTCGAAGGAAACACCATTATCGTTTGTCTGGCAACAGATCAAGCGGCATCATCAAAACGACAACCACCCGTGTGAACGGGTGGTTTATACGCATAGCGTATGGTTTTCGCGATACAAGAGAAGGGACCCTTCAATCGGATTTCATACGGTGCCTTCATGGGGTTGCAGCAAGTCTAGCTTGTTCCCGTACAGATCTTCGAATACGACTTCGACTCCCCACGGGAATCAAGATAAAATCTTACATTATTTAAATCTGCTGGTGTCATAATGATATACGGGTCATCTTCCGTACCTGAGCCGCGGGCAAAATCACTGCTTAACGGTGCAATTGAACTCGCGGCTGCTCCAATGGACAACAATACCAGAGCACTTAAAAATAATGTGGCCGTCGTCGCCATTTTCAAATCTCCGATGTCGGCCGCAGATCGTTGCCGGTCCCGCCTCGCCCGAGTCCGTCGTCTTCTGGTAAAATGAACGGAAATGGGTCCCTTCGCCGAACGATTCGGACAGGTGCGCACAAGCGGCGTTGGAGACCGTTTGAAGAGGCAGGAGGTGTTTCATGAACAAGGCAACGGTCTTGTCGCCGGTCATTTCGCTAATGCTGTTGTTTGCCGCATGCGCGGATCCGGTCCATGAACCCGATCGAATCGCCACCGATCGGTATTATGGCGCCAAATTTGACCGTCAAATCGAAAACGGGATCGAATACAAGATCGTCCATCGGGCGGAAGACGTGGCAAATCTGATTGCGAACCTGAATCATTTTGCCATGGAGACAAGCGAAGAACCCGTGGAGGAATGGACGTATCGCATCACGTTTGTCCGCTTGCTGAACGTGTCCGATGACGGCCAATCTTTCGTGTTTTCGCCGGATGAAAGCGACCTGACGGTGCTCATTTCGGAAAACCGGATCCAGATTGGCGATCAGGCATACGACGCGTCAAAAGCGTCATTCGAAATCCTTCAGTCCAAATATGACCGTTGGGACCATTACAAGGCAAGACGGGAAGCGGCCGGCGAACCGGGATGACCGTATTCCGGCAGGGGACATCAGAGACGGCCCGTTCTCTCCGCTCCGTCGTCCACGACGGCATAAACCACGCCTTTGGCCGGGATGGCGCCGGTCCAGTTGCAGGCGTCCGCACCCGCCAACGGGATTTCTTCGACCACTTCCAGTTGATCCGACTTCGACCGGTCGAACACGCTGGCATGGTCCGCGTCTATGCGGTACAGCTTGAGCCGGCCTTGCGGCAGGGCGAATCCGGCCAGCTGCAATTCCACCGTCTTCTCCTTGTCCGACCGATTCCACAATACCGCGCAGAAGCGCCCGTCCTCCGCCGCGGCCATGCCGTCGATGGCGTCGTCGTGCGACGTGAGCCGTTTCCGCTCCACCGGCATGTCCGCATAGATTTTGAAGGCGTTGAACGCCGCTTTCCGGCGGCCGTCCAGGGCGATCAGCCCGCAGCGGTCCACGCCTTCGCCGAACACTTCCGGATCGTTGTATTGCGCCCAATACACCGAATGGATGTCCGGCTGTTCCGCGAAATATTTGAACTCCTGCAGCAGGAAGGACGCCGCTTCGTACCGTTCGATGGCCCCGCCCGTCGTGAAATCGGGCGTGGCGGGCACATACGTGTTGTACTCGGACAGGATGACCTCGACCCCTTCCATCTCCGGCCTGCGCCGCAAAATGTCGCGTACGTCCTCCACCATCTTGGCGGCGGGGCCGTACCAATGATAGGAGAAAAAGTCGAGCGGAAGCCCTTCCTTCTGCACGAAATCCAGGAACGGCCCGATCCACGACAGATCGGAAGAGAGCACCGGGCCGCCGACCTTCGCCTCCGGATCGGCCCGTTTGACGCCGAGCGCGCCGTATTTGTAAATCTCGAAATATTGCTCCTTCGTTCCGGTGAAGAACACCGGCTGCAAATCCGGCTCGTTCCAGATTTCGTAATACTTCACCTTCCAGCCCTTGTCCTTCCAGCGGCGGGCATACTCGTAATTGATGCGCTCCCACGCCCGCATGTCGACCGGCATCGTGTTCCAGTTGCTGCGCATCTGCAGATGTTCGTTCATGTCCGCTTGGGCGCTCTTCGCCGGATCTTGCAGCGGCAAGGGATTGTAGGCATGGACGTACATGATGTCCACGTGCTCGTCCGCCAGCTTTCCGGTCAGCCGGTCGTACTCGTCAAACCGGAAAACCAGCCGGTCTTTCGTCCCGGAAATTTGCGGCGCGTTGAATTCCCTGGGCGAGTTGGGGCCGTCATCGTTGCCGAAGCCCCAGCCCGGATCGTACCGGACGCCGCAAGGCTTCAATTCGTGAAGCAATTCCAGGTCCCGCAGCATGCGTTCCAGCGCCACGTAGGTGCAGATATAAACGCCAAACTTTTTCACAAGGGGAAACGCCGCCGCCTGGGCAAAGTCGGCTTCGACGCGTACGGTTTCCTTCGCGCTTGTCATGTTCGTCATGGTCAGGCTCCTTTCTTCACATTGGGCTTACCCCTTGATTCCCGTCGTCGAAATGCCGCCGATCAGCTTCTTCTGGGCGGCGAAGAACATGACGAGCGGGAACAGGGAATAGATCGTGGCCATCGCCATCCGGTGGTTCCAGTTGACGGCGCTGTACAGCTGCTCGCTGTTCAGCGATGCGATGCCGAGCGCCAGCGTCCATTTGTCGCGCGTTTGCAGGTAAATGAGCGGCCCCATGTAGTCGTTCCAGGATCCCATGAACTGGAAGATGGCGCAGGTCGCCAGCGCGGGCATGATGATCGGGAACAGGATGCGCCAGAACACGGCGAGCCGGCCGCAGCCGTCGATAATCGCCGCTTCATCCAGTTCATACGGGATGCTCTTCAAATATTGCCGGATCAGAAAAATATAGAACGGATTGCCGGCCAAGGCGGGAACGATGAGCGGCAAGTGGGTGTTCAGCCAGCCGAACGCCTTGAACTCCAAGTACTGCGGAATGATCAGCACTTCCGTCGGGATGATCATCGTCGCCAGCACGACGAGAAACCAGAACTCCCTGCCCCGGAACCGGATCCTTGCAAATCCATAGGCGACAAACGCGGAAGACAGGACGGCAAACAGCACGTTGAAAAAGACGATCTTCAGCGAGTTCCACATGTACAAACCGAAACGCTGCATCATCCACGCTTCCGGATACGCCTTGAAGCTGAACGGATAAGGCAGCAGCTTCGGCGGGAACACGAAGATGTCCGACGCCTGCTTGATGGAAGTCGTGAACATCCAATAAAACGGGAAGGCAAACACGGCGGCGAGCAGGCAGAGGATGCCCCATCGCAGAGTACGTCCTATCCATTTCGGCATGCTGCGCTACCTCCGATCGTCCTCATAGTGCACCCAGGAGCCTGATGTTTTGAGGATGAGAAAGGTCAGGGCAAAAATGATCAGGAAAAAGACCCAGGCCATCGCCGCCGCCGTTCCCATCTGCATGTCGTGAAACGCTTTTTTGTACAAGTACATGACGAAGAACAGCAAGGAGTGATCGGGATATCCGTCCATGCCCGCCAGCGTGTAGGCTTGCACGAACGTGCGAAACGCGCCGATGATCATCGTGATCGTGTTGAACAGAATGATGGGACTGAGCGTCGGCAGCGTGATCTTCGCAAATTTCTGCCACCCGTTGGCGCCGTCGATGCTGGCCGCTTCGTACAGATGGGGCGGAATGTTCTGCAAGCCGGCCAGGAAAATGATCATCGGCGCGCCGACGAACGTCGTGCTCATCATCAGGACGAAAGCCCACGGCGCATAGGCCGGGTCGCCCAGCCAGTTGACGGCGGGAATGCCGAACCACGACAGCACGTAATTGAGGAACCCGAAGTCGGGGCTGAAAATCCAGGACCAGACGATCGCCACGGCCACGCCGGAGACGACGGAAGGCACGTAGTAAATCGTGCGGAACACGTACATGATCCGCGTGTTCTGATTCAGGAGCAGCGCCAGCAGCAAGGCGAAAACCATGGAGGCCGCCACGCTGACCGCCACGAAGCGAATCGTCACGTAAAGCGATTTGCGGAACAACGGGTCATCCAGCAAGTCAAGGTAATTGTCGAAGCCGACCCAGACGGGCTCAGCGATCATGTCCCATTTCGTGAACGAGACCACGAACATGTACGCGCCGGGCAGCAGCAAAAACACAAGAAAGCCGATCAGCCACGGAGAGATGATCAGATAGCCGGTCCAGTTGTCCGCTCGCGCTTTTCTGCTCGTCGTTTTCTTGCTCATTCGAATTCTTCCATTCCATAGTTTTTTGCACGATGCCGGGCGAAAAAGAAGAAGGATGGGACGATCCATCTTAAGCGTGCATCCTGCCGGTCCAGTTGGATGTCCCATCCCGCTTGATTGTCGGCTGTTCGTTATTGGCGATCGGCTTCGATCTTCTTGACGTTGGCGACCGCCTCGTCCAGGGCCGCTTGCGGATCATCGCCCCGGATGACGATTTTGCTGATCGCGTTCACCATGTTTTCGGTAATGGCGCTGTACAGCGGGCTGTAGGCGCCGACCGGTTTCGGATACACGTATTTGTCGCGGTTCACGAGCGGATCCACGAAAGGCCGGAGCAACGGATCGTCAAGCATGTTCAATTCGTAGACGAGATTCGCATTGGACGGTACGGTCCAGCCCAGGGAGACGAATTCACGCTGGGTTTCATCCCCGACGCGGGCTGCGAGAAACTTGAAGGCCTCGTCCTTGTTTTTGCTGTCCTTCGTGATCATGATCGGGTTCGTGAACGTCGTGTTCACGGCCGGCTTGTCGCCCTTGTTCGCCACCGGCAGATGGATGACGCCCAACTTGTCCAAATCGAAGCCGCCGTTCACCTTGACCGATTGGATGAATCCGGAGAAGCCGTACATCATGGCCAGCTTGCCGGTTTTGAACATTTCCTCGGCCCCGCCCATCGATTTGGCGGAAGCGGGTTGCGGCGCGAGGCCTTCCCTGACGAAGCTGGTGTACCAATCGATCGCTTCGGCCATGAGGGCGGAGTTCATGACCCCGTCGTATTGGAGGTTGTCGTCGATGAGACGGGCCCCGTTCCCCCACATGATCGTTTCGAACGCGCCGATCCAATCCAGCGGCAATTCGATGCCGTACACCTTGTCCGCGCCTTCGCCCTTGGTGAGCTGCCGGGCAATCTCCTTCATGTCGTCCCAGGTCCAGCCCTCCTGCGGATACGGCACGCCGGCTTCGTCGAACAATTCCTTGTTGTAGTAAATGGCGGTGACGCCGGCCCATCCGAACAAGCCGTAAATGTGGCCGTCATGGGTGACCATGTCGATCAGCTCGGGGTTTTGCGCGGAGATGTCAAACCCGTGCTTCTCGATGTACGCGTCAAGCGGTTCGAACACGCCCCGCGAAATCAATTCCTGCCAGCCGTCCACCCATACGACATCGGGCGGGTTGCCGGCGGAGAGCATCGTCTTCAGCTTCGTCATGTATTCCGAACCGGCCGTCGGTTCATATTGAACCGTCACGTGCGGGTTCTGCTCCATGTATTGCGCAATGAAATCTTCGCTGAACTTTTGCCAGTCGCCGTCTTCCCACGTCATGTAACGCAGGGTGACGGCTTCTTCGCCTTCGGCCGGGGCGGGCGTGGTCGGGCTTTTGTCATCCGCGTTGCCGCCATCCGCCGCCGGGTTGCCGCACGCCGCGAAGACAAGGACCATCGCGAGCACGGCCGCCAAACAAGCCGTCCATTTTTTCTTCATCGTGTCTCCCCCTTGTGTGATGGTTGCACCTACATGGTACCTTGGGCCAGGCAAGCGGTTGTAGGCGGCAAAAGTGAGAAAGTGTTCAAATTTCTCAGGCCGAAACCTCACGTTTGTTGCCTGCAACCCTTCCCGCCGATGCGATATAATGGAGACAACCACGTTCATGAAGGTGTCGTCGTGAAGAAAGAACCCCTGTTCCTGTTCTCGTTGCGGCAAAAAATGCTCAGTTTGTTCGTTCTGACGCTCATCGTCCCCCTGCTTGCAGCGGGACTTCTTATTTACGACCGCTATTCGCAAGACCTGCTGGCGCATGAGATCAAGGCATCCGAACAGATGCTGCGGGAAACGTCCCGCAGCATCGACGATTATTTGTGGCGGATCGAGCAGCTTTCCTTCGACATTGCATCCAATGCGTACATCCAGGACATCCTGCGTGATTTCAATCCGAACCGGTTCATCGGCCCCCGCGTGGAGACGGCCGTCTTCCAGAACCTGTTCGGCGCCAATCGCCTGTACAACCAGCACGTGTTCTACATCAAAATCGCCAATATGGAGGGGGAATCCACCCTTTCGGTCGGCAACATGCCCCGTCTGGATCGCAGGCTGGACGACCTGTTTCTGGACATGGATCATACGAGATCCCTGTGGATCGAGCGGCAAGACGTGGACGTGTTCGGCTTCAACCAGACGACGTTCCATCTCGTGTCTCTGTACCGCTGGATCCTCGACGCCCATACCGATGCGCCGCTCGGCTATGTCCGGATCGACATCGAAGCCGATGCCCTCAACCGCTTGCTTTCGGCGCATCAATACCATGCGGATTCCAGCCTGTACATGACCACCGGGGACGGGCTCATCATCGCGGCGGACCGCGCCCAGAACATCGGCGCGCGGCTCTTCGACCTGTACGGGCATGCCTTGCCGGCGGATGCGGCGCCTCCGGCGGAACGCGGTTTTTCGCTTTCGCAGGACGGCACCCGCTATATCCTGAGCAGCCCGCTGGCCACGAACCGCTGGCATATCGTGCACGTGATCCCGGTCCGCAACATCGAAAGCCTGGTCGCCTCCGTTCGCCACTACATGTTCATCATTGCCTTGTTCTGCCTGTTGTTTTCCCTGCTGCTCAGCGCCGTCGTTTCATCTTACATCACCCGGCCGCTGAAAAAATTGATCCACGTCATCCGCAAAGTGCGAAACGGGCAGATCGACGTCACTTTCGACGTAAACACGCGGGATGAACTCGCGCTGGTGGCGACGAGTTTCAATCAGATGCTGTCCGGCATCCGGGACCTGCTCCAAAAAAACGAGCGCATCAAGCGGCAGGAAACGATCGCCGTCGCCAAATACCTGCAATCCCAGATCAATCCGCATTTCCTGTACAACACGCTGGATTCGATCCGCTGGACGGCCCGCCGCAACCGGGACCTGGAAGTCAGCAAACAGATCGAAATGCTGTCCAACCTGTTCCGCTACTATCTCCACACCGACCAGACGGAATACGTCACCTTCCGCCGGGAAATCGAGCAAATCGAACATTACATGGCCATCCAGCAGTTTCGCTTTCGGGACAACCTGTCTTGCCGCATCGAATTTGATGAAGCGCTGATGGAGCTCTATACCATCAAGCTCCTTTTGCAGCCCCTGGTGGAAAACGCGATCGTGCACGGCATTGAAAACAGCACGGAGGACGGGTTCATCTCCATCGAAGGGCGAATCGCGGACGGCATGGTCCGGATTGCGGTGCGGGACAACGGCATCGGATTCGACGCCACGGATTGGATGCGGCGGCTGGAACGCGACGAGGGAAAGGCGAAATCCTTCGCGCTCCTCAACATCCACAAACGGATCCATCTCCATTTCGGGGAACGCTACGGCATCGAACTGCACAGCGAGATCGGGAAGGGAACCGTGGCGACATTGAACCTTCCCATCCTCGCCAACATGCCGACACAGGGGGAAAGACAGCATGCGATTGATGATCGTCGACGATGAAATCGGCATTCGGGAAGGATTGAAGGATACGATCGACTGGCCATCGATCGGCATCGAGGAAGTGCTGACGGCCAAAAACGGCCTCGAAGCCATGAAACGGGTGCAACAAACGGTGCCGGAGCTGGTGCTGACGGACATTCGCATGCCGGGGATGGACGGGCTGGAGCTGGCGGAACAATTGAGGGTCCTCCATCCCCGGACGAAGGTGTATTTGCTCAGCGGATACGCCGACTTCGCCTACGCGAAACAAGCCATTTCGATCGGGGTTGAAGATTATTTTGTCAAACCCGTCAATGTGGAGGAGTTGACGGACGCGATGCACAAAGCGGTGCAGCGCATCCGCAAAGAGCGGATGGCCGATCAGCCCGGCCCGCAAGACGGGCGCACGGCACTCAATCGATGGTTGCTCGGCCTGCTGGAGGAGGGGCCTTCTTCCCCCGCCGACGTGCAAAACCGCCTGGCATCGCTTGGCATTCGGCTTCAGCATCCTTTTCAGTTCATGGTGCTGTTCGAGATTGACGGGATGCGGGGGAAGCTTGCCGATCCGCCGCAGCGGCTGATGGAAGCGCGCCGATGGCTGACAAGGCAGTTCATGGAACTTTGCGGGGAAGGCACGGTCATTCCCTTGCTGCCATATGAAGCCCATCACGTCGGCTTCTTTCTGTCCGCCCCTTCCCGCGAATCTTATCAGGAACAAATCGGGCGATTGATGGACATCGACAGCCGGCTGGCGCCCCTGACGGGCAAATACGCGTTTACGTTCACCCTGTCCATCAGCAAGCTGCATGACAAGCATGACTTCCGCTCCTCCTACCTCGACGCCAAGCAGACGATGCGGCACAAGTTTTTTGTCGGGAAACAGGTGATCCTCGTGTCCAGCCAATTCGACCAGCGGATCTGCGAAACCCCGATTCCCCCCGCCGCCGTGAAGGAAGCGCTGCAGAAAAGCATCCGGGCCCATGACGCCGAAACTTGCCTGCGCATCCTGGAGCCGCTGTTCCGCAGCTATCGGTTCGCTTCCCCCGAAGCGATTCCGGCCATCAAGGCGCACTGTCTGGAATTGATCCGCCTGCTTCATGCGGAAGTGGGCCCGGGGGAGGAGGAGCGCGGCGGAAACCTGCTGCTGCTCGGGTACAAGCAGCACGCCGAAACCTTCGAGACCCTGGATGAATTTGTCTCGCTGGTGGAGGGGTACTATTGCAGCATTCTGGAGATGCTCCGGCAGAGCCAGGCGTCGAAGGGCAACTGGATTGTGGAGAAGGCGAAGGCTTATGTGGAAGAGAGGTATGACACGCAGGTGACGGTGGAAGAAGTGGCGGCCTTTGTGGAGCGCAATCCCAATTATTTGTCCCATTTGTTCAATCGCGTGGAAGGCGTGTCGTTTCCCGAATACTTGAACCGCCTGCGGATCGGGAAGGCCAAGTCCCTGCTGAAAACGACCACGCTGATGTCCTATGAGATTGCGGATCGCGTCGGTTTTCAAAATTACCGCTATTTCACGCAAGTATTCAAAAAATACACGGGGATGTCGCCCACCCAATACCGGAACCGGTGACGGCCGGCGCGGGCCCGGTGTCCGGCGGTCCCTCCCCCTGTGCTTGTCCCTGTTTGGCTGGCCCGATTCCTGCCCATCCCGAACCGTTGCCGGGGAGAGGAAACCCATGTTTATGAATGGCCGGCGTGCATCATGCCGCTTTCTTTCGCCACGGGACGAGGGAAAGATTGATCGCGGCATATTGCGCGAACGTCAGGGCGACCGCCGCCTGATCCATCGGGCCGTGCAGCTCGCCGGCGTTGAACAACAGCGCCTCCACCGGAACGAGAAGCAGCGCGAGGACGAGGAACGCGGTGTTCCGGGGCGTCCAGGCGGGCTTGTCCGGCCCGGCCGCCCGCGGCTCCTTCCTTTCCCGTCCCGCTCGCCAAAACCAGATCAGCACGGCGGCGAAATAGAGCAGATCCGCCGGAAACACGGTCCAGGCGAACGGGATTTCCAGGCGGAGCGTTTCCCCTTGCAAGACAAGCCCGGGTTCGGCGATGACGATGGCCAGCGAGGACAAAAACAGCAGGCACGCCCACGCGAGCACCGCCCAGCGAAAGAAACGATGGCCGGGCTTTCGCCATCCGAGCGCGAGGATCACGAGGCCGATGGCGGAAATGAGCACGACGACGGGATAGCCGCCCGTGGCGCCCTGCCCGCCGATGCCGGCATAGTCCCAGGCGAACCGCTTGCCCTGCATCGGCGCCCGCATCGTCAGCCGCCAGAACGGTTCGTAAAAACTGAGCGCGGTATACACCAGGATGATGCCCAGCAACCTGCGGGATGCAACGGATGTCAATGGTACTCCCCCTTGAATGAAGCATGGCTTTGCTGAACGCGCTTTCCGTTACCATAGCGCACCAATGCCGGCAAAGCAAGGGGAACCGGTGCAAAATGGCGGACGGGAAGCATGATGGAGAAAAAGAACGGGAACCCCGCAAGGTTCCCGTGCCTGTTTTTTCGCGTCTGCTTCTGTATTGGCCGGCCGGCATGGCCCGGCCCCCATCGCCGGTTAACGATCGGAAAGGACGCCTTCCTTCAAGCGGCGAAGGCCCCGGTACTCCAGCACAACATAAATATGATAGGACCCGCCGGTGATTCTCCCTTCGATGGTGATGGCATCGTGCTCGCCGCTCCAGGGGTTCTGCCCGAAACGCAAGATGTGCACATCGTCCTCCTCGTGATCCTTCATTCCCGTCGCGTAGGCAACGACTTCATCCGGGGTGGAGTAGAGTGGTTGATCCGTGACCAGGTAATAGACCGTTCCCGCGACATCCGCCGGAAGGTGCTTCAGCTTGACCGTCCAAACCGTCTCCCCTGCGCCCGAAACGTCGATGATTTCCATCAGCTCGAAGGCATTGCCCTTATGCACGTTGATTTCGACGACCTCCATATGGAAACGCTGCTGCCGAAGGAACCGATGACGCAGAGCCGGAATTTCCCTATATGGGTCGGCAATTCCAGGATGGCCTCGCCGCTTGTTGCCATGTGGCCGGCATAATGGGTGCCTTTGGGCAGATCGCTGCCGCTCAGCAATTGCTCCACGGTCGGCAAATCGGACACATGGTCGGGAAGCAAGGCAAAATGCAGGCGATCCGCAATGCGGGAATGGACCGTTGCGTAAGTCATCAACTCGTGCGAGTAGACGCCTTTCGTCACCGTGACGATCGAATGCCGGTCGACAGTGACGGTCGGCATCGGCGGCTTGCGCGTGATCGGAGGCACAAAGAGGGACGGCTCGCCCAACAGCGTGATGGCCGCCTGCACAAGCTCGCTTCCCGACGCGGATCGGACGGTGACGACCAGGGGAACGTCCATGGGGAACGTGTCGCCCGTAACGCGAACGGCGACAACGCCGCCTGGTCCGTGCACCAGCGTTTTCTGCGCTTTGGGGACGGAAAGGCCCTCCAACGTCTGTTCCGCCCGCAAGTTTTCGTTCAACCATGGCAAATCCGAAACCAGGTTTCCGTATTGGTCGTACGGCCGCAAGACGAGGTAGGCCGCTTCCCCCCGCTTCAAGTGCTGTACGGGTTCCCCCGCTTCGTTCACAAATCCGTCCGCCTCAATCGCATGGACGTCCGGCCTTTCCCCGATCCGATAGCTGCGAATAACATAACTCGCTGTCAATTCTTCAATCACATGGAGCGAGACGTGCTCGCCCACTCCGGCTTGATCCAAATCCAACAGGATGATATCGCGTTCGGGATGCCACTTGGGGCGGGTCGGGAGGTGTGACGCACTCACGTGGGCCACGGGACGGGGGGACATCGGCTCCCCGAACTGATTGAGGAAAGAAATCGGGATTTCCACGCCGTTCATGCGGGGAAGCGTATCCGATCCGCCGAGTTCGATTCTTTCCACCCGTTCGGGTTCCATCTCGAAGCGCCACCGGTACGTGACCGGTTCGCCGTCCGGCACGTCATCGACCCTGGCTTCATAGGTGTCTTGTTTGGCAGGGTCACGCAAAACCGCCGTCACCGCCATGCCGTCGCCGCTCCACTCCAGCGTGTCGATGGCGATGGCGGTCCGCTCGCCGCCGTCGCCGATCCGCTCGATGCCGACCGTTGCGGCCGCCGGGTCGACGGGGCTGCCGAACTGAATGCCCACGCGGCGTGCGCCGGTTTGGCCCGCCCACCGGATTCCCGGTTCCCCTTCCTCCGCTTGCGCTTCTTGCTCGCTCTCCGTTCGTGTTTCCAATACCGCGTAGACCTCGTACGAGGCCTCCACAAGCAGGCGCCTCGTTGCAGGCGCCGTATAATCGGACAGTTCGGGGATGATCCCGGCAGCAACGGCGGCCGCCACATAGCCGGCTGCCCAAGCATCGGCGCCCTCCACTCTGGCGACCGGGTCGACTTCGAGACCCAGAATGTTCACCAGGACGACGGCCATTTCCTGGATGGTGATCATCCCATCGGGATTGAACAGCCCGGATCCGTTTCCGCGGAAAATGCCCGCCTCGGTGACGGCGCCGATGTAACCCGCTGCCCAATGATCAAGAAACAAATCTCGGTATATGCCGGCAGCCGCGGCATTCTCCTCCAAACCGAGAAGCTTGCAGATCATCATGGCAGCTTGTGCCCGTGTGTCATTCCAGTCCAAGTGGATGCTTCCGTCCACAAAACCTTCGAAAACGCCCGCATCAACCAACGCTTGATATTTCTCTTCCACGGTCAATTCCTGCGCACGGGCCGTTGACGGCAGGACGGACGTCATCACCAGCACCAAAGCGAGCAACGCATGAATGATCTTCACATTCATCCCGCAACCCTCCTGTCAGAATCCGGCAAGCGCATTGGGCGTCACGACGATTTGCAACGACCCGGCCGACGGCGATGTGAGGGCAACATCGGCAATTTGCACCACCGCCGTGGCGGACGGCTGCCTGAACACTTCAGACAGCGTGCCATCCGGCGCTTCGGCCAACACATGTCTGGCTTCAAAATATACCTTCACCGCGTCCTTCGTTTTGATGGCGAATGCGGCATGGTCGGCATACGCGGCATAGACCGCTTCCGTGACCGCAGGACGGTAGCCGGGCTTCGGCGATGGCGGAGGCGATGCCGAAGAGCAGCGAGACCGCTTCCGCCCGGGTGATCGGCCGCTCCCCCCGGAACGAGCCATCCGCGTATCCGCGGACCAACCCCGCTTCATGCAGCGCATGAATGTAAGGCGCCTCCAAATAAAACGCCTGATCCGGCAAATCGTTGTACAGGGCCGCCTGCGACGGGGCCTCCGTGCCGGCGGATGCCGCCCCGCCGTCTGCAGCCGACGATATCGGCGAAACCGCGCCCCGTCGCCAACAGGAAACAGAGCAGCGCCATCGCCAGCCGACCGCCAATCCGCCTTGGCCGCTTCATCCGCATCCTTCCTCCTTCGCTCGTCCGTCATCGTGGCCGTTCAAGCGCACAATTCGCCTTTTTTAATCATCATAGCGAAGGTTGGCGGAAAAAACTCTTAAAGGATTCTTAAAAAAATGGAAGATGACGTCCATTTGATTCCCGTCCCTTCCATAGAACGAAAAAAAAAGAGCCGCCATCGCTTGGATGGCGGCTTTATGCCGCAGCCAGCCTGCCGGCGCCCCGTTTTTCGCATTGCGCCTGGATCCTGCGTCTTTTCGCATATATGCGGGTGCCATGCACGGATGCCGCCGCAGCGGACACGGCGATGCACGGCAGGAGCGGTCCTGCCGTCAGCGCCCTTCGTTGATGGCCCGGATCTTCTCAACGGGCAGCTTCGGCACGCGGTCATACGTCAACAGGCCGTTGATCTCCTGTTCCACGTCCGTCAGTTGGGTATAGCAGTAGCCCTGGATGCCCTCCGCCTGCTGGATCGGACGGAACACGGCCCGCAAGCGGGCTTCGTAATCTTCGTCGTTCTCCGCGCCGGAGTACCCCCAGCCTTCCCAGTCGCTCTTCTTGTAGGCGATGCCGCCGAATTCCGTGACGAGAACCGGTTGCCCCTTGTACGGATATCCTTCGACGGCGAGGCGGCGTCCCGCCGGCGAACCGTGGACCGTTCTCTCCACGTTGCCGTACCGCTCGGCCAGCACGTCTTCCCGCCACTCGTAATCGTGGATCGAAAACAAGTCGGTCTCCACCATCTCCCAGCCGTCATTGGAGACGACCGGCCGCATCGGATCCAGCGATTTGGTCAGGTGGTACATCGTCAGGGCATGCTGCTGCTGCAGCTTGTCGATCTGGATGTTCGGCACGCCCCAGCTTTCGTTCAGCGGCACCCAAACCGCGATGCACGGGTGGTTGTAGTCCCGCTCCACGGACGCCTGCCATTCCGCCGTAAAGCGGCGCACGTACTCATCCGAATAGCCGTAGGCATTGGCGGCTTCGCTCCACACCAGAAGGCCGAGTTTGTCGCACCAGTACAGCCAGCGCGGGTCCTCCAGCTTCTGGTGTTTGCGCGCGCCGTTGAACCCCATCGCCTTCGCCAGCTCCACGTCTTTCCGGATCGCCTCGTCGCTCGGCGGCGTCAGGTTGCCGTCCGGGAAATACCCTTGGTCAAGCACCAGTTTTTGATAGTAGGGCCGGTTGTTCAGGCAGAACTTGCCGTTCTCGATGGAAATTTTCCGCATGCCGAAATAACTGGTGACCCGGTCGAGCACCTTCGCGCCGCCGTCGTCCGCGTTCCCGCCGCTTTCGACCAGCGTGAACACGATGTCATACAGGTTCGGGTGTTCCGGCGACCACAGGCGGCCCAGGCCGTGATCGTGGAAATCGTTCAAGCCGATCGCCCGCGTCTCCACTGGGTGGCGCACGGAAATGACGTCTTCGGCCACCGGGCTCCCTTCAAACGAAATGTCCACGTGCAGCCGCAGCTCCCGTCCGGGCGCCACTCCGGCCTCCACGCCGGCCACATGCAGCTGCAGTTCCATCTGGTTGCGGTCGATGTCCGGCGTCATTTTTACCTTCTTCAGGTGAAAGGCCGAGACCGCTTCCAGCCAAACCGTCTGCCAAATGCCCGTCGTCCGGGTGTAGAAAATGCTCGCCGAATCCGGCAGCCAATATTGTTTCCCGCGCGGCAGGGTGACGTCCCGGCTGTAGTCGCGGGCCCGCACGACCACGAGCTGTTCGCCGTCCGGATCGCCGAGCGCCTCCGTAATGTCGGCATGAAACGGCGTGTGTCCGCCCTCATGGGTCGCCACAAGCGCACCGTTCACCCAGACGGACGCCTCGTAATCGACCGCGCCGAAGTGGAGCAGCACCCGCTTGCCGCGGAACGATTCCGGAAGGCGGAACGTGCGGCGATACCAGACGATGTCGTGGAACTCGTTCGTCCCGATGCCGCTCAGCTTGCTTTGGTATGCAAAAGGCACGATGATCTTCCGGTCAAACCCGCCGTCACCCAGGTGCCACTTTTCCGCCAGGCCGCGGTCCTCGTCATCAAACGCGAAATCCCACTCTCCATTCAAATTGAGCCAGTCTTCCCGATAAAATTGCGGTCGCGGATATTCGGCGCGAGGCAGCGTCGACATGGCAAATCCCTCCCATTAAGTTAACTGTTTGATTATTTAATTAATCCCGATTCACCCCCATTATGTAGACATCCCGCCTCAATTGTCAATATGAAAGTTGATTGATTAACTTTAAGGTTATATAATAAAAAAAGGCACGCTGACGCACCCAAGCACCGGCAGCACCCGCGGCATGCCGCCAGTCATCCGACGGCAGCTTGCACTGCACGATCATCTTGCGGCATCCCGCACATCAACCGACTCATCCGACGGCTTGCCGCCCATCATTCCACGGATCCCGCGGCATCCCGCTGCCGTGCATGGGCGCACGATCCGCTTGCCGCTTGTTTTTTTGATCAATGAAACGGGGGAGGCACATCCACGTGGAAATTCAAGTCCATCCCGCCAACATGGCCATCCTGGAATGTTTTTCGTCGGAAAGCCGGGTGAAAATGATCGAACTGCTCGGCACCAAACCGATGAACATCGGCGAGCTGGCCGAAGCCCTCGGCATTTCGTCGGCCATCGTCACCAAACACGTGCAAAAAATGGAGGAGGCGGGGCTCATCCGCACGGAAAGCGTCACCGGCACGCGGGGCCGGCGGAAAATATGCCACCTGCGGCACAAGGCCATCACCCTCCGGATGGAGCCGCCGCGCGCCGCGGGCGCCGAGGCGAAGCAATACACGGTGTCCATCCCGATCGGCCAGTACATCGATTACGCGGTCAAGCCGACTTGCGGGCTGGCGGCGGAAGACGCCATCATCGGCATCGTGGACGACCCGCGCTATTTCTCCAGCCCGGACCGGGTCAGGGCATGCCACCTCTGGTTCGCCAGCGGCTTCGTCCGCTACCGGATTCCGAACTACCTGGTCGGCAACCAGCGGATCCGGCAATTGACGGTGTCGCTGGAAATGGGCTCGGAAGCGCCCGGCTACAACGAAAACTGGCCGTCCGACATCGCCTTTTCCATCAACGGCGTTCATGTCGGCACGTGGACGTGCCCCGGCGATTTCGGCAGCCAGCGCGGCGTCTTTACGCCCGCCTGGTGGAACATGGGCACCCAGAACGGCCTGCTGAAGACGCTCGCCATCCGGGAAGACGGCACCTTCCTGGACGGCGTGCGGCTGTCCGGTGTCACCCCGCGGCAGCTGGCCATCGGCGTCGGCGACGACATCATCCTGGAAATCGCCAATGACGAGTCGGCGGCCCACAACGGCGGCGTCAGCCTGTTCGGCCGGGGGTTCGGCAACTATGACCAGGACATCGAAGTGACGGTCCGCCATGAATAGCGGATACGGGCGCGGACCGGCATCAAGCAGACAACGGAGGGTGGTCGGGTGGCGGCCTTTTTGCGAAATTCCATCTGCCGGCGGTTGCTGATTCTGTTCATCGCGACCCTCATTCCCATCTTTTCGACGAGCATGCTGCTGAAACGGCGCCGGTCAAAGCTGCAGATCAGCACGTCCCGCTTTTCTTCCCGCCTGGACGGGTGTTTTTGTTCAAGGCGACGGAAGCGAAATGGGTCATCCGCTCGGATGAAAGCCAATTTCCGTTCCCGCCCGGCATCGTCGGCTACATCACGGACGGGCCGTTCCTGTTCCGCCTGTCCGACGGCAAACTGGGCATGCTGTGGTCGTCCTTCTGCAACGACGATTACACGATCGCGGCGGCCTACGCGGAGAGCGGCCGCATGACCGGGCCCTGGGTGCAGGAGGAGGAACCGCTTCTGCGCACCGACGGCGGGCACGGCATGCTGCTGTTTCGCGACAAGGCGGGCAACTGGCTGCTGTCCATGCACGAGCCGAACAAGCCGAACGGGCGGGAGCGGCCGGTGTTTTACCGCGTCGCGGAGGAGAACGGCAAGCTGGCGGTCAAGGGCCGCCTGGAGGATTGACGGGGCAAGCAAGCCGGAAAGACGCAACGTTGTGCATCATGAAAAAGGCGAAGGGAACCCGCCGGGGTTCCCTTTTTGCATGCAATCCGGCACGCCGCAACGAGCCGGCGGGCCGCGAGGCAGCCGCTCAAGCGCGTGACAAAAATCCGCTATAATAAATAAGGAAGCAACGAGCCATTCGCACAACGCATCACAAACGAGAGGTGAATCGCATGAGAATCGGCATCCTGGCTCCCATCACCTGGCGAACGCCTCCGCGCAAATACGGCCCGTGGGAGCAAGTATGCGCCAATCTGGCGGACGGACTGGCGGCGCGCGGGCACGACGTGTACCTGTTCGCCACCGGCGATTCCGTCACGAACGCCCGGCTTGTTTCCGTCTGTCCGGCGCCCCTCGGCGAAAACCCGGACCTGCCCGCCCGTCCCTGGGAACTCGTCCATATCGGCCATGCGCTGGACCGGGCGGAGGAACTGGAACTGGATGTGCTCCACAATCACATGAATTATTTGCCGCTGCCGTTCGCGAGGCGGCTCGGCCCGAAGCTCGTGACGACCCTGCACGGCGCGGCCATGCTGGAGAACGATTCGCGGCAGGCGTACCGGATGTTCGCCGACATGCCGTACGTCTCCATCAGCCACGCGGAACGGGAAAGCTGCCCGGAGCTGAACTACATCGCCAACGTGTACAACGGCATCCGGCTCGAAGCGTTTGACTTCGTCGCAAGCGAGGGCCGCCATCTGCTGTTTCTCGGACGCATCTGTCCGGAGAAGGGCGCGGACCTCGCGGTGGAATTCGCCCTCCGCACCGGCTTGCCCCTCGTCATCGCCGGGCTTGTGCCGGAGGGGGCGAAGGATTTCTTCGAGGCCCGCATCAAGCCGCGCATCGACGGCAAGCAGATCCGCTTCGCCGGCGAAGTCGGCCCGGAAGAGCGGAATCGCCTCCTGGGCGGCGCGCTGGCGCTCCTCCACCTCATCCGCGTGCCGGAGCCCTTCGGCCTCGTCATGGCGGAAGCGATGGCGTGCGGCACGCCGGTCGTCGGCATCGGCCTCGGCTCCGTCCCGGAAGTGGTGGAGCACGGCGTCACCGGCTTCGTGGCACGGGATTTGGACGAGGCGGTCGCCTTCGCGGAGCAGCTGCCCCAGCTCAACCGGCGGCATTGCCGTGAGCGGGTGGAACGGCTGTTCACCCTCGAACGGATGGTGGAAGGGTACGAACGGGCCTTCGAACGGCTGGCCGAAGCCGGCGCCGGACGGTAACCCGCGAAACTTGCGAAGGGGAACGCCAGCCCGCGGCGGTCTCCCCGGATCATGCGAAGGAGCGGAAACCGGTGCGGGGCGGGCCGTTCCGAATGCGGACCGAAGGCGCCTTCCGCCTGCAAATCCGTCGCGCAGTCCACCTCAAAACAAAACGGCGGTGCCGGGAACATCCCGGCACCGCTTGGTTCTTCTTGCCCCGACGGCCTTATTCCGCCTTGCCCCGCGGTTTCCTGCCGCCTTGCCGCCATGGCTTCCTTCAGCCCGACGCCTGCGCCGTTCCGCCCGTCAGCATGCGCATGTCGTGGCCGGTCGGATTTTGGAACACCCGCAGGCCGAACTCCGGCGCCACCGCCAGCACGTGGTCGAAGATGTCCGACTGGATCGCCTCGTAGTTCACCCAGCGCACGTCGCTGGTGAAGGCGTAGATTTCCAGCGGCAGCCCGTGTTCGCCCGGCGCCAGCTGGCGGACCATCGTCGTGAGCCCTTTGTGGATGAGCGGGTGGTTTTCCAGGTAATTCTGGATGTAAATGCGATAGGTCCCGATGTTCGTCAGCCGCCGGCCGTTCACGACGCTGGACGGGTCGATGTTGTGCTCCCGGTTGTAGGCTTCCAGCTCCTTTTCCTTCCGGTCGATGTAGTCCCGCAGGTATTGGATTTTCCTGAACCGTTCAAGCATCTCGTCGTCGCAAAACCGGATGCTCGACACGTCGATGTAGACGGACCGCTTGATGCGCCGCCCGCCGGTTTCCTGCATGCCGCGCCACGAAATGGCGAAGGTTGCCATCAACGCTCTCGGCAAGTCCGTGGAGAATACAGGCAAGGATTGGGAATACAAGAACGCCGTCATGCGTCAGGCTGTAAACTTGGGTCTCATTCACGGCATGGGCAACGGCAACCTCGCGCCGGACGGCACGACCACCCGCGCCCAGGCTGTAGTCGTGATTCAGCGGATGCTGACACTGAAAAACGGCGGTACGCTTCCTGTAAGCGAAGAGGCAAAGGATTCGGCTTCCAAGAAGCGCGATCCGTGGGACCGTGTGATTCGCACGACGAATCTGCCGAAGAACGCTTCGGACTTCCCATACATCTTGGAAGGCATTCCGAACGAAATGTATGAAATGCCGTTCATTTGGACGCATAGCAAGAGCTTCCAAACACCGAAACAGTTCGCAGAAACAGGGGAATTTACCAAAGAAGACTTGGATCAGGTTCTGGAACGCATCGAGAAAGCTTACCACATGATTCTGAACGTAGACTACAGAACCATTGATCCTGAAACTTGGGGCAAAGAACTGAGAAAACTTCAGGCAAGCGGCAATCCTGTTTTGGAACAAAGGAATATTGAGTATGCCAAATAGGTCGTGGAAAACAAGATATCCATCGAAGGGTACATTGATGCAGAACCTTCCATGGCATATGTTGCAGATGGTTCAGGTTGGTTTGTACGTGCAAAGTTCAAATTCAAGATCAACAGCTACGAAAAGAAATCGAACAAGCTCCTTTACGATTACCTGTTCGAAGAATTTTACCGTGAAGGAGGATTTTTCGATTTCGAAAAAGGAGTTTGGTATGAAGGATACACGGATATCCGGTTTGCTACCAACCATTACGGTGGCAATCCGGCAGATTCGGCATCTGTAAATTCAATCACCAGCTTGTTCATGAATTACATGATCAATGGCAGGTACGTCGGTCCGAGTAGCAACTGAATAACATTCTATCCCTGTAAAGGGGGTGATTCACTATTTCTACAAGCAAGAAATATGGGACAGAGAGCGAGGTGATTCCTATACGCAAAGCACGCAAAGTCATAATTTGCGCAATGGCCTTTTTCATTGCAGTTTCCAGCCTGTACGTTATCCCACCCGATGTTGCAGAAGCAGCAGAAATTGAAATGAAAAATGGCGAATTCTTCTACGCTACCACAGTCAAAAAGGCAACGAGCAGCGTACGCTATCGCACCATAGGATGGCAACTGCATTCGAAACCCGGATGTCCGAGACAGCCTCCTTCGGTCAATGATGAGTGTGATCCCCGTGCCACAAACAACGGTCCGAACGACATATACATCGTTCTTATGGGCGGAAACATAGACGAAGAATATGAAGTACCGGATCCATCAAACCCTAATGAACCACAGATGTATACGCGATTCAAATGGACCCAACAAGAAATTGAAGATGCTGTACGGGCTGCAGGGGCGGAATGGCTCATTCAAGAAGGCGGTACTTTGTATGCCAGTGCCGTCATGGAATCCGTGGAAGGTCCTCGCGACAATCCAGTGCGACGCAAAGGTCCATTCTACACACTTCAAGGCATCGTCAGAGCAGAAGGATGGGCCAAACCCAGCGACCTTACACAGTATTTTGACGTATCCGTCACATTCGAAGGTAAAAGCGAAGGATACCAGCTGACACAAAAGTATTGGACTTGGAACGATACGCCGATGCGACCCGATGATGAACTGGGCAACTACCCCGCTGGCACTACCTTGCAAGTGCGGTTCCCTGAAACGATGGAATACAACGGACAGACGTGGGAAATCTACTATTCCACGCTCAGATCGAAGCTTACAGGAAGGGATTCATGGGAACAAGACCTCAGCGACGACAACCCAGACAACGACAAGGTAGCAGTACGGGACTTTACCATGGCATTCGGCGGCGTGGATGTCATAGGCAAGTACAGACCGCAACGGGACCCATGTGAACAAAATCCAAGCCTCCCCCAATGCGGCGGCGGTGGTGATGGCGGTGGACCTGACCCTGGTACAGGGGGCAGTTCCGGTTCCTGTACTTGGACCATTAGCGCACCGAGCGGCGGCACGCGACAAACGGGTTCGGTCATGAATCCGAACGCTACCGGACAAATCGCTGCGGACGGTGTATTCGATGTCGTGCAGGGCATTCCGACTTCCGAAACTACAAGCGTGGTGTAAGCATTTGTCTTTGCCTTCCTTTGGCTTTCAGGTGCCGGGGACGTACCGAAATCTTCTCCGGCAATTTGGAGCGCAAGAGAAATGCCTTTCCGTTTGCCGG
>Ga0065720_1004170_pt1 | contig 23139 bp, 14 predicted proteins | sample Thericmetagenome_FD_59107 | JGI IMG/M metagenome (GOLD analysis project Ga0065720, IMG submission 59107) | Thermophilic microbial communities from the Joint Bioenergy Institute, California, USA of rice/straw/compost enrichment - eDNA_2 v2... | ecosystem: Engineered > Solid waste > Grass >...
AATCCGTTCTGCAATTTGTAAAAAGGAGCATTGAGAATTTATTGGATTACATCCTGGCCAAACAGCCGCCAGATAAGCGGTTGATCAAAAAATTATTAATATTAAGAATTTGACAAAGTAGAGATAGGCTGTTTTTCAATTTCTGAAGACTTGACAGTCGCCACATTCCCTAAATTATACCTCTGGCTAGTTACTCCATATGCGATTACCTGCAATTCGTCAAGACTCTTAACAGCAATGTTCATCTGCACGTGAATTATTCCTTTCTCCTTCACCGAAATTTCAACCTTGTCATACCCTACTGACGTTATTATCAATATTGCATCATGGTGAATTTTTTTTAGGAGAAATTTTCCATAAATATCTGTGTATGTACCGATCTTCGTTCCTTTTACAACAACATTTACTCCTTGCATCGGCATTCCATTTTCATCAGCAACAACTCCAACAACGTCAATGGTAGCATGCTTTACAGTGTCAGCGTCCTTATGTACTCCTTTACCTTCATACAATATTATTAGCTTTCCCTCAATCTCGTAACCAATGGTTTGCTCCCTAAACAAACTATCCAACGCCTCTCTCAACGGCACATTAATCACCGCAATACTCACCCGCTTTGCCTGTTGCATCACACTCCGCTCATACGCGAAACTGTACCCTGTTTGTTTTTGAACTGCTTTGAAAACCTCCGGCAACAGTGCATTCCTGAAAGAAAGTGTAACAGTATTCTGGCTCCAGCCATTGTGCGCCTGCGCCTGCAGCAGTGAAGTGAATAGCAGTGTAAGCATGAGTCTCATAGCCAGCCATTTTTGGCGGGAGAACAGGTTTGTGGGTCGCGCCGGTATCCCCTGTCCTCCCCGTGTTGAAAATTCCATGGTTTGGGAGTTTGATTTTTTACATTATGTTCCTACGATTGGGAACCTCAAAATGCAGGGGTTACGAATACAGGTCGTAACCCTGCTTTTTGGAAGAAGCTTTTCGGCTTCCTTGATTCAATTCATAAAGGGGTTTCGGTCGGGATGGAACATAAACATGTTCCCGAACACGTAAAACAAAACTGCCCTAATCCAGGAAATGTTCATTTTCTACCTCGCCAAAGGGATGCAGTACGAATTGCCGCCTCCATGCAGCAAGCAATGGAAATCAGCTGTTACCTTAACCGAAAACGGACAGGATAAGCAAGAATGGCTACTAAACGTTTCGCTTGCAGGATGGAGATAAAATGGTAGTGGTATTTATGAAAGGACGATGATTGCGGGTTTTTTAGGGCTGTATTCCTGGTGTCACTACAATCTATAACCGATTACATATAATTGAGCTAACTACTTGCATTTTATGGTATCACGGTGATGTGCTGGCCGTCGATCACGAATCGTACATTCCCGGCTTTTTCCATAATCCCCAACAAGCGGCTGAGTGGCTCCTGCCGGCTGATGGTAAAATAATAGTGTTTGTCGGCCTTTGTTTGAAAACTTACGTCTACATCGTACCACCGGCTCAGTTGCTTCATGATCTCCTCCAGGGAAGTGTCTTCAAAATGAAACAAACCTTCTTTCCAGGCAATGTATTCATTCACATTCACTTTTCGCTGCTGCCATAGCATCGTTTCCTTTCCGGATATGAGTTGTTGGCCGGGTAGTAATTGATCCTGTTGTTGTCCCTTTTGCACCTGCACCTGGCCTTCAACCAGCGTGGTGATGCTATAGGGCTCGTCATCGTAGGCTTTTATATTGAACTGCGTGCCCTTTACTTCAACTTGTAGCCCATCCGGGGTTGCTACGATGAACGGTTTACCGGGAACAGTAGCCACATCAAAATACGCTTCGCCCGTTACCTGCACCCGCCGGTCCTGACCGGTGAACGCAACGGGATATCTCAAACGGGAAGCGGCATTGAGCCAGATTTTAGTTCCGTCGGAAAGCACCAGGCTGATGTATTTCCCACGAGGTGTAGTAACCGAATTGTATACTACGGGTTGGTTGGTAGGTACGTCTGCCAGTGTATAATTTAATTCGCTGCCGTCTTTGGTAATGGCTACTTCACCCTGGGTGGCCAGTTGTCCGTTGATATTGTCCAGAACCAACTGCGTGCCGTCTGCCAGCGTGAGTACCGCTCCATCGGTGGCCGCAGGTACTTCATTCTTGAAGCGCTCTTCCTGGGTGGCCTGCGTATAATCCGGTATGTTGGATTTGGATTGCTGCCACCAGTAGATGCTTGTGCCCAATCCTAACACCATCNCTGCTGCGNCTGCATACNTCAACCACAAACGACGTGGNCGGTGCATTGATACAACAGGTGTGTCAACTTCCGGTNTTGCATCCTTTTTGAGCTGTTGCCGTATGTGTCCATAGACCTGTAGTTGCTGGTCCATGTCATCTGCAGACGTTTGCTTTAAGAACTTTTTCTTTGCTGCCGGTAATGCAGTGCGTAATAATTCATCCAGTTCCTGCTGTTCTTGCGGACTTAATGCTTCAACTGCCAGTTTTTCCAGAAGCACCCGTAACCTGTCTTCGCTTGCACGCATAATTTGTCGATTGATTTAGCAAATGATCTTCTACGGTGTGCCTCGCTCCTATTAATAGAAACGCAGGATCCAACACTTTGCAACAAAAAAAACTAAGAAAGATGGTGAATGATTAGTACACAATTAACCAGCGTGGGCAAATGGCCTAAAAATTCCAAATAGAGTATTTCTTTTGTTGAAATATAAATAATTACGATAAAGGTGTTTCGTCGCTGCAGGAGTTCGCGCAGCATTTTGATTGACCGGCTGTGCGCCATACGCACATTCGCCTCCTGCATGTTGAGACGGATGGCTATCTCCCGGTAACTCAAACCATGGATGTAACGCAAACGCATCAGTTGCAAATGCTTTTCGGGTAAGGATTCCATTTGCTGAAATATTTCGTTCAGCAATTCCGCTTCCGCCATTTGCACAATAAAACTTTCTACCGGGAAATCTTTTTGTTCAATATCATAAATAACCCGTTGCTTTTCATCGCGCAAAAAGTTCAAACATTCATTCCTGGTAGTGATATAGAGAAAGGCTTTTACATTCAGGAGTGTTTCAAATGCGGTGTGACGCTTCCATAATTTATAGTAGGCCTCCGCCACGCGGTCGCGGGCTTCTTCAATATTCTTTACAATGCCGTTGGCAAAATAACAGAGCGCAGCACTAAACTGGTGGTATACCTGCTCAAATGCACGCGCGTCGCCCTCCCTGAAACGCTGCATCAATTCCGATTCATCTGGTGGTACAATGTTCATGATTAGCAGGCTATTGCTGATTTCAAATTTAGATTTGTACGCATATAAAAATCAAACCGCGTGCAAGCTCTTGAACCTGGTCAAGTTTGTTATAATCTTATTGGCTGGAAAAGGTGGGATGAAGCTATACGGAGCAATGGATGATGATGTAGCGCCTTGCTAATGCTGCAAAATAAATAGAATTACCCGAATTAGTTTTTCAATAGGGACAAAATTTATAAAAATAGTTTAATGATAATTTTTTTGTATAAAAATAATTTGTGTAACATTGCATCAGTTCTTTGATGACTGTTAGGTCACGATAACGAATCCCTTATGCGATCTGATCCAACAGTTATCATTAACGTAGAATCTCCCGGAGGATGGGGCTGAAGGTTTAGCAGGGCCAACATAGCGCAAGCATGTCCACTCTATATTGGCCTGAACAATGAGAAAGCCGCTTGTAATGAGCGGCTTTCGTTTTTATTGGCAACTAACGTTGATAAACACACTATAAACAACTTTTCACAACTGCATCAAAACAATAAAGGCTGCCCTACAGCAGCCTTCAAAATTTGTCAGTACCCGGGACGGGAGTTGAACCCGTACAGCCCTTGCGGGCCACAGGATTTTAAGTCCTGCGTGTCTACCAGTTCCACCACCCGGGTCCATCTTTTTTATCCTAACCTGGGGCGGGAGTTGAACCCCACCTTTAATAGCCAACAAAAAAGGTGTGACTGTATCACACCTTTCGCTTGAGCGGAAGACGAGGCTCGAACCCGCGACCTCAACCTTGGCAAGGTTGCGCTCTACCAACTGAGCTACTTCCGCGTATGTATTATCTTAAAGAACAACCACTTTCACCATTCGTTGAAAAGCGGATTGCAAAAATAGGAATTGTATATTTCCTGCAAAATTTTTGTGCCGCGTGGCGCCAATTATTTCTGGTATTGCGGCGTATACAGGGTGCTGCTCTGGATTTCTACCTCCGGTTTGCCCTTATACCGGTTTTTGTACAGGCTGTACGATCCGCCCACCACAAACGCCAGAATACAGAATACCTGCAGGTAAAACAGGAATACGGATGAATTCACCCAGTTGCGGGTAAAATCCTTATCGCGGTAGTCTTTCTCGGTATGTTGATCCATAATTGTAAAATGTGCTGCAAAATTAATCGTTAAAAGGATATTTTTCAACTGTTTGGGCCACAAATTTCTGCGAAGGTTTTTTTGCCCCGTATAAAATAGGCCCATACCACGCTTTTCCGCCAATACCCCTGCGGCTTTGCCTTGCGCGCTACCGGGAACAGGCTTTTTTTCCGCTCCCGCAACAGCCATTTCACGAACGCGCCATGCGCCCGGAACACCGCCACAAAATAGGTCCCCTCCCCTGCCAGCAAGGATTTCACCGCCGAAATCGTGTCCAGCACAAAACGGAACGCAATTTTCCAGGCAGCTTCCGCCGCTCCCATATTCTTGGCCATCATCACCAGGTTGTTCCGGAAATTCAGGTATACCTTCCGCGCATTGCCCTTGGGCAGCGTGCCGCCGCCTACATGGTACACCACCGAAGCAGGACAGGCATATACCTTGTATCCCGCCAGTTGCGCGCGCCAGCAAAAATCGATTTCTTCCTGGTGGGCAAAAAAGTATTCGTCCAGTCCGCCCAGTTCATGGTATACCGATGCTTTTACAAACATCGCGGCGCCGCTGGCCCAGAAAATAGGCCGCACCTTGTTGTACTGGCCCGTGTCCAGCTCGCACACATCAAATACGCGGCCGCGGGCAAAGGGATAACCCAGGTAATCGAGCCAGCCGCCGGCGGCACCCGCATATTCAAAATGATCACGCCGGTCGAATTGCAAGAGCTTGGGTTGGCATACCGCAATCTGCGGGTCCGATTCCATAATGGCCATCACCGGTTCTATCCATCCCGGCGGCACTTCCACATCGGAGTTGAGCAACACGTAATAGTCGGCGGTGATTTTTTTCAACCCCTCATTATACCCTTTGGCATAACCGAAATTTTCCGGGTGCCGGATGATGCGCACCTGCGGATGATGCCGGCGCAGGTAATCCACGGAATCGTCGGTAGAGGCATTGTCGATGATCACCACCTCCTGGTGAGGCCAGGTGCCGGCCAGCACGGAAGACAGAAACCGCTGCAGGAAGGAACGCCCGTTCCAGTTTAATATGACTATGGAAACTAATGGCCTGGACATTGCGGTTCTCAAAATATTTTGCCAAATAACGGATGCAAAGGAACGGTTTTTATAAATTAGTTGCATGATTCAGCCGCTATTTAACTGGAAAACAGGCATTGCCATCATTGCCATTGCCATCGTTAGCGGCACCATCTTCTACTCGCAATTCCTGGCCCATAAAATAGCGCGCGAAGAAAGAGGAAAGGTACAACAATGGGTAGAAGCTTCGCGCCTGCTGGTGCAGGACACCACCGGCATCAGCGATAACCTGGCCATCCTCATCGTTACCGAAAACAAGAGCATTCCTATCATCGTGACCGATGAGAATGACCGCGTACTGGATTTTGTAAACCTGGATACTGCGGAAGTGGCGCAGGATTCGAATTATGTATACAGAAAGTTGCAGCAGTTTAAAGAGAAAAACCCGCCGCTGCAGTGGGTGAACCCGGCAGACAGCACGGAAAAAAACCTATATTATTATGGTCATACCACGCTGCTGGACCAGGTGCGGTATTACCCGCTGGTGCAGTTGCTGATTGTGACCTTGTTTATCATCATTACGCTGACGGCGCTTACCACAGGTTTTAAATCGGCCCAAAACCAGTTGTGGGCGGGGATGGCCAAGGAAACGGCGCACCAGTTGGGCACGCCGCTGACTTCGCTGCAGGGTTGGGTGGAAATGCTGAAGGAAGACCCACGCAATGCGCCCATAGTGCAGGAAATGGAAAAGGATGTGGACCGATTGAAACTGGTGTCGGACCGGTTTGGAAAAATTGGCAGTACGCCGCATTTGGAGGCTACGGATGTGCTGGCGCAGGTGAATAATGTGGTGGAGTATATTCGGAAGCGGGCGCCGGGGAAGGTGCAGTTCCAGGTGAATACGCATGGGCAGACATCCGTAATAGCGCCGCTGAGCGCGCCGTTGTTCGATTGGGTGATTGAGAATTTGTTGAAGAATGCGCTGGACGCGATGGAAGGAAAAGGACAGATTACCATTGATATTACCAGTACGCCGCGCACGGTGCTGATTGATGTAACAGATACCGGGAAAGGGATCAGCGCGCAGCATATACGGAAGGTGTTCAAACCGGGGTTTACCACGAAGAAACGCGGGTGGGGATTGGGATTGAGTTTGAGCAGAAGGATTATAGAGTATTACCATAAGGGGCAGATTTTTGTGAAGTGGAGCGAGGCGGGAAAGGGGACGACGTTTCGGGTGGTGTTGAAGAGGGAAGAGTGAAGAACAAGTGGGTAATGAATGTAAAGGCTGATGAAGGAAAAAGGGATGAGGTAAGAAGAAGTGGAATGATGGAAGAATTTGTACGGTTTTTATGAGGAAAAGCTATAAATTTGCGTCCTTGTTTTGATGCCCAGGTGTTGAAATTGGTAGACAAGCCACTTTGAGGTGGTGGTGCCCGAAAGGGCGTGCAAGTTCGAATCTTGTCCTGGGCACAGAGAGCTTTGCAGGTGGAAACTTGCAAGGCTTTTGTTTTTTTGGGGGTACATCCAGAGTGTAAGGTCATCCCCCGCTGGCGGGGAGCGCCAGCAGTGACTGACTGCATCAACGTGTTTCATGGATGAGGTGGTAAAATGGCACCACCCCCATCCATTCAGCATACTTCCTAAGGTAACCCCGTGGATGGGATGGTGGGTGGATGTACCAAAGTAGTGGCAGTGTGTTTGAGTAAAGAAGAGGGTTATTGTTCCGAACGGGAATTGACGGAAATTGCACTGTGGACCTTCTCGATATATTCAGCGGGAGACATTTTGAATTGCTTTTGAAAATTGCGGCGGAAATGCGCGGAGGAACTATAGCCTACTTCCAACGCCAGTTCATTGATGCGGAATTTGCCGGCATTGATGAGTTCTACGGCTTTTTTCAATCGTGTGAGATTAATCACATCATTCGGCGACATACCCGAAATACTTTTAATAGCCCGGTACAAGGTAGACCGGCTCATGTTCATCAACTCCGCCATCTTTTCTACATTCAGATCCTGATCATACAAATTACGGAGAATGGTATCGGTAATCTGTTGCCACAACAATTCATCTTCCTTGGAATGCGTTATGCTGTTGATATGCACCAGCGGCGAGCGCGCATAGGTCTCCTTCAGCTTGGAGCGGTTTTCCAGCAAATTGTCTATCTGCACATACAACAAATCCAGCGAAAAAGGTTTTTCAATATACGCATCCGCCCCCAACTTCAGCCCCTGTATTTTTGATTGCAAGGTATTTTTTGCCGTAAGCAATATCACTGGTATATGGCTCAGTTCCGGCGTAGACTTCACCCGTTCACAAAACTGAAAGCCATCCATGCGTGGCATCATCACATCGCTCACCACGAGCTGTATAAATTCATTGCGTAAGATCTCGATGGCCTCTTCCCCGTCTTTGGCGGTGTAGATATGGTATTTCGATTTGAGGTCGTGCGACAAGTATTCGAGAATATCTTCACTGTCATCTACCAGTAAAACCACTGGCTTGGCCGTCTTCACAAATGGTTCCATTTCTTTCATATGGCGCCGGGCATTTGTGGGCCCGCGCGTAAAATACAAAATAACCCGGTACTACTGAAAGGCTAAAAAGCCGGGAAGCAGGTAATGCTTTGTTACCCCCTGGCTTCCCGGCTTTTAGTAGGATGTATGGCAGAATAATCTATTCGTACTGTACCTGCTGGTCCTCGTCCGGAATCTGGATATTCCGCACCCGCTCCAGCGTCAACGGACCGGCATAGCGGTAGTTGATGGGGAAATCAGGGTTGGTAATATCGCTGAACCAATATTCGAGGTTCATGGTGATGTACGTTTTCTGCAGGTAAGGTTGCACTTCATCCATCCGCGAAGAAATGGTGTAGGTGCCCTGCTGTTGCGAAAAATTGATAGAAGGATCGGCAGCCGTCAACGTCACCGTGCTGTCTGCATTGAAGGTGGCAATGATCTTGTATTTGGCGCGGTCATAGGCTTCTTCATCAATATGGCCGGCAAAGAAGAACACAGATTTTTCATCCACCACCCAGGCCGTGCGGTGCGGTACGCTGAACGCATTGGCATCGTTCTGTGGCAGGTCGCGGTTCCAGATGCGGCCGGCGCTGCTGTACCGGTTGGAAAAATCGTTGAAGGTAATGATATGCATCAGCGATTTGCTGTACCATCTCCTGCTGGCCACATTGTTTTTGGAAGTAGACACAATTTTCAGGGGCAGGATGTACTTGTTGATCATGTCCAGGTCTTCCAGCATCAGGTCCACTTCAAAAAAGCCCTGCAGGGAACCGGCTGGTATGGTGGTGGTCATGGATTTGAATTTATAATGCTTTTCAGGCAGTTCATGGAAGTACAGGTCTTCGCGCAGGCGGAAGCGGTCGAAGTTCAGGTCTTCCAGCGTGTCTTTATCAATGGCAATGGTTACTTCTATGTCTTCATTATTGCCGGTGGTGCCGCTGAGCACTACGGGCACTTTCAGGGTAACCACGCCTCCCTGGCTTTTGTATTGGGCATATACTTTCACCACGCCGCTGCGGGCAAACGATACTTCTTTTACATATTGTTCATCCAGCCATTCTCTTTTGCAGGCAGGTCCGGTTACCAGGATGATGGCTATGAATATTAATATCTTTTTCATGTGGGTGTAGTATTAGAACGGGGTTGTCCAACCGGGGTTTTGGGTCAGCTTTTTGTTTTTCCGCAATTCATCATGCGATATGGGCCACAGGTACATCTTCTTCACAAAGATGGTGGGGAACGAAGGGATCACCACCGGTGTGTGGAAGAGATCGCGTTGCGCTTCGGTCATATCCATATTGCATCCCATGATGGGCATGGCTTCTTCTACGGGCGCATCTTTCCACCTTCTCAGGTCGAAATAGCGGTGGTTTTCGCCCAGGAGTTCGATCATGCGCTCTCTTTTCAGTTTTTTCCTGAACTCTTCTTTGGAAGCGTAAATGCCCGGGTCAAAATCGGGTAACCCTGCCCGTATGCGAATCTGGCTCATGGCCTTGCTCATTTCTGTAACATCACGGGTAATGGTGTGGGTTTTGGTACCGGTATAGTCGGGGATGCTGTACGTGCCGCCCAGTTCATTGAGCGCTTCAGCATAGATCAGCAGCACTTCTGCATAGCGGATAGCCGGTTCGTATTTGGGCACCACAAAAGAGCCGTTTTCTTTATCGCTGTGTGAGTCGATGGGGTTCACAAATTTCTTGATGCCGATGCCGGTACGTACGTGGAACTGGGGCGAGGAAGGCTGTTTGCCATCCGGATAGCCCCGGTAATACCAGATTTGTGTCTGGCGCTTGCTCACATCCAGTACGCTCAGGCGCCACCAGATAGACCCGTTATACGCAACCGAAGCATAGAACCGCGGTTCACGGTTGGCGTATTGCAACGATACACCTGCAGGCAAAGGCGGATAATCGGTGTCGTTGGTGGTAAAGCCGCTCACGCGGGGGTTGGTGGGCACATCGGTACCATCGTTCATATAATAGGCATCGCATTGTTTCTGTGTAATGCCATGCGCGTTCCATCCGCCGAGGGAGTAAGGCGTCTGGTGTTTAGCCAGCGCCTCGAGTCCCACTCCGCTCGTTTCAGTGCCACGGGTAAAAATAATTTCCGGGTTAGCGGCCAGCGTAAGCGCCCCGTTGAACAACTGGCGGTACGATTCAAAGGGGTCAATATCTTTCCAGCCATTGGGGAAATTGGCTTCGGAGTATACGGGGTGATAGGGCGGCACGATGGTTTTCGGTTGTGCCGGTCCCTGGTCGGTGTCGTTGAAGGGAGCGGTAAACAGCCGGTACACGCCTAAATCAATCACATCCTTTGCAGCTGCAGCGGCCCTTGCCCATTTCGATTCATCATAGGTTTGTGATATGAGTATCCGGCCTTCATGGTCTACCAGGTCAGCCATTTCCGTGTTGCCGTTGAACAGGGGACTGGCTGCGTACAGATACACTTTGGCACGTGCTGCCAGCGCTGCTCCTTTGGTGGGCCGCACTACGTTGCGGTTGTCGCGGGCCAGGGGCAGGTCGAGGGCAGCGGTGGCCAGTTCTTTGGTTATGAAATCAACGCATTCATCGTAATGGCTTCTCGGTATGGCCAGCTGATCGTAGGGCAGTGTGTAATCAATGCCTTCATCGGGCATTAAGGGCACCGGGCCATATTTGCGGATCAGCAACCAGTAGTAATAGGCACGGAGGAAACGCGCTTCCGCTTTACGCTCAGCAATTTCTTCCTTTGACATTTCGCGGTTGCGGTCAATATTGTGAATGAAGGTAGAGGCTTTGCGAATGCCTTCATAACAGGAGCGCCAGGAACCCTGGATCCAGCTTTCGTCGTATTCACCGTTTTTGTAGTTCTTGTAACTCCTGTGGTCCAGTTCATCGCCGCGGTCGCCGAAGAACATATCATCGGAGATCAGGTTGAAAGGCGCATAGTCTTTACTGGCCACGTCGAGGTTTTCTCCCCGCAGGTGTGTGTACGTATCGGCCAGCCACTGTTCTGCATAATCCCTGCGCACAAATAAAGTGTCGATATTCATCCTGTCTTTGAAGAAATGCTCCATGTCCATGTACTTCTTGCAGGAATACAGCGAGCCGGTTAAGGCAGCAATCACTATGATGTTGAGTATTCTCATACCAATGTTTTATTGGCGGGTTAGAATTTAAATGTAATACCTACAGTTATCGTTTTGGGTAGCGGATAGCGCGTGCCGTCGCTGCTGGCGAGTTCGGGGTCCCAAACTTTTACTTTGTCCCATACTGCCAGGTTTTGTCCCAGCAGGTAAACGCGCATATTGCCCATCTTTAACCGGGAAACCAATTTGGCAGGCACGGTATAGCCTATTTCCAATGTTTTGAAGCGGAGGTAGGAGCCGTCGCGCAGCCAGAAGGTAGAGGGACGATAGTTGTTGGAGTTGCCACCGTAGCTCAGGCGCGGATATTTGGCGTTCGGGTTTTCGGAACCGGGATGTCCGCCGGCAAGGTCACTGGATATCCACCGGTTGGCGGGGTCTGCCACTTCAGCCAGAATATTGCCCCAGCCGCCCTGCGAGAAAGGATATACCGTAGGCCCGTTCAGGAAGTAGGATACGCGTCCGGCGCCCTGGAAGAGCACGTTTACATCAACGCCTTTGTATCGGGCAGAAAGTCCGAACCCATACAGCATGGCGGGCCGCCAGCTGGCGCCGATGGGCACCACGTCGTCGCCATTCACCACCCCATCGCCGTTCACGTCTTTGTATTTGATATCGCCGGGCATAACGGGACCAAAGGTTTGCCGCGGGCTGTTCCGGATGTCTTCATAATCTTTGAACAAGCCGAGCGCAATCAGGCCCCGCATCTGGTCGGCACGATAGCCTTGTTGCAGCAGGTAGGGATAAGGGTTATATTGCTCGTCGCGTTCAAGTATTTTGTTTTTATAGTAGGTGAAATTGCCTCGCAGGGTAAAATCAATGCCCCTGATTTTCCTGTTCACAGCGAAGTTGCCGTCAATGCCGCGGTTGTCCATGGTACCGATATTGGCAAATGGTTGTGCGCCTACGCCTACAATGGCAGGCAGGTGGTCTCTGCGCACGTAAATATTGCGGCGGGTTTCCTGGTACAGGTCAATGGTCAAACTAAAGGCGTTGTTCAGGATGTTCACATCAAAACCGAGGTTCTGTTTGCGGGCAACTTCCCAGGTGAGGTTGTCAGAAGCAAATTCGGTAAAGCGTAGACCGGGCCAGCTGTTCGGGCTTCCCGGGTCACCAAAGTTGAAGCTACCGGTCTGGCTGATGGTGCTCAGGTATGCGAAGCGAAGGCCGCCGAAATTATCATTGCCCACCTCCCCTATTGAGTACCGCACTTTGAACAGGTCGAGCCAGTGTACATTGTCGCGAATGAAATTTTCTTCGGCAATGTTCCAGCCCACGGCCACGGCAGGGAAGAAACCAAACTGGTTACCTTTCTTGAAACTTTCAGAACCTGTGTAACCGAAGTTGAATTCCACCAGGTAGCGGTTCATATAGCCATACTGCGCACGGCCTGAAATGGAAATATTGCGTCGTGGAATGCCGTTGCGGATATCACTTCCCTGGTTCTGCGTTTGCCGTTGCTCTCTTACAAAGGATTTCACCATGCCTGCCACGCTGTGTTTGTTGGCGAAGGTGCGGTCGTACACCAGTTCGAGGTCGCTCTGGTATATGCGTTCGCCCGCAGAATTGGCTTCTTGCGTCATTAATTTTGCGCCAGAAACGCGGTTCATGATCAAGGCCCCGTTTCGCCTGTCGCGCCTGCGCTCGGTATTATACTGTTCCGGCCATTTGCTGCGAATGATTTCGTTGAGGCTGATGGCATCATAGGCCAGTCGTGCGGTAAAACGCAAACCGGGTGTGATCATATCGAGCCGCTGGTTCAGCGTAATGTTCGATTCCATTTTGTTTTCCCAATGTTCCCGGTAACCTGTCTGCGTAGCCAATACCCAGGGGTTGGTCTGGTTGCCTGTTCCGTAGGCGGGCACCAATCCATTGGAATACATAAAGGGAATGGATATTGGATTTTGTCCTACCAAAGAATACCATATGTTCATGTTGTTCAGCCCGGGCAGGTTGCGTTTTTCCAGCCAGCCGGATACACCGAGGGCCAGGCTGGTGGTGGGCGTTACATCGAGGTCGTAGTTAACGCGGTAGTTCCAGCGCGACAAATGCGCATTGGTTTTGTATTCTTTCAGTGATGCGTCGGATTTGTACATACCGCCTTCATCCACATAGCTGGCCGATACAAAATACCGGGCAATGGAAGCGCCACCGGAGAGGTTCACCGCAGCGCGGTAAATATTGGTGCCGTCGCGCAGCAATTTGTCCTGCCAGTCCACATTGGGGTACATGTCCGGGTCCAGTCCCAGCCGCAGTATTTCCAGTTCATTTTCGGTATACAGCGGTTCCTGGTTGCGCGTTATTTTAGCTTCGTTCACCATTTTGGCNTAGGTATACCCGTCCACAAATTTTGGGGTACGCGTACGCGTTAGGTAACCNTATTCCACTTTTCCNTTGATGTTCACCTTGCCTGCGCGGCCTTTTTTGGTGGTGATCAGTATCACGCCATTGGCGCCTCGTGAACCGTAGATGGAAGTAGCGGAAGCATCTTTCAAAACGGTAAACGACTGGATGTCTTCAATATTGATTTCATTAAAGGGCCGTTCAAATCCGTCTACCAGCACCAGGGCGCTCTGGTTGGCGCCAAAGGTGGAGATACCACGGATCCAGAACTCTGAATGGTTGCTGCCCGGTTCACCGGAAGTTTGCATGGCTATAACGCCTGCCACGTTCCCGGCCAGGCCGTTGGTAATATTGGAAGTAGGCGTGCGCAACTGGTCAACGTCCACAGCGGTAACGGCGCCTACCACGGTTACTTTTTTCTGCGGACCGGCAGCGGTGATGATCACGTCGGTCAGCACGCTGGAGTCGGCCCTCTTGAGCACCACGTTCAGCAGCTTTTTGGTGCCGATTTTGATTTCCTGGGTAGCGAACCCTACGTGCGAGAAGATCAGGGTGCTATATGGTTCTGCGTCTACGGTATACTGCCCGCGTTCGTTGGTCATGGTACCACCGCCCACGCGGTCTTTGATGGATACGCTCACGCCAACGAGCGGCATATTGGTCTCATCGGTAACGGTGCCGGTTACCTTCAGATTTTCCTGGGCGTCAGCAGTCAGGTAACTGCCCAGGCAAAGCAGTAGAATGGTTATATAACGCTTCATTATTTGGTGTTCTGGGTTATTCAGTATTGATGGTTCTGATGCGGCGGTTTTTCTGGTCAGCTACGTAGAAAGTGCCGGTTTCTTTGTCGTAGATAATGCCGTGGGGCCGGTCGAACTGTGCGTCGCGCAAAGCGCCGTCGGCATAGCCCCACTGACCGGGACGGCCGGCAAAGGTGCTCACCACGCCTTCGGGCGTAATCTTGCGGATGCAATGGTTCATGCGGTCGCACACATAAAAATTGTTGTCTTCATCGAAGGCGCCCTGGTGGGGTTCGTTAAACAGGGCGTCGGTGCCTACGCCATCGTTGTAGCCCCGGGTCCTTCTGGCGCCCACAAAATGCACGGGCGTTTCGAGGAGGCCGGTCGTTCTGTTATAATTGGCTTTGAGAATATAGTGCTGGTTTACCACTACGATGTAGGCAAAATCGCCACTGGGAGCAAATTGAATATTGAATTCCCAGCTTACATCGCCGATGCGGAACAATTCTTTTACCGCCCTGGCCGCCCTGTCGTAATAATACACAGCACCGTTATCGTAGGCGTTGAAGAAATAGTCGCCTGTTTCAGGGTGGGCAGCGCCGCCGTTTGTTGTTTTGCTGTAAATGTGCGAAGTCCAGCGGGAAAAATTATCGGCTTTGGTGCTGATCGCCGTACTCAACCCGTTCCAGTCCCACTGGTCATTGGTAATGTACAGCGTATCGAAAGTAGGATTGAACGATAAGGTTCTCGGTCTGTCAAGACCGTTACCTGTTCTCCAGATGGTCTTTACCTCGGTGAGGTCTTTGTTGATAAACCGTAATCCCCGGTATTCTTCCAGTAGATAAATATTCTTCTCATTATCAAAGCAAAGCCAGTACGGTTCTTCAAACTGCGCCTTTTCGATCGGTCCGTCAACGATGGCCGTTCGGCCGTCTTTATCGGTAAAGCCCGCCAGCGTACCTACGTTGGGCGCGAAAATATAGATGAACTCTTTGGATGAAACGGCTTCCTGTTCAGCATCGCCATTGCCGATCACTACCTTAATATCACCGGTGCCGGCTTTGGAAGGCACCATCACATAGATGGTAGTATCGTTCATGCCGATGAGCGGGGCGCGCACGCCGTTGACATACACTTTTACAATGGAGGTGTCGTTTCCAAAATTTGATCCGAAAATGAGCAGTTGGGTGGCCACGCCGCCGCTGTCGGGAGTAAAGCGGGTGATGGTTACCGGTTTGGAGGGATCATAGGGCGTGCCTTTGAAGGGAGCAGCATCTTTTTTGCAGGCAAGAAAGACAAAGATCATGAAAATCACAAAAGGCAGGCCCCTCGAAAACAGATTGGCAAACTTTACTTTCATATACAATCGTTAAGCAGTCAGGGTTAGTGTAGCCAAAAATACAAGGGCGTTAAGAAAGTGTTAATTACTTTTGAAGCAAAAACAGACCATTTTGTTTCAATTTTGGAATAAATGCCGTGGCCTGATGATACGACTGCTACTAACTGTGCTGCTTGTACTTTCCCTTCAATACGTTGACGGACAGACTGTTTATTTCAGGCATTATGAAATTGAAAGCGGATTGTCCAACAATTCCGTGATAGCCATATTGCAGGACAAGGACGGATTCCTATGGTTTGGTACGCCCGACGGGCTGAACCGCTTCGATGGCTATGAATTCAAACTCTTTCGTTTTGACCAGGAGGCGGCGCAGGGTTCGGCCAGCAATGCCATTTTCTGTTTGCACCAGGATGCGGAGGGTACGTTGTGGGTGGGCGCCAGCAAGGGATTGTATTATTATAATCCGAAAGATGAAACGTTTAGCCGGCTTTCAGGCACGCAGGGAAAATGGGTGCGGAATATTCAAAATGATACAGACAATAATATATGGTTTGTAGAAAATTCACGGTTATACAAATACGTTAGTTCATCTGATACAGTGATGGAACAGCATCCGGCTGAGCTGGGAAATATTACTACGTTGTACCGCGATGGGGATAATATATTATGGATGGGCAGCGCCAACGGGATACTGGCGCGGCTGGACCCGCGCAGTAACAGGTCCGATTATTTTCATGCGCCGGCCATCAGCAGGAAGACGAATACGATTGAAGCCATTTGCGCGGCGGATAACAATACGCTGCTGATCGGTACTTCACTTACGGGGTTGAAACGGTTTGATGTGGTGCGGCATACGTGGAGTACTGTTCCTTTGATGCGGGGAGCTAAAGATGAACCGTACGTGCGGTGTATTTTGCGGGTTGCGCCTGCTTCGTATTGGGTGGGAACGGAATCGGGATTGTTTATACTGGGCGCAGACAGCATCCGGCATTTTTATAAGGTAACCGGCGACAGTTATTCGTTAAGCGACAATGCGGTGTATGCGTTATGCCAGGACCAGGAAGGTGGTATATGGGCCGGGACGTATTTTGGCGGCATCAATTATTATCCGAACCATTTGGTGCAGTTTGAAAAATTTTTTCCGCGTAATGACGGGGTGTCTATCCGCGGCAGTGTGGTGCGGGAAATCGTGCAGGATCAATATGGCATGCTCTGGATAGGTACCGAAGACAAGGGACTGAGCCGGTTCAATCCGGTAACGCATCGTTTTACCAATTGTATTGACAGCAAGGGCAGCCTGGGCACGCTGCCTACGAATATTCATGGCCTGATGGCAGACCGCGACCGGTTGTATATCGGTACGTTTGAAAATGGTTTGTATATCGTGGACCTCCGCACGCAGGCCATTGTGCAGCATCATGTAGCGCATGCAGGGAACGGATTGAACAGTAATTATATCAATATTCTTTACAAAACCCGCAAGGGGGATATATGGGTATGTACCTCCAACAGCATTTATATTTTTGATCCTGTTCAAAAACGGTTCAACCTCGTGCCGGGGTTGCCGGAGCATACGTTTTATTCCGCTTTTTTAGAAGACGATAAGGGTCGCATATGGATAGGCACGCATGATAACGGTGTTTTTTGCGTGGAGAACGGGAACATTACGCCACTGCGTATTCCGTATAATGGCGGTACGCTGTTTAATGAAACGCGGGTGGTAAATTTTCTGGTAGACAGGGACAGTATTTTGTGGGTGTGTACCGTGTCGGGATTGTTTCGGGTGTCGCTGCCTACGCAACAGGTAAGGGCGTATAATACAGCCACGGGGTTGCCGGGCGATATGGTGTACAGCACCATACAGGACACTAACGGTAATATATGGGCTACGACTTCGAAAGGACTGGCATTGATTGATACGGCGCACCGGTTGGTGAAGGTGTTTCGGAAAAGTGATGGGCTGCTGAGCAACCAGTTCAATCACCGGTCGGCGTTTAAAGATGCGGAGGGAAATATTTATCTGGGAGGATTGAAAGGTTTTGTGCGGTTCAACCCGGGGCGCATGAACCCCGGTGGGTATGTGCCGCCGGTGTTTTTTACGAGGCTGCGGGTGTATGATAAGGAGGTGTCGACCAATTCGCCTTATACTTTTTCGGAGAATTATATATTGAACAGTAACCAGATTACGCTGCCGCATAACCGGGCTACGTTCAGTCTTGATTTTGCTTCATTGGGTTATACTGCGCCGGACAATATTGAATATGCGTATATGCTGGATGGGGTGGACAATAACTGGAATTTTATCGGGAAGAACCGGCGGATACATTTCAATAATCTTTCGCCGGGCACGTATGTGATCAAAATAAAATCCACGGACAGTGACGGGGATTGGATGGCGAATGAAAAATCACTGACGGTTGAGATTACGCCGCCGTTCTGGCGCACAAAGCTGGCGTACATGATTTATGTGGTGCTGCTGGTAACGCTGATTTATTGTACGGCGCGGTTCTTTTACAACCGGAACCGGGAGAAGCAGGTGCGGCGGATGGAAATTTTTACGTTGAACAAGGAAAAGGAATTGTACCAGCAGAAGATTGATTTCTTTACGCGGGTGGCGCATGAGATCCGTACGCCGCTGACGTTGATCAAGGCGCCGATGGACAAGATTTTTAAATCGGTGGAACGCATTCCGGATATCCGTCGGGAGGTGGAGATCATGAACAAAAACACGGACCGGTTGCTAACGCTCACCAACCAGTTGCTGGATTTTCAGAAAGTAGAGAGCGGGAGCTATATGCTGCATACGGAGCCGCGGGATATTGTGGCGATGGTGAAGGAGGTGTACCAAAACTTTCAACCGAAGGCGGAGAAGCGGGGCATTCAGTATGTATGTAAGACACCTGATGAGCCGGTGGTTGGGAATGTGGATGCGGATGGGATTTTTAAGATTATCGGGAATTTGTTGGATAATGCTATTAAGTATTGCCAGTCTTATACATTGCTGGAAGTGTATACGACGCTGGGGAAAGATGGGAAGGAATATGAAGTAGTGATTAAAGTCTCCAATGACGGGAAAATTATCCCGGAGGAAGAGCGGGTTTATATTTTCGATGCGTTTTACAGTGCGGGCAGGAGTAGTTTGTTTGAAAGCACGGGGATTGGGTTGTCGCTCGCGCGGTCTATTGCGTTATTGCATAAAGGAAGTTTGGAGTATAGCACAGATGGGAAATTTAATATTTTCACTTGTGTTATACCGGTAGCATAAATAACCTACTAAAGTAGGCTGCATTGCATGCCATACCTGGAAGCCTGTTCATCCCCCGCTGGCGGGAGATGAACAGGTTGATGGATGTACCAAAAAAAGGCAATAGTGTTACTTATCCCGGTTAGCCACTTTATTACCATTCAATTTTTCCCGCAATAATTTCATATAATACCCCCCTACTACACTCCTTGCCTGGAAACCTACCTGCTTGCCATTGGTAGTTTCATGCCAATCACTTAGTGGAACCCGTGAGGTTGTTTCTGTAGCGTATTTGTATACCGGTTCTATCAGCGCAGCAAACACCGCGTTGTCATCAGACAAAGTAGCGGTCCACACTATCCAATCGCTTTTCGTATAAGTTCTCCGGCTATCCAGCGGCAACCCATACTGTTTCTGCTGACCGAGATAAAATTTCAACTCCTTCTCATACACCTCCGCCGGAAACAGATCAAGTCCCAGCACCTTATCCCATACCAGATTGTATTTCTGGCTCCACGTACCACGTTTCCCAAAAGCCAATGTATAATGGTCCCCGTCATCAGCCATCTGCATCCACCGCTTCACCATATTGCGCGCGGTATCGCCGTATTGACGGGCAATATCTTTATGACCCAACATATCCGCCAACATGCTGTAACACTGAATGCCCACAATAGCTTTTACAGAAAGATTGGTATTGCGCGCCAAATGCCCCGCAAAATCGTCGGTACACAACTGGTTGGCGGGATCAAATCCATCGGTCACCAGAAAGTTCACCCATTGCGTCAAGGTTTTCCAGTGTTTGGCCGCATATTGAGCATTGCCTTCTGCGCGCGCAATGGCGGCTGTGAGGATGATCATGTTACCGGATTCTTCCACCGGCATATCATCACCATAGGTTTGTCCATTGGCATGCGGATAGGTGCCGATATCATGCGCTGCAAACGGTTTGGTCCATTTACCGCTTTCGGAGTAATAGAAGATACCGTTCAGCATGCCTTTCAACAGGTCGGGATTATACACCAGGTACAATGGCGCTGACGGGTATGTAACGTCCACAGTATTGATGGAGCCGTTGCTGAAATTTTCTTTGGACAGCCACAGCAATTCGCCCTGCGGACTTTTCACCAGTTTGTGGGCGGCAATGCTTTGCCGGTAAGCCAGCACACACAATTCAGCATACGATTTACCGCCGGCCTGCACAAGATCGGCATACATTTTTTGGTTGAACTGCTCACACTTTTGCATAACCGATTTATAATCTTTCCACGCTGCAACCAGTTCTTTTTCGATCGTGGTATTGTATTCTGTTTTCCACCAGGGTTGAAGGTTGGTATGGAAATACTGGATGGAATAGAGATCATCATAGCCCAGCAGGAACACCTGTTGTTTGGCTGTATTGCCTACTTTGCCGAGAGAAACTGAAGTGTTCAAAAACAATCCGGCGCCCGACAACAAGGTCTTTTTCGGTTTTTCCTTTCCTACAAAAGAAACCACGGCGCCAGCCGCATCGGTTACATACTGCAACGCGTTGGAGGGCGCTGCTACATAGAAATATCCCCAGTCGATGCGAATATCATCACCTTTCTTACCCAGTATGTCCTGTTCTTTGGTGCCTATTTTCAATATTTTCAATCCACCTGACTGGTAGGAAGTAGCTTCCAGTGCCTGCGCTGCACTGTTGGCGGCAATCACACCGGACGCGCCGAAGTAAGCTTCTACCTCATGTGTTTTGTTATCGTTAGCCTTTACCTGGTACGTGACATACGACACGGGCCGCGACAACAACCGTAAATCCTGCAGCAGCAGCGGTGAGGTAAAAGTTACCTGTGCATCTATGGGCCCGCACTGGAAATGATAAATGGTTTGTGTGGCGTTGATCTCCACCTGTTTTTGCTGGGCGGTTTCAACGGCCATCGAGGGATCGCTTTTGATTTCCCTGGCCAGGCCGGCATCGATGTAAGCCAGTCCGCCGGTGTTCACGGCATGAATGGCGAGTACATTGGTTCCTTGTACGAGGTTGTTGCGTACGGCTTCTTTCAGTTCATCATAGCGCCATTTGCTTACTACGCCGATATGCCGGTAGATTTCTTTACCGTTCAGGTATACGGCAGCGTTATCATCGTGTTTGATGGTGAGTGCAAGATGGTCGAGATTAGTTTTATCGAGGGTGAAGGTGCGGCGGATCCATATATCCCTTGTTTCCCAGGATGTGCCCACTTTGTTATAGGGAAGGGTAAAGGGACCGCTGCCGGTTTTCCAGCCGGCATCGTTGAAATCGATGGCGTACCAGTTGTTGCCCGGGTTGGAGGTGGTGTAGCGGGCGGTGTACGATTGCTCTTCACCAACAGGCAGAACGGGTTGGTAATTTTTAGCTTCCTGTCCGAAGAGCCGATATGTTTTGCCGTCCACCTTGATCATACCGATGAGGGAATGGTCTTCACCGGTCCAGTGGCGGGTGGTAGCAGTATTTACCTGATCTGTAAACGACCAAATGCTGAAGTAAGGGTCGTGTGTAATGAGCGGGTACGCGGGTGCTTTCTGTTGCGCCTTTGTGGCTGTAAGTCCCATCAGCATCATGGCTGTGAAAAATGTCCGTTTCCTCATGTCTTATTGTTTGTTGAAAAAAATGCCTGGTTTGAAGGATAATTTGTGTTGCCTGCACGGCTGTTTCCCTACGCTGTATTGGCTGGATGGCGTCATCAGGATGCCGCCAGCGGCATTACAGGCGTTTCAGCTGGTGCAATAAAATGATAGGATAAAACCTGTTGAAGTTTTGTTGGTGGTTATGGATGATGTCTTGCCGCAATCGCTTTTCCATTACAAATAGTTTAACCGATAAGACGTGTAAAGTACGCGAATGGATGTCAGGGGTTGTATTCAAATTGTATCATAATGCGGTCAGTTTGTTGCAGTTGAGGATGATGGGTGGATGGGGTTTGGGATGAGCAGGGAGTGCGTGAGCAGCGATAATGGTGTAAATTGGATGAACGCTTAGAAGTATATGCGGGTGAAAATAGTTATGTTATATGAATATCTGTTGCGGGGATGAAGGAGGGTGAAGATTGTGGGGAAAGCGGCCGGTTTGGTGCCATGCAATTCTTTGTTGCGGGCCTTGGTGATGGTGCACAGTATAGGGTTCTTCTGCGGCAGCAGCAACGCACAGCAGCCGTTGCAGGTGGTGGGTGAGCGTATGCTGCAGGCAGATATTGCAGGACTGGGAGAAGAAAGTCATGGTTATGCTACGTTCAACACGCTGAAAGCTTCCATCGTTTCCAGGCTGCATGAGCAACGGAAAGACGGAGCGCTGGTGTTTGAAAGTTCTTTTACACAGGGGATGGCGGCTTACCTGTTGCAGTATCCGTTGGACAAACGCATGGAGGCGTGGTTGTATCCATTCTGGAATACGCCGGAGGTGGGCCGTGCACTGCAAAGTTTTGTTACGAAAGAGGAAGAGAAACAACAACCTTTTTTACTGGGATGTGATGTGCAGGAAGATTGCAGGTATGTAGTGTTTTCACAAATGCTGCAGCAGCGGCAATGGGTGAGCAGGCAAAGGGCGTTGCTGGAGAAGGCGGATTCGGTATTACAATATTATATAGGTGCGGACTATTCACGTGCGGTGATGAATGAGGAAGAGGTGCATTTGTTGCATGGATGGTATGATAGCATTGCGGTGGAAATCCGCGGCACGGTAGCTGATAGCCTTGCTTTATTGCTGGTAGAACGATGCCTTCAAAACCGTAAATGGTTGTGTGAGTACTTAAGCTTGAAAGCGAGCAAAAAGCGCATGTACTTCAGGGATAGTATCATGGCGGTGAATGTGCTTTGGCTTAAAGAACATCTTTTTAACAAATCTCCGGTTTGGATATGGGCAGCAAATTCGCATGTTGCAAGGAGGAAGCTGGAAGGGAAAGCACCGCAATGGATGGGTGAATGGTTGCAGGCAAATCCGCATTATTCATATTATGCCGCAGGGCTGCAGCGCGGCGGTCAAAAGCGGAAAGAGCGGCCTGGCAATACACCGGTTTATGATATTCGTTTTTCTTCGCAGGGGAAATTTGATGCGGTGATTTTTCATCCATCTCCACAAAAAATAGCGGCTTCTCAATGGAAGACGAGGTGCCCTTAGTTGGCGAAATGGAATCCAGCGTGTCTTGAGAGGCTACGCGCGTTAACACAAACAGGCTACCACTCTCTATTACTTCCAGATCATCGTCCGCTGGAGGTAACGCTGTAGCAGCCCCTACTCCTTTTTTCACCAAAAATGGCTACATTGTGCAATCGGTTGCATGAAGCTGTTATTTTATCACAACTTGAAAGCTAAACCTGCACTTCCATATGAAAAAGCTGCTTTGTATGATGGTTGTTTTGTGCGTGAATTTTTTCTTGCATGCAC
>Ga0065720_1003213_pt1 | contig 23105 bp, 10 predicted proteins | sample Thericmetagenome_FD_59107 | JGI IMG/M metagenome (GOLD analysis project Ga0065720, IMG submission 59107) | Thermophilic microbial communities from the Joint Bioenergy Institute, California, USA of rice/straw/compost enrichment - eDNA_2 v2... | ecosystem: Engineered > Solid waste > Grass >...
CCTGTATGAGCCCTCTGTTGGCTCCTAGAGTTGAAGCATTATTGAGCTTCCCTCTGTTTCATATTCTAGTTTCTATAAGCACACACTAAGATATTATGGTCTGATCATGTATTAAATGTCTTTTCTCCTCATGGTCGAAGAATTCATTGAAAAAGAACCTTATTATGACCGAGTAGCAAGCACGAAGACCGAAGGAAAGGACTTTCTCTTGGGCTCATTTCAAAGATAAAACTTATAAAATCTGGAGTTGTCCTAAATAGTCTTGATTTTGTAAGACAATAATCAGTTCCTGGAATTTATTATGGAATTATATGTTTGTTTAAGAAATTTCCCTTCTAAAAACAATTTAGGTTTATCACAGTTCAATAGAGTTTGCTTTCAAGCTTTCTTGAAATTAGGGCAGTGAGAAATAGTTATCAAAACATATCTAGGAGGAGGTATCACCCCATTATGTATCTCATGATACAACACAAATAATCTCCATCTTAGAATGAAAAAAGGCATCAAGTAGAGGTTTTATACTTATAGAAAATGAAAAATGGAGAGAAATGCTGGAGTGTGCAAAGTAGCCCTTTGTTATGGAAGAGTTTGAAGCTGTTGATATCAGAATTTATCTGAACATCCTCCTCAGTAACTCCACTCTCAATATCGAAAGAAAAAATTTTATTCGCACAAAACATTAATCGCCCATTGTGACAACACATTGAAGTCAAAAAAGGTACTGAAACCACTATTTTATTTAAATAAATAATGTCTCACCATCATACCTCCAACATCCAAAGGTATCTGGGTCCATTTTAATAAAAAGAGTATCACTCTTCTCATTAAAACTCCACTCACTAATTCTTTTGAATTGGCTTGCTCTCATGCTAGTTATTTCTCTATCTTTCTCAAGACTATAAATTGATATAGAACCATCGTTGAAGCCTATTGCAATACTCTTAAACTTCTGAAGAAAAAGAAGAGAATTGCCACATCTGTTTAAAGAATTGCTCAAAATAGGTTTGCCTTCTGTCAGGTGATTTAGATCCCATAATAATATCGTTCCATCTCCCGATGAAGTAACAACCAGAGAATATTCTTCTAGTATCAGGAATGCATACACTACATAAACAGGGATTGTTTTCATTAATACTAGGCTGTTTTGTTTTGTAACGTGGTAGAGCTTGAGATCCGAAGAAGTACCGACAAATAGGCATGCCTTACTAGGGCAATAATGGATTCCTGATATCCAATAGCAATACAGCTTCGTGGAGGAAATCTTCTTAAAATAATCCAAATCCCAAAGGGATATTATGTTTTGCTTCTCTACTGTAATGAGAGCATTCCTGTCTTCCATTATCTCGAGCGACGTGCTCAGGCCAATGTGGTCCACTCTTATCTTGGCAACTTGTCGAAGCTTGTTTAGTTGGAGCCTGCTCCTAGGATTAAAGGCCCCTTCATTAGTCGTATCTTCTTCTATAATCATTTGTCAAAAAAATGTTTATCTATTTTTTGTTTAAGGCAACTTTTATAACGGTGTGGGATTTGCCCATCTTTGTCTGAAATATCAGAACAATTTTTCTGATCGTTTTGTGAAAAATACAGATGATCGGCAAGCTTAAGGAAGCCTGAATAATTCATTATATAGAGAATGTGAGATGCTCTTAACACTTTTTGGATTATCATAGCAGCGTCAGACTAGCATAGATGAGAGTTGAAAACCACGAAAAAGAATATTCATTTTAAGTGGACGAATTTTCGATGAAGAGGCCTAAATTCAGATAAGTCTCTCCTGATGTCATGAATATGATGATGGGTTTGGGCTTATTACATCCAGACCAATCATTCAAGATCAGATATGGCTTGATCTTGGCTTGGAGGTCTTTGTTGAATGGGAAGTTAGCGAAAACAAAGGAAAGAACTAGGCTTTCAGTAAAATGAATACCAATTACTAAGTATGAGTAATATGAAGGGGTAGTAGCTCAGATGGTAGAGCGCTCGCTTAGCATGCGAGAGGCACTGGGATCGATACCCAGCTACTCCAAAATTTTTTTNTTTATTNNTTTAAAATAATGAACTCCCCTATTGACAACAGAATATGCTTATGATGAAGACAATTAACACCCTTTTTCTTAGTTCGCTGTTCACATCATGTAAATGAACAAAGGAAAATCACCTTGAAACAAGGATATTATGAAGGGGTAGTAGCTCAGATGGTAGAGCGCTCGCTTAGCATGCGAGAGGCACTGGGATCGATACCCAGCTACTCCAAAATTTTTAATTTTGTTTAAAAAACACAAAACTAACAAAAAAAGCACCTTGAAACAAGGATATTATCGAAGGGGTAGTAGCTCAGATGGTAGAGCGCTCGCTTAGCATGCGAGAGGCACTGGGATCGATACCCAGCTACTCCAAAAATTTTTCTTTCTTTTTTTTTTAAATTGAAGACTAATATGAAGAACATTTCCTTTGCTGAGAGATATGACCTAATTGAGGCTCCTAGTAATTAGAGTAGTTGCCATTTAATTTTTCTTGAAACTGTAAATTCTTAACATCTATTAGCCCTAAACCTGTCTAAGTTATGTACAGGCCTAGTCTGTAATATATGAGGGCGGCTTTGGGGATTTAACTTGACGAACCTTCTGAAGCTGTAATCTTGAATTCTGAGAATTTTTATTTAAATACAGAGTTCAAATGGAGGGCTCTAGCAAACCAACCCTCAACACAAACAATAAGATTGTCTTTTATTTTGATAAGACGACTAACAGGTTCAACATGGGACATTATGACCCTACTATGACCAATGGAAAACTGAGTATAAAAGACCTTGCAAATTTTCTTGCTCAAATGAGCAAAATTGCTGCAAAGAGTAATATCCAAATTTCAAAGAGAAAAAAAATCCTTCTTTTCGTTACCTACTTTATTGTCTTCCTAGGAATCGTCTGTGGAGTCCCACGTCTTTTCCGAGGAGGTCACTATTTAGGTTGGTATGTTCTTAGCATCATAATTATGCTAATTCTTTTCTGTGTCTTATGTGGGTATATTATCAACGCCAAGGAAAAAGCCAAAAAAGCTGTCCAAGTTGCAAAAATTGAGGCTGATATGTTTCTTGTCAGCCAAAAGCCTTTCTTCGCTGAAAAAGGTCTAAGATGGTATGAGTTTAGCTTCCCAGACACCCTTGAACTTATCAAAGACTATATGGCTGCTAATTCTCCCGAGAAGAATTCTCCCACTTATGAGGGACATCAACAAGGATATAGTCACAATGAAATTAGACAGAGTAATAATTACATCCCACCTGATGCCTATCAGAATCAAATGTATATGGGCTACCCTAATGCTCTGCAGCATCAGTATCCTGGAAATAACCCTCAAGCTTATTATCATGGGCCTGAAATTAATTATCATAACCAGAACCCAAATAATATTTATGCCCCTCCCCAATATGAATATTCAAACTCGCCTGATTATAAGAAGATTTATCACCATGTTGGTGTTAATTATCAAAGTAATCCAGGCGTCCATATTAGGACAACTTATGATTTGGAAAATAATTCATCAGGGAATCAAAATAATCAATATATGCTCTAACCTTGTGAAAACTATTTTGTAATGTTACTTGATTATTTTCATATTGCTTTTTAATTTGTATTCTAGATGAATTTTATCCATTTAACCATGATTGAAGAAAACCATCAATGAAGCAAGTTTTCTTAATTTTATTTTCTAAGATCAATCTTCATATATCAGCATTCTAAAATTCTTTCTAGTCATCAGATAACAAGATTTTTTCTCGATTATTTTACTATATGAAATTCCAGGATGGGATTCTGATTTTTGCTATAACAATGGAGATGGAACATGTGGTATCATATGAATTGGTTGAATAAAAGTATAAAGTAGTTGTAATAAACCATTACTTATTACATTTCTGTATTATTTCGATAATAATAAGTACAGTATATGAAATTAATTACTTAATATCTTAATAAAAATGAAATATACAAGAAGCTTGCTTCTCTTCACAGCTTTCGCCTTTTATTGTGCCTTTTCAGTTCCTATTTTTCAACAAGAAGGTCCTCCTTCAAGGATTGTTATCAATCAGCAAGTCACTTATCTTTATGATCCCTCTGAGTACATTTATTCACCCAACAGCATTTTCAAAATTGATGGAAATGTTATTGGAGGGCTGACAAGCAAAGACAGCACGAACATTAGTGCCACAAATGTTGTTTCATTCAGAATGCCTGAGGATGAATTTGGATCCTGGGACCTTGACATTCCTGCCTTGATCTTAGTCCCAAATAACACCCTTTATTGGGCTCCTATTACCAGCAAGGACACGGTCCCTAAACTAACCAGCGATAATTCCCTTCAGGTCACCACAGACTCTAATGTCAAATGTTTTGACGCTATTGCATATGATGCTGAGACTGCTATTGTTGACTGCTGGGACTCTAGTCAAAATATGAGCTACATCTACACTGTCGACCTCAATCAAAAGAACATAAATGCCACATTCAATTCCAACACTAACGTGAGCTCTATCAATCAACCAAGAAGGCTCTCTGTCTATGAGTTTGACAATGAAACCCTCTTATATAGAGTTGATCCCTCAAATGCCAACATGATCGAAGTCTTCAATATTGATGACCCCACTAATATTACAGCAAAGGCCCCTATCACTTCTACCAGCTTGGGATTCGATCAATTCTCCCCTGTTGCTTTGACCATTCTCAACGGAGTCCTCTTCGTCTCCAATAAAAATACACCTAAGCTTACCAGACTGGACTATAATGATAGCAGCCTCACAAATCTCCAATATAATAATATTGATATGCTTGATTACCTTTGGAACATCAAGGCCGTCTACGATATAACCTACGGCTCCTCAAGTGTGTCTGTTATTGGTGCTGGTACCTATGGTATCTACAGAGTCAATTGGACCTTACCTAGCTTTCCCATTGTCGCTGAAGCTTATCACTATGGTCTCTCTTATCCTCTCAATGACACTCCGAGTGCTTATGTCTTTGCCTCGCAAAACTTCTTCTATTCCCTGGTCTATGATCCAAACCTTGAAACACAGAATCTATTCGTTTTCATGAGAAAGCGCCAAAATGCCTATCTCATTGCTAATCTTACCTCTGTTCCAGGAACTCCTTACGCCATTGCAGTCGATATCTTTACTGATAATCTCATTATTCTTACCTCACAAGGCCAACTTCAAAACTTCCAGGTCAATATCCCCAGATACCCCATCACCCCAAGCTCCACTGATACTTCGAAGAGCATCAATGTTACCCTTCAAGATCCCACTGGAATCGTTTATTCCTTCATTCAAAACTTCACCGTTCAGCCCTCAGGATTAACAGGAATCTTCTACAATCAGCCTTACAATGCCAGCTTTGTTCTCCCCACTAACAACTTGCAACAATCCTTCTTCTCACAATGCAACACATTCGCTGTCCCAGTCAATTTCACCACCAGTGGAATAGTGAGCAGCTTCACCTTGAGACCCAGAAGTTCCAGTGTTCCCCTCACTGTTGCCCTTAATACCACTGATTATGACAGTATTGCTCCCAACCCCTACATCGAAGATAACTTCTATTGGATTAGATCTGCCAAGGATTCCCTAACAGCTGATGTCCTCTCCTGCATTTTCAATTCTGGTGACCATGAAGTTCAAAATATCTCCTGCGTAACCATTATCACCCTCAACATTACAGGCAACATCCAATCCAGTGCCTTCCTGTTCTCGTCTGAAGAAGAAAATCCCAACTTTGTTGCCCTTATTACTCAGGATCAGCCCACCAACCTCACCATCTTTAATCTAACTGACGGAAGCTCAAATGTTACAGCAGATCTCTCGTGTAATAGTCTCTACCAGAGCTCCTTCACCCAGAATTCTTATGCTTTCTGCTTGACAGCCTCAAACATTGTAGGATGGTATCTGGATGATAATCTAGTTCCTCAAACCTTTGTTATAGATAACACCGTCATCCAACAAGACAGCTTTGCTCCTACCCAAATTGTCTCAAGTCCTGGCTTCGAAAATGTCATCTTTGTCTCCGATTCAAGTAACATCTATATTATCAATATGGCTTTCAGCTATACCAGCAACCTCCAATTGCTAGCCACTGTTCCTATTGATTCCTCTTCAAACTTCGTCGTCTCTGAGAAAAAAATTATCGTTGCAACACCTCCCTCTAAGCTCTACGCTTATGATATCACAAATCTAAAAAGCCCCTTCACCCTTAATGCTAATGTCACTAGCAATCTTAACTTCAAGGCCAACTCCCTATTCTCCTCTGGCTCTAGTCTCTTCATCTTGACCCTTAGCGATGGAACCACTGTAGTTTTGGACTCAACCCTCCCTGATATTACCAACACCCTCCAAGTCAATTATTCGCCCGCTGTCTTGGCCATTGTACCTATGAGCAGAGACGCTGATGTCATTATATCCAAATCCAACAACAACTCAGCTGTTGTTGTGTATCACAAAATGCAGTTCAATGTCTCAGTGTCTACGAACACTACCAATTATATTAACACTGGTAGTGAATCTTTCCAATTCGCAGCCACTCCAGGACTCAACTATGCAACTTATGTCCAAGTTGTTGATTCCACAAAATTGACTCTTAACACCTCTGTTTCCAACAACGTCACCCTGAATTTGACCCTTGCTACTGACAAGACTAAGCCTTTCAGCTACACCAGCCCAATCGAAGAGTTCTTTACTGGAAACATGAATGGAACTTACAATCTGATTGCCCAAATTCCTAATGAAACCCATCTCTTTACATTTACTCCACCATATAATGTACAATCCACCCATATCAATTTGAATACTTCTGCAGTCATTAGTGGATTTTATGCTAATCAAAATCTCACCCTTCTCTATGTAGATGATGAGGACACCCTTATTGTCACCGGAAATCCCTCTCTCAACAACTTCAGTCCAACAGGTATTGTCTATCCACCTGACAGTAATGACTATACTTGCAGCTCAATCATCCCCTACAACAGCAGCTTCAATCTCATTGCTTGTAACCACCCTGTTTTCGACTTCATGACCTTCATCTTCCAGAATACTGACTCCAGCATCTCCAGCTATTTCGAAGTCTGGCTCGATCAGGTCATTGACTACGAGCTTGCAGCCCAAAACGGAATGTTCTTCATTATTGGTGTTAACAACAGCCAAAACGTTCTCTTAGCCTACACCCTTAACCCCACTCCTACTTTAGTGCTCAACCAAGTCATGGAATCTCTCTTCCAAGACAAATTCAACCATATTGTTGATTTAGCTGTTGCCACTGTTGATCCAGCTACCACAGCCAGACTTTGGGTATTAGACAACTTTGGTATCAGAACTATTGATGTCACTTTGAATTCCATCGCTGCTTGGGCTATCAATATTACCGCTGCCTCATTCTGGGGCCCTGCGTTTAATAACTACTTCATCCCAACGAAAGCTCCTTGGGCTGCCCTAGAGACTCTTAATTGCAACAACTATACCAATATTGAAGGTTGTTTCCTTTTGCTCATCCAGCAAAACGGTGATTCCTACCTTGTTAACTGGGACTATGTTGCAGGTCTTACCAACATGATTGCTGTTTTCAACCAATATTACCAGTGGCAGAATCAAAAAACTCCACATTACATGACCCAAAAATTCTTCTACATGGTTGCCCAAAACCCTCAGACCCAACAACAAGCCATCCTTACATATCCTGTAGGTAATGCTGACTTCGATGAAGACATTCCTAGCACAATGACAGTTGCTGCCTTCAACTATAGCTCAATCATTATTCCTAACTTGGACAAGTCAGATTGCAACCTTTACACTCTTGACAATAAAGGAAACTTCCTGAATATCAGCTACACCGGTAATTTCTCCATTACTTTCCAAGGTAATGCTTCCCAAATGAACTCCACCTACGTTATCCTTCAATCCTTTGGAGGAGATAATGCCATCGCTTCAGCTAATATCTCCCTGATCCTGCCACCTGCGCCCAAGCCACAGCCTGATAACCCTCCTAAAGGCAGTAATCTTGGACTATTCGCTGCTGTTATTGTAGTTGCCATTATCATTGTCTTTGTTGTTGTTATTAAAAGGAAAAAGGCAGCCCAAGAAAGAATTCTTAAGAATGACGCAGATCTTAGCTTGTCTAACTATAAGCAACTCAATAATGCATAAGTTTAACAGTTTTTCCATAATAGTATGATAACATTTATAGTTCTATGAATTTAAGAGAGAAAATCCCTATCAGATTAAATTTCTCTTAAACTCAGGATTATTATCATAATCGAAGACGTAGCCTATAACACGCATTTCCATGTCTTCAAAATGGCATTGACCATTACCAAAGTCTTAGCCCTTATAAATTGTAGCACAATGTGCTCAGCTCCCTTTACGGTAGCGAAGGCAAGTACTTCATATTCAATGACTACTCCTTCAACTTGATTTCCATTATACCAGGCCCCCAGTCTGCTTAATAGTCAAATTATAGGTTGCAAGAGTGTATTGGGTGTCAATCCAGAGTATGCAGGAGTCAATGTCTCCTCCGAAAAAGTTAAAATCTTGTGCCTTAAGGTATTTTTTAAGTAGTTGTATTGCTGAAGGCTTCCACTGGTATTGACTGAGTAGTTTCCTCCAATAGGATCATCACTATAAATAGATCACTTTATCTTAGGATTGCCTGTAGCAAAGAACATTGCATATCCTTGTTTGATTCCTCCCTTCCATTCCATAAGTTTATCTAGACTCTGGTAAACGTCTTTGCAGTAAGCATCAAGTCGATAGAGTTATCAAGAAAAGCATTCAACAATCTTTTGTTTGAGGACTAAGCTCTTCCAGAGCGCAATGAAATTGAACTTGCTGTTCACTTGCTATGTTTTTGCCTCGTTATTCTAGTTGAAAACTATAAAGTGTACTCCACTGGACTTTGAGTTATTACAACAGAAATGGAAGTTACTGTCAGGGAAACTGATGCCAAACTGGAATCATTAATACTAGCAATGGATTTATCTATGCTTATATTAACCAGTGGAGTGGAAGCTACTTCTGCTCTGTTCCAATGATTCCCGCTGAAATCAGCTGGCTCAATAATTGGTATGTTTCTCCCTCTAGATCCAACATTTATAATTACTGTAATGCAGCCAAACATGATGGAAACACTTCGATTTCTCAAAATCTCTCTACTTTGTACCTCTCTGCCGATTCTGCTTATGGTGGAAACTCCGCCTGGACCCTTAACTGGTCTCCTTATCAATTTAAAGCTAGCTCCTGCAACTCCAACTGGTGTACTTAGGGATACCTTTACGAAGCTAACAGGGTCATTACTGGTTCTATTACCTGAAAATTCATCAATGAAGTTTTCCAATGCTATGTCATTTTGACCCATGGTTCTGATTATGCTATTGATTCAATAACATCGAAGTCTTCTGATATCACTGAAGATAACTCATTGTAGATATGCATCTATCCTTAGTAATGAGGGTATTATGAAGAAATAATGAGAATAAAACATGAACTCAACGTTCTAGCAAATCCTCATCATGATCGCCCGGAAAGAGGTCTTCAAGTGAAGTCTTACTTTGGACAAGCTCTTGGAATTTTCAAATAAACTTATCTCGTCTAATGGTACAAAGAGGACATTGGACGTTAAGAAAAAAATTCAAAATTAATGGGGAATAAGCCCTAAGAAGACTTCTTGAAGACCCTGAGTAAAACACTTAGGGGAGCAATTTTAAAAAGTTTAATTCATAAATCTGGCGGTTACTTTTTTGGAAGAGAATCAGTGAACATTGGATTGATAGCCTAGAAGTTTTGTTTGAAGAGCTTAGAACAGAAATGTTTCTTTCTCAAGAAAATCGTGAAATTTTATTCACCTGAGTTTAGTTTACAATGAAAGAATGGTTTAATTTATTCAACACAGATTTCACCACAAATCATCAAAACTAGCTCTATAGCAGAGAGGTTTAGCCTGTTTTTCCATATATTAGGAAGTAAATTGCATTTCAAATTCCTAATAGGACTTCTGTGTGTTTATTTGATTTAACTTAAAAATTGACGTAATCGTTTTCTTTGAGCTTCTAAATCGAACCTCTTGTGAATCATCTTATTATTGGCACAAGAATGGATTATCCTAAACAGTTACAGATTTAGAATCACGAGTTTTCAATTTGTAATTAGCACTTATGCTAATTTTTCAAATTTAAACTTTGAGGCTTGAGTATGTATTATATTCGTTCTAAAACAAAGGGAAACTGTTCAAACGAGAGCAACATACGGAGTTAGCACTTCATAAAAATGACAGGAAATTAGGAGGGCATTCGGATGACATAGACTCAGAGTTGCCTCTGTGAGAGGAAATCCCTCGTAGAGTATGTCGATAAACAATATAATCACTGTGGATTACTTGTCAGAAAAAATTGCTGAGGCGATTAATTAAATTTGCGGCAATCTGTTAGCTGAATCATGAATCGGGTCAATTTTAATTAATAATCCAATAAAGAAACTGTGATAAATGATCTCTAAGAGTAAAAAGAAAGTACGAACACTCACCCTCCGTAAAGCTGAAACCTCTTCGGACAACGTCTGGGCTCACATAAACAACACCTGGACCCGAAAGAGCTTCGTCTGTAGTCAATTTCTTGTCACAATCTCATATCTACAATTATTTCCAGTCCTTATCCTTATCTTTAGTGGAGAGATTTTCAATCTCCTGGAAACACCAAATTTCTTGTGTTCCAGGATCCTGAGTTTGACGTTAACATTACAGAGAAGGTGGGTTCCCAATACTATTGAAGAGTTGACTCATTCTTTCTTAATCGGTTGCTTAATTGTAATAAACTTGCTCGGACATGCGGCTCTATTGTTATCTCTGGCAACTCAACTCTGGCTCAAAAGAACACCAAGAACATTACTCAAGTTTTCAATGTTATTCGTCGACTGTCAGCCCCACATCCTCTTTCTTCCCAATCTTGTTGCGAGTTTTGAGCTATTAAAAAGTTCTCAAGAATCAGAGCATGGAATGTCAAATCCTGGCTTCTGGATTGCACTTCTCCTGACCCTGATCAACTGTCTTGAAGGTGGCTTTTGCGTACACTTTATGACAGAACTCATTGACCACAAAGCTAAGTTCTCAGTGAAGGATAGGAAATCCGTCGCCTTAGTCTTCTATGTGAAAGTGTTTCTTATTGTCTTGTTCTATTTACTGCCACAGGGAATAGACTTCAAGACCTGGATTCTTGCATCTCTGAGTGTTCTTTTTACTTTATGGATTTTAGCTCTTAATGTATATCATCTTCCTTTTTACGAGCACAAACTCAATCTCCTTGCTTGCTTCTTATCCTCCTATGTATTCGGACTAGCCCTCTCAGGATCTTTGTTTACGATTTTCGGTTTCAAGTTTGCTACTGAGTTACAGTTATGGAGCTTATCAACATTGCTTGGAGCACTAATTTGGAAACTTTTAGTTGCAACAAGACTCAACTCTTCCCCATACAAGATGCTAGAAGTTGTTAAAAACCCCATATCCCTAAAGAAAGGCTTAGAAGTCTATACTTTATTAAAACATGTGTGCGAGACAACGGAACCTAAACTGGTTCCCATCCATCATTATCAAAAAAATGAGCTTATGATCAGGGCATTATTATTCAACTTAGCTCATTTGTTAATTGAAGATCCCCAGACCAATTCTTCACAGGTTGAAGAACTGAAGGAGCTTCTCAAGGATGAAAAGAATATGTTCTTAAAGGGAAGTAAGCTAATCCTCCATCTATTCTTCTGCAAGCTTGTAAATCGCTTCAAAAAGAATCCTAGACTCATCATAATGTACGTCTGGCAGATCCTTAATGAGAATTCAACCATCAATTTCTATGAAGTAATCACTTTAATTCAGAAAGGAAAGAGTCTTACCAAATCAAAAGTTATTCTGAGCTACCTTGAGTATCTGGAGCACCAGATCCGTGAAAAGGTAGCCAGTTTCAACAATCAGACTGAGAATAACACTCTTCACGCTGTGCTTGAATCTGAAAAACAGTTCAATACATTGTTACAACTTGTTTCAGAAGAATGTGAGCTGCATAGTCAATTCTGGATATTCTTCAATGGCAAGGATATCCAAGCAACCCACCTTAAGCAGGTTTGCTCAAGGATCGAAAAGAAAAAGAAAGAGATAGATATTATGTGGCAGTTTGTAGGAAAACATGATCTTTCTGTCAAGCCCAGATTGGCCTTTTTGTATGGATTTTACCTCATCACCCTGAGACACAAGTATGTTGAAGGGGAGAAAATGATCAGATTAGCTATAGAAAGCCAAACTACCTCTTTCCAGAACAACTTTATCTCAAAATATTACAACACAGAAGAAGTTATAGACTCTGTCCTAATGATAGTCGGAGCAACCGGATCCATGCTCGGCCATATCCAGTACTGCTCTCAGGAGGCTACGAGGGTGTTCGGGCTCCCAAGTTCAAAGCTTCTTGGCTCAAAAATTAATTCCATTATGCCAGATACTATCGGTGAGAGGCATGATGATTATCTCAGGGATTACCTTGAAATAGGAGGAAAGAGCAAGATCTTCCAAAGAAAGAACAAAGTTTTCGTAAAATACTCGGATGGATATTGCTTCCCGGCGCTCCTCACTGTCCAGTTATATCCTTTTTCAGACTATGGATTCTGTTTTCTAGGAATTATACAGTCGATTCCTAACTTCAATGACTATATTGTTTTGGGAACCAATGGAAAAATTGAAGCTTGTACTGGAGATATAGGTAGAGGACTTCAGATTCCAATGAAGAGTGGTCAAGAGAAGATATCCATATTCTCAATTTGCCCTAATTTTGATAGCTGTATTGCTGATCACACCAAGATCCCGAATATTTCTCGTGCGGATGTCTTTTCTTCGGATGTACTCAAGAAACTAAAGGACAATCGGCTCATCCTCCCATTCCATGTCTATGAAAGAATTCATGATAGAATCCAAGTCCAGGTCAACTTCAAGTTATTAGAATACAGGCGAATCACCTTTATTATCCTCGAAATTGAAGCCATTGTTGCCAGTACATTCGAATTTGATGGGAATAGAAAATCTACCATCAAAATTCTCATCCCTATCAACTCTAAAAACTGTAATGAGTATCCAAGCCTCAAAGCAGAAGCCCTACCATCCACCACTGAACGATTCAGCGGCACCCTCACCGAACACCTTGAAATCGAAAAGTTACAAATCCTCCCCTACAAGAAGTTCCACAAGAAGAACTTCGAGTCTATCTGGACCCAGGAAGACCTAAGGAGCTCGAGAGTAATCACAGCTCGGACTCCAAAATATACCTACAGACAGCTATCAACCCTACACGAACTATTGGATACAGAGAACTCAGTCCTTGCTAAGCAAGTCTTCTCCCAAAAGGTCAGTGTAGCAAAAGTTGATGAACCAATAGAAAGTGAAGATGAGGGTGACTCAGCAAAGCTGACTCCCCATTCCTATGCTGATGAAGTGAATGTTGCACAGAGGAACTTCTCAGGCATCAAATCCATAAAAAGTGAGACCAAATATGGAAGAATATCGAAGCTCATGTCTAGTAGTTTAGAGGAGCATTATTCTCCATTCAGTTTCAGGCTACTCTCCAAGATGCTGTTCGTATTCAGTATGCTCTTCATACTCTTTATGACTCTCCTACATATCGAATCGAATTATGTAGTGAAGGAGGTGCAATCTATTTTAGATGTCATTGGTATTGCTCAGCTGAGATTGGACACCCTGATTGAAATGAATAGAAGAATGAGACTGACTAAGATGGTTCTTGATGGAGCGTTCCGTGACGACAGACATTCTCACTATGGACATGTTAGCTTCAAAGTCTATTGCCAGACAAAGGTTATGAGTGAGGCGAATAATTTAATTAACTATACCAATGCGCTAAGAAGCAACATCCATAAGATAAAAGAAAAGTTCCAGAGAAACTTTTATGTTAGGAATGTCAACTTGAACAATAGCTACCTCTATAATGTAGATCTTTTTGACGAAATGTCGCCAGAGAATTCCTTTGAGGCTATACAACTCTTAACAGCAAAGGCTAAGGAGTTCGCACGAAAGAATATCACTCTTGTCGATCAATATGACCCTCAAATGCTCTTTGTCCTTGCTAATAGTCTAAATGATCTGCTCTTAGCCACAGAAGACGCCAATAATATCCTGCTAGAACACTCCGAGGACTCTGTAGACAGCTATATTGGATTATCCACAGGAATTATGATCCCATCATTGTTATATGGAGTAGTGTTCTTTGGAGGACTTATAATCTATATTGCCATCTTGATTAAAAAGGAGACTTGCCACTTCTTTGAAGTTCTTACCAGAATGCCTCCCGAAATTGAGTCACTTCCAGGGAAGATCAAAAGATTTGGTGAAGCAATCTCGCACCTAAAGAAAGAAGAGCCAATCGATGTAATGGACCAATTTTACCGTAAGGAATCATTAATAAGCAAGAGCAAAAACAACCAACTATTCCAGAAGAGCAATCTTGAAACTAAAGGCTGGTTCAATTCTGCATTCAGAGATCTCCTCCTTTTATACCTGTTGATCGTTGCCTTCGCAGGAACCTTCATTGTTTACAACATTATTGCCAGGAATTTCAAGTCCAAGAACAACATCCTTACCGACCGATATCTATACTCAGTTTCTGAGAGAATGAACTTAGGAGTGGCCGTCACCGCAGCCTATGAATACGCTGATGAGAATATTACAACGAGCATCAAGAATAGGCCAATCCAGGAAGAAATAACTAACCTTATTGGCCGTGTAGCTGATATCGAGACCTACTTCTCCAAGTATTCAGATGATGGGATTTCGATAAACCCTACCTACATCCAAATTCTCAATGGATATCTCTGTGACTTTGCCACTCCCCAATTCCTGCATCTATGTTATAATGATCCTGCCAATAATGTCGGAATTCTAGGACTCAAATCTTTCTATGCCTATACTCTGCAAACAGTTAAAGACTGTTACGATGCCTCAAATAGGACTTATGAAGCAAGATTCGATTGCATGCTGTACCCTGATCTGATCCTGTCAGAAATGAGATTATATGTTTTTACAAGACCAGCATTTGTAGCTTTTGAGAAAGTTTTAAAGCAGGAGTTCACAAATTTTACAGAACAACACAAGAATAGGAGTCTTGCTTTAATGTTACTATCAATTTTGGGACTTGTCTTTATCTCAATAATCTTATGGAGACCAATTCTAAACCGTCTAGGACGCAAATATGACAAACTCAAGATGCTGCTTAAGCCAATCCCGCCCCAATACATAGTCAGAAACAAAGGGTTATTGGCCAACTTGAGGAAGATCTCTCCTAAAAGCTTGAGCAAAGGAGGTATTGATTCCAGATATACGGAATATTATTAATATCTTGCTATTACTGCTGTTATTATCATTGAGATATGTACAGACCATCTTTCATCTTTAAGCTATACTTGTATGAAGAAAATTGTTAGATCAATATATTCTTAATTATATTGCGATTTTGGTATTATCTTCAAAGTTTTTCTTTGTAAAAATAACAGTATTTTGTTTGTTATTATAAAGGATCGAAATTAATTATGAATCATTACTTAATATATCTAGATCTTCTTGAAGGATAGGGCATTAGGTTATTAAAGTTAATAAACTGTTCAGAATCATTATTTAAAATCTTTCTTATCCTTTCTTCAACTTGAGGGGTAATCTTGCTCACAATCTCCACTGCTTTGACATTTTCTTCAAGCTGAGATTCCTTTGTGGCTCCAAGAATAGCAGTGGAGACATCCCTATTGGCAATAGCCCAAGCAAGGGCTAGTTGTGCCTGGGTGCATCCAATATCTTTAGCCACTTCAGCAATACCTTTGAGAGTCTTTAAGAAATCATCTCTCTTCTCTGATTCAAAGTATTTTTCATAGTCCATAGCCAAGGAATCAGAGCACCAAGGATTAGCATATCTGGAATCTTCAGGAATATTTCCGTCGTTATACTTTCCACTGAGGAACCCTCCGGCTAAAGGTGAATAAATAGTTGTTCCATAGCCATGGTTATCAAATAGAGGACCCAATTCCTTCTCAACGTCTTGGCGACTTAACATGTTATATTCGCATTGCTCCACAACAGGTTTAATGAGTCCCTTTTTCTCACAGACAATCAGGGCCTCCATGATTCTCTGTGCAGGCCAATTGGATGTTCCCCAATAGAGTGCCTTTCCCTTATTAATAAGATAGTCAAAAGCTCTGCAGGTCTCCTCAACAGGGGTATTATAATCGTAAGCATGAGCAAATATGATATCCACATAGTCGAGTTGCATCCTTTTCAAGGAAGCATTGGTTGATTCGATTATCTTCTTACGAGAAAGTCCGATTGCATTCTGTCCTCCTTGAGGCCCAAAGAAAACTTTGGTTGAGATAACAAGATCTTCTCGGGGAATATTCAATGCCTTCAAGGTGTTTCCGAGTAATATTTCGGCATTTCCTGCTCCATACATCTCTGCAGTATCAAAGTAATTGATACCGAGACTGCATGCTTTCTTGACAAGCTCGGTGGTTCGCTCTTGGAATGAAGGGTCGTCTGAAGTGACCCAATTTCCCAGGCCAAAAACTGAGACCTTGAGACCTGTGGACCCAAGATTTCTATACTGCATCTTAAACTCTGAATTCATTTTGGTTTTTTATAAATTTATTAAGTTAATTACCTCTTCAATTCTGACGGGATTCTACTGAGCCCTGAACAGAAAAATCGAATATCTTTTCTTAGAGAATTTGGATTGCCTCTTAATCGTGAATTCTAGTAATTAAAAATCTATAATTTGGTATCGACTCTCAACTATTTTACAAGGTAAACATTACTTCATTTCTTTTATTAGAATAGTTGACAAGCTAATTTACAAGTCGCTCAAAACGGAAGCCATCCATAAGCAAATAATTGCTAGAGACTTCTCCAAAAATGAAGTTGAACTGAAGAATGCGGCTCCTACGATTATAATAAGGACTACATTGAAAATAAGGCTATAAAGGAAACTAAGTCAATTCGTTTCTTGAAAACTAATAATGGAAATGGAAAAATCCCAGAATATTAAACTACTCTAATTTTCCCTACTTCAGCAGAATGACTCTCAAAAAACAGGGAAAAAATTAGGCGAATCTGACATTATTGCCACTCTTGTAGAAACTGTCAGAGAACCGGCCATCAAGTTGGCCATCATGCCAAACAGAATCAGCTTCCAGTTTACTATAGGAGCAAATAATGATGTTGAAATTTCAATTGAAGTTGATGACAAGAATGCCAGCTCTCCTATTTGTCTCAATCAAGATGACCAAGAGATTGAAGAACGAATCCCAGAGAATAAGACAGAAGAAGGTAATGAGGCAAAAGAACGGAATAATCCAGGATCGGTATGATTGCTTTCGAATACATGAGGCCTTTTTCTCAAAGAATAAAAGTCATAAAACAGAAAAAAATTCCCACAGAGGGTAAGAGGAGAATAGAAGAGAGATTGGATGTGTTTAATATTCTTTAAAAGATGAGAGAAATTGATAAGCTTACAGCTCTTCTATTGGATAAGCACCAACTTGGGTTGTTGAAAAAATCAGCTAAGACCAATCTTGGAAGGAGCAAGAAGTTATTTAACAATAGAGGGAGCTTCTATCTCACGTTTAGTCAAAGGATCATTTCTCCGTTAAACAAAGGAAAATCAAATCAAATATGCTTCTAGATATAACAAACATAAAAAATCAAAGACCCTTCTGGATCAAAAACAACTTAATATTCACGAAGATGATCTTGTTCATTATTGACTTATTCTGTGAAATGTTGGTGTTTTCGAGTAAATTATTTATGAAACTCAGTTCTAGAGCTCGCTGGAACATAACACCAACCAAACCATTAATCTTATTCTTCCCTTATTGATTATAGATAGCTTTGAATAAAGTTAAGATTTGCCCTAAGGACTGTCACTCTTCTCAAAGCAAAAAGCAGAGTAAATCCAGAACGAGGAAGAAATAAGCAGGAATTTAAATATATTAATGCAGATAAGGAGAGTTATTCTTCAAGCCAATCGAGAAGAGCAGGCCCTTTTTGACAATTGTCTATACTGATCCAGCTTCCCAAACCGGAAACTCAAATCTTGAGACCTTTTATCCACAGCTGTGTGCATTAAATCATATGCTTTTAATCAATTTTCTTTTCTTAAATCTTGATTGAATTAATTAAAAAGACTCAATTCTGACAGAGCTAGAGGTTTAAATAGAAAGTCTGCTCTTAGTGAATTCGGATTGGCCTTTGAACAGTGAATTCTATACTCACCATTAAAATCTATAATCTGATATTGACTTTCACAATTTTACTTTCTATTTCTTCTATTTATTCTGTGCAAATTCAAATAGATCCATGAAGTATGAATTAGAAGGTTTTATGATAATTTATACAGATATACAGTGCCATTATGAGGCCTATTGTTCAGACATCTGTTTTTTTTAACAATACTTGTCAATATTGTGCCTATCAGTTGAAGAAAACCATGACTTCTAAGATTTATTGAAACTAGACTTTCTATTTGCTAGGTACCTATCATTTTCCTTGAAATTAGGTGTGACATTATTGGGTTCATCCTTTAACTCAGCTAAGTTTTTCAAATTCTCAAATTTTTATCTAAAGATCTTTTGGTTTATCAAAGAGGATCCTATAAACCTTTCGATCTAATACTCAAAGGCCTTATCAATCACACTAAGGACGAATAGAACTGACGAACAGAACTGAAAAAGAGAACTGACGAAGAGAACTGAAAAAGAAAGCAATGCTTTGAAGCTTATTATATACTTCTAGAGTCTTGAAAGATTAAGTCAAAATTAATTTTATATCTGTCCGTCAACAAGGCTATTGAAAACATATTTTCTCAGAACAAAATAGACTTCTGTAACTTTATGATTCATAAAAGCACAACAAACTAATATATAGTTTAGCAAAAGCATTGCTGGGTTTTGAGCTCTCAGCTTCAAAGTCTAACTTGTTACTGTCTTCATAGTGAATTTTTGTCCAGGTTAATAGCATACTTAGAGTTCGAGAGATTAGAACCTGGATTCTTCATGAAGCAGGATTAGCTCTTCCTAACCTTTTCTTATAGAATTCATAACTTATCATATATGGGCAGAAGACATTGTTTCTGCTCGCACTTCAGGCTTGAATTTAAAGGAATAAGTCCACCAGAGATTGGGTTAGTAGATTCCATTGTTATCATTCTAAAACATGATTATTTCACCCAGAAATAGGACAGATAATAAACAATCAGAACCAGCGAGTGTTGTCATTTGGACAGAAGACTCTAGTATCATTCACTCAATCATAAATCAAGGGTTGAGGCAGATTCCAGGCGAATCTTCTTTTAAATTCTTAAGTTCAAAACTGCTTAGGAGCTAATTTTGTATTTAAATTTTTAAAATTGAACCAATGAAGGCTGGCTCAAGAAATTTAGGACTGCCAAAGTTGTTGATTAAGGAAAAAAATAGAGGCTTATTCCTTTTTAGACAATTGCCATAAGGCCTGAAGAGCTCTATAAGTCAAGCAAGGACCAAATATGTTCTGTCCAAAATCCATGAAAATCCCTTAGAAACCTCGATTTATGAACTGCTGATAGAATTCAAAATATTGAGAAACACCTCTGCTAAGCGTTACTAAAATATTAAGAACAATAATTTTCAATTAGCTCTCATAATTTTATTTAAATAATCTTTAATTTCAAAAGAGCTGAATTATGATTGACCTCTTTGGGACTAAACCAGCTTTCAATTACAAAAGAAAGGAATCTTCAAAGACAGCCTGCGGAGTATTCGCGACATATGCATTCATTTCGTTTACTCTCTGGTCAATTTATCATGTGGGAAATGATATTTTCTATAAACAAAATCCTAAAGCTTACCAAAATGACCAATTCTTCGAAGACCCAGAGCCGACTCATATATCACCTGACACATTCAATGTTGCCTTCGGACTTCAGGACCCAAATACCTATGCGCATTACATTAATGAAAGCATTTATTCTGTTGTTGCCACATGGCGACAAATTAAAAGAGTGACAAATCCCATCACTGGAAATGTAGAAATGATCTTTAATGAAATTCCAATAACATTAGAACGTTGTACTCCCGAACACTTCGGAACACTTAGCGAAAAAGCCAAGGCACTTGAACTTCCAAACCTCCATTGCTTTAGAAAAGAAGACAAAGAGTTGCTCAGAGTGCAAGGAAGATTCGAATCTCCATATTATGAATACATCACTGTTGATTACGCCCCATGTAAAAATGGAGGATCTGTCGTATGTGCACCCCAAGAAGAAATAAACGCAAAACTCGATGGTGCATATTTTGCTATGTATTTCACCGATCTTGCCATAGACCCACAAAATTACACCAACCCAGAAGGCAAATTCGTGGATAGTAAATTCACAACATTCGGACAGAAATACTATACTGAGTACGCTCTCTTTCTGAGGCATGTTTCAGTTAAATCCGACATTGGCTGGCTCTTCTCCTCTATAAAAGAACAGAACTATGTCACTTTCGATAAAATTCAGGCCGATATCGACTTCAGAGAACCCACTACTTTTTTCAGATTTGTAGTTAGAGTTAGTACAATGAAGACCTTTTGGACCAGATCTTATATCAAAGTTCAAGATATCTTAGCCGAACTGGACGGTCTGGTTACCCTCTTCATTATTATTACCGCTGTTATAGTTCGACCTTATATCAAAACCAAATATTATGAAGAACTTATTAATGACGTGTTTGATGTTAAAATATATCGCCCCACTGATGATGATGATAAGAGTAAACCCAGATCCATCTTCCAACTGAAAGAACCTCCCCACAGAAGATCAAAATCACGAAGACCTACTAATGAAGAGAAAAAGGTTCACGACAATGAGAATCTAAAGCTGCAAGATCCTGAAATTGAAAAGAAAAAATCAACCCCTTCATTTAAACTAGATCTTAGCAATGCAAAACCCAACTTTGGTAGTTTTACAAGGTAAACTGATATTCCTATTTTCTTATTTTTATAGTTCACAAGCTAATTACCATGAAACCCCTCAAGAAAGAAGTCCCCCACAAGCAAATAGTCGCGAATTTGCCAAAAGCGAGATTGGGCTTAAATCTCTAGTCCCAACTATTCCAATCAAGACTGCCACAGAAAAGAAGCCAAGAAAAGAATCAAGGTCAGTTACTCTAATGAAAGCTAAGAATGGAAACAATACTAAAAATATATTGAACTATTCTAATCTCCCTCAGCTTGGCAAAAATGAGTTTGAAAAACCCGGACACAAACATCTAGAAGAATCTGATATCATAGCCACTTTCGTAGAAACTATCAGAGAACCTGAAGTCCAAGCTGATAACCAAGCAGACCCTCCCGTTGAGGATTATCAGCTGCCAGCTTACTATCAGACACAAAAGAATGACGTTGAAATTTCAATTGATGCAGGTGACAAGAAGGTCAGCTCTCCTGTTTATCTGAATAAAGATGATCAAGAGAATGAGGAATTAATGGAAGAGGAAGGGGAAGCTGAAAATGATGAGACAAAAGCAACAGAACATTCCAAAATCCGAATGACCCCTTTCGAATACATGAGATGCTTTTTCTCAAAAGATGAAAAACTCATCAAAAAGAGAGAAATGCTCAAGGAGGGTAAGAAAAGAATAGAAGAGAGATTGGATGTGTTTAATATTCTTAAAAAGATGAGAGAAATTGATAAGCTTAAAGCTCTTCTATTTGATCAGTATCAACTTGCATTGTTTGAAAATCTTCCAAGACCAGTCTTGGAGAAAGAGAGTAGAGAATTTCTTAACAACAGAGCAGCATCTATTTCACATTTAGTCAAAGGAACATTTATCCATCAAACAAAGGAAAATCAAGTCAAATATGCTTATAAATATATCAAGCATAAAGAATCAAAGACTCTTCTGGATCAAAAACTGCTTAATATCTACGAAGAACTTGCTTATTATTAACATATTTTTTGTGAATTTATCGGTTGTAAGATGATCTTACATGATAACTTTGTGTTAAATCTTTCTTCTTTTCGAGTAAGTTGTCTCTGAAATTAACATTGTTAAAGAACTCTGAAAATTAAAATCAGTCCATGACAAACCTTAAGGACATTCAAAATTATTTTTATGACAGAAATTATTCAACTCAAGAACAATTCATTCAGATATTTCAGTAAGTTAGAATAAAATATTCCTCCCCTTCAGTTCTGAGTAATTGTATTCTTTAAGGAATATAACATGCTCAAAGAAGATATTATTTTTACAAGGATTGATCATTGAAAATGAAATGTTTCGAGAACTTTAAGAAATATGAAAATGTGATATAAAATCAGCGATTTTGATCTCCAAGTCCAAGAAAAGGATGACTAATTAGACCTTAGACTAGAATCCTTTTGAAACTAATAGTGTGGAGTGATCGGTTAATTCGTATATGGGCCCCTCAATTTAAATGATTTATCGCCGCTTATTAATCAATTTATTTTGGATAGATTAGAGTTTTGAAGAAGGTGGCACATTTAACAATTCCAATGAGAACTTGTCCCTGAAATCTTCTGAAACATGATTACGGAGCTGTGAGCCCTAAGCTTCTTTGTATTTATCGAAGGCTAATTTGTCATCCAATTTCATGAAGAGGATGATGGGATGGGTGAAAAATTGATGATTTGAGTAAGAAAAAAAAAAGAACTGATTTAGAATGCAAGTTCAAATTGTAGAGAATTAATTTGGTTGAAGCATTACCTTTGTGACAGCAAAAATAATTAATTTAAAAATAAAAAAAGAGAAAGATGATCGATCTTTTCGGTACAAAACCATCATTCAACTACAAGAAAAAAGAGGCTGCTAAGACTACATGTGGTGTGTTTGCCACCTATGCATTCATAGGGTTTACATTGTGGGCAATATATCAAGTGGGTAATGACATATTTTATAAGAACAATCCTAAGGCTATTCAGAATGAAGAATTCATCGAAAATCCTGAGCCTATGAACTTATCTCCTGACACATTCAATCTTGCCTTCGGATTACAGAATCCTATCACCTTCGCTCATTA
>Ga0065720_1003649_pt1 | contig 23065 bp, 20 predicted proteins | sample Thericmetagenome_FD_59107 | JGI IMG/M metagenome (GOLD analysis project Ga0065720, IMG submission 59107) | Thermophilic microbial communities from the Joint Bioenergy Institute, California, USA of rice/straw/compost enrichment - eDNA_2 v2... | ecosystem: Engineered > Solid waste > Grass >...
CCGCTGGCTCGACCGGCCGGTGCAGGAGTCGGTGATCCAGGACGTGGAGATCCCGGTCGAGCGCGGCGCCGACTTCCTCGCCTTCTTCCACGAGAAGGTCGGCATGACGCCGGTGTGGATGTGCCCGCTGAAGGCGGCCGAGCGCTGGCCGCTCTACCCGATGGAGCCGAACCGCCTCTACGTGAACTTCGGATTCTGGGGGATGGTTCCGCTGCCCCGCGGCCAGTACGACGGCTACTACAACCGCCTCATCGAGAACGCGGTGCACGAGCTCGAAGGCCACAAGTCGCTCTACTCCACGTCGTTCTACCCCCGAGAGGAGTTCTGGCGCCTCTACAACGGAGATGCCTACTGGCCGGTCAAGCGGGCCTACGACCCCGATGGCAGGCTGCTCGACCTCTACGACAAGTGTGTCCGGGGGCGTTAGGAGGTTTGACCGCATGACCACACTCGCGCAGATCTTCGAGAAGATCGTCGGCAGCGATGTGGGCGTCGCCTTCTCGGCCTACGACGGCAGCAAGGCCGGGCCGAGCGACGCCGACATCAGGATCGAGGTGAGATCGCCGATCGCGGTCGCCTATCTCGCCCAGTCGCCCGGCGAGCTGGGGCTGGCGAGGGCCTACGTGACCGGGCACATCGACGTGCACGGCGACATGTACACCCTGTTGTCGCGCATGTGGTCGCTCACCCTCAACGACCTGCCGCTCCGCGAGAAGCTCGACGCCATGCGGTCGCTCGGCCTCAAGCCGCTGCTCATGCGGGTGCCCCTGCCGCCGCAGGAGGTGCGCCGCAGCACGCTCGCGCGGCTGGGCAGCCGGCACGCGAAGCGGCGCGACGCCGAGGCGATCAGCCACCACTACGACGTGTCCAACCGGTTCTACGAGTGGGTGCTCGGCCCGAGCATGACCTACACCTGCGCCGTCTTCCCCAAGGAGGACTCCACCCTGGAGGAGGCGCAGTACACCAAGCACGACCTCGTCGCCAAGAAGCTCGGCCTCAGGCCCGGCATGCGGCTGCTCGACGTCGGCTGCGGCTGGGGCGGCATGGTGATGCACGCCGCCGAGAAGTACGGCGTGAAGGCGCTCGGCGTGACGCTGTCGCGCAAGCAGGCCGAGTGGGCGCAGAAGGCGATCGCCGAGCGCGGCCTCGGCGACCTCGCCGAGGTGCGGTACATGGACTACCGCGACGTCGCCGAGTCCGGCTTCGACGCGATCAGCTCCATCGGCCTCACCGAGCACATCGGCAAGGACAACCTGCCGGCCTACTTCCGCTCCCTGCACGCCAAGCTCAAGCCGGGCGGGCGGCTGCTCAACCACTGCATCACCCGGCCCACCGGCAAGGAGAAGACGCTGAACGCCGGCGGGTTCATCAACCGGTACATCTTCCCGGACGGCGAGCTGGAGTCGGTCGGCTACCTGATCCGGCAGATGGAGGACAACGGCTTCGAGATCCGGCACGAGGAGAACCTGCGCGAGCACTACGCCAAGACGCTGCGGTTCTGGTGCGCCAACCTGGACGCGCACTGGGACGAGGCGGTGCAGGAGGTCGGCCGGGCGATCGCCCGCATCTGGCGGCTCTACATGGCCGGGTGCGTGGTCGGCTTCGAGCGCAACAAGGTCCAGCTGCACCAGGTGCTCGCGGTGAAGCTGGAGTCGGACGGCACCTCGCACGTGCCGCTGCGGCCCGCCCTCGACTGGCCCTGATCGACGACCCGATCATGTGACGGTACGGCCCGCCTCCCCAGCGGCGAGGCGGGCCGTACGGCTCAGCGCGTGATCGGCTCGGCGATCAGCGCAGCTCGCGCTTGAGGATCTTGCCGGTGGCGGTCATCGGCAGCGAGTCGCGGAACTCCACGATGCGCGGGTACTTGTAGGCGGCCATGTTCTCCTTCGCCCAGGCGACGAGCTCCTCCTCGGTGATCGTCGCGCCGGGCTCGCGGATCACGTACGCCTTCACCTCCTCGCCGTGCTCCTCGTGCGGCACNCCNACNACNGCGGCGAGCGANACCGCCTCGTGGCTCATCAGGACCTCCTCGACCTCCCGCGGGTAGACGTTGAAGCCGCCCCGGATGATCATGTCCTTCGCCCGGTCGATGATCGCGTAGTAGCCGTCGGAGTCCCGGGTGGCGATGTCGCCGGTGCGGAACCAGCCGTCCCGCATCACCTCGGCGGTCGCCTCGGGCCGCTTGTAGTAGCCCTTCATCACGTTGTGNCCGCGGATGGCGATCTCGCCCGGGCCCTCGCCCTCGATGTCGTTCCACTCGGCGTCGACGAGCTTCATCTCCACGCCCCAGATCGGCGTGCCGATCGTGCCCGCCTTCGGCGGCCGGCCCGGCTGGTTGAAGCAGGCCACCGGTGAGGTCTCCGACAGGCCGTACCCCTCGAGCACCGGCACGCCGAAGGTCTGCTCGAAGTCCTTGAGCACCTCGACCGGAAGCGACGCGCCGCCCGACACGCACGTCTGCAGGGTGGTCGGGACCTCGGCGCCGCTCTTCGCCGCCGTGACCAGCGCCCAGTACATCGTGGGCACGCCGGCGAAGAACGTCACCTTCTCGTTGCGCATGAGCTCCAGGGCCGGGCCGGGCTCGAAGCGCGGCATGAGCACCACGGTGCCGCGGCGCAGGAAGCCGGTGTTCATCACCACGGTCTGCCCGAAGGAGTGGAACAGCGGCAGCACCCCGAGGTAGACGTCCGTCTCGGCCGCGCTCTCGAACATCGTGTCCGACACCATGGCGTTCATGACCATGTTCATGTGGGAGAGTTCGGCGCCCTTGGGCCGGCCGGTGGTGCCGCTGGTGTAGAGGATCACGGCGGTGTCGTCCGGCGCGGTCTGCACCGTCTCGAACCTGTCCGACACGCCGTTCAGCACGCCCCAGAAGGTCTCGGCCCCCTCGATCGAGGAGGTCGTGGCGAGCGCGGTCGCGGGGAGCACGATGAAGTTGGCCGGGTCCACGTCCTGCCGGGACGCCGTGTACTCGTCGAAGGCCTCCTTGCCGCGCTGCCCGAGCGGCAGCTCCGGCGTGCCCTCGAAGCAGAAGAACATCCTGGCGTCGGAGTCGTCGAGGTGGTAGGCGATCTCCCGGGCCTGCAGCAGCACGTTGAGCGGCACCACGGTGGCGCCCGCCTTGAGGATGCCGTAGTAGACGAACGGGAAGTAGGGCAGGTTCGGGCAGGCGAGCGCGACCTTGTCGCCCCTGCCGATGCCGCGCGCGGTGAGCAGGTTCGCCACCTGGTTCGCCACGTTGTTGACGAGCGAGTACGGCAGGCGCATGTCACCGAAGACGATCGCGGTCCGGTCGGGGGTGACGCGGGCGCTGTCCTCCAGGACGATCGAAAGGTTCAGCATCGAACTCTCCTTGGTCCGCCACATACGGCCTGCGAGCCATCCTCGCATTCCGGCATACCGACCGGTACGTAGCCGTTGATTACAGATTGGTACAAGATTGATGATGAATCGTCAGATTGAGACGGCCGTCTCCGTCCCTGAGACACGATCCGGGCACCCCGTGTAGCGGGACGGGCACCCGGAGGTGGTGACATGACGAGCGACATGACCGCGGCGCCCGGCATCAACCTGTCCGACGTCGCGTTCTGGCGCCTGCCGCCCGGCGAGCGCATGGCCGCGTTCGCCCGGCTGCGCCGGCTCGACCGGCCGGTGTTCTTCCCGGAGAACCGGATCCCGTTCGTGCCGCACGGGCGCGGCTACCACGCCCTGGTACGGCACGCCGACGTGATCGCGGCGAGCCGGAACCCGGCCGTGTTCAGCAGCGAGCCGACCGCGGTGAGCGTGCCCGACCTGCCCCGCTGGCTCGCCGTCTACTTCGGCTCGATGATCAACATGGACGACCCGCGGCACGCGCGGCTGCGCCGCATCGTGTCCCGGGCGTTCACGCCGCGGGTGCTCGGCCGGATGGAGGAGGACCTGCGGCGCGCCGCCCGCGAGATCGTGGCCGCGGCCCCGGCCGAGGGCGACTTCGTCACCGAGATCGCCGCCCGGCTGCCGGTGCGGGTCACCTGCGACCTGATGGGCATCCCGCCGGAGTGGCAGGACGAGGTGCTGCGCCGTACCAACCTCATCCTCGGCCACATGGACTCGGAGTACACCGGCCTCGAGCCCGGCTTCGGCCGGGTCAACATCGCGCGCGGGTTGGGCAAGCTGATCGCCGCCGGTCGCGCGCTCAGCCGGATGGCGCGGCGGCTCGGCCGCATGCGGCGCGCGCACCCCACCGGCGACGTCACCAGCATGCTCGTGCACGGCGAGGAACGGCTCACCCAGCAGGAGCTCGGCGCGTTCTTCATCCTGCTCGTGGTGGCGGGCAGCGAGACCACGCGGAACGCGATCGCGCACGGCCTCAAGCTGCTCACCGACCATCCCGAGCAGCGTGAGCTGCTGCTGTCCGACTACGACCGGTACATGCCCGGCGCGGTCGAGGAGATCGTGCGGTACTCCTCACCGGTGATCCAGTTCCGCCGCACGCTCACCCGGGACCACGAGATGAACGGGCACACCTACCGCAAGGGCGACAAGGTGCTGCTGTTCTACAACTCCGCCAACCGGGACGAGGACGTGTTCACCGACCCGGACGTCTTCGACATCACCCGGAGCCCCAACCCGCACGTGGGGTTCGGCGGCCCGGGACCGCACTACTGCCTGGGGGCGCACCTCGCCCGGCGGGAGATCACCGTGCTCTTCCGGGAGCTGTTCGACCGCTGGCCGCGGCTGCGCGCGGCGGGCGAGCCGGAGTACCTGCTGTCCAACTTCATCAACGGCGTCAAGCACCTGCCGTACGCCACCTGATCCCTGCCCCTGATCCCGTGCCCCTGATCGCGGCGCGCGGTCCCGGCCGGGGCATGTGCGCGCACCGGGCCGCGCACGGGGCGGGCCCGGCACGCCCGCGGCGGTGCGCCCCGGCCCGGCTCAGGCGCCCCTGGTGATGTGCACCGAGCTGAACACGGTGTTGATGTCCGGGCGCAGCTCGCGCCTGGAGTCGGGCACCGACATGTAGACGATCGACGGCAGCTTCGCCCCGGTGTCGATCGCCGCCACCACCATCGTGGTCTTCGCCTCCCCGGCGGTCACCTGGTAGGCCATGAGCTGCCCGGCCCGGCCGTCGACCGTGAGCTTCTGCTGCACGGTCTTCACGATCGTGTGGCCCTTCGGGAAGAACTTCAGCCGGGCCTGGTAGGCGACCGCGCTCACCACCGAGGTGAGCTTCTCCGGCGAGGTGTACTTCGAGCTGAGCGCCTCGGGCAGCGGGCCGGTGAGCACCTCGGCGAACTGCGGCCTGCCCGTCGGGTCCTTGCCCGCCGCGACGTACTGGCGGGTCGAGTAGCCGTACCTGCTGCGCACATGGGCGGTACGCGTGTCCTGGCGCCAGGTGCCGCCGAGCCGCGGCACCTGCAGCGACGCCGACGCGTCGGTGAGCGTGCCGTTCACCGGCGAGGCCTGGCCCCGGAACTTGGGCAGCCGGGTGCGGGCCGGGGTGGGCTTGGTGCTCGCCGCGGCGTTGCTCGACGACGGCCGCGCCTGGGCCACCGCCGCGTCGTCCTCGCCGCCGGCGAGCGGCCCGGCGAGGAACGCCCACACCAGCACGCCGACGAGCGCGACGGTGACCGAGCCGGCGAGGGCGTACAGCCAGACGGGACGGCCGTCGGCGGCGAGCTCCTCCTCATCGCCGATCGCCTGGTAGTTCTCCCCGAAGACGGTGTTCCACAGCTCCTGCTGGCGCTCGGGGGGAGGGGTCTTCGGGCCGCTGATCTGGCCGGCGGTGACGAACGGGCGGTACGGGTCGTCACCCTGGGGGCCGCCGTCCTGCCGCCCCTGCGGGCCATGCTCCCGGTCTTCCGGCCCCTGGGGTCCGCGTCCCTGGAACTCGTGCCCCTGGAACTCGTGTCCCTGAGCCCCGTGTTCCTGAGCCCCGTCCTCCTGCGGCCGCCCCTGCGGGCCCTGCGCCTGAGCACCGTGCCCGTGGGGTCCGTGCTCCTGCGGACCGTGTTCCTGCCGGCCGTGCCCCTGCGGCGGCTGCGGGCCGTCCTCGGGCTGGGCGGGGTTCCCCTGCCGCGGCCCGGGGCCGCCCTGCGGCGGCCGGCCCGGCTGCGCACCGGGCCGGGGGTGCGGGCCGGTCTGGGCACGGCCCTGCTGCGGCCCTCCGTGGCGCGGGCCGCCCTGCGGCNGGCCACCCGGCTGGGGGCCTCGCGGCGGGCCGCCCTGCTGCGGGCCCGCGGCGTGCGGCCCGGGCTGGGGATGCGGCGGCCGCGGGCCGGGCTGTCCCGGTGCCGGCCGNGGATGCCCCGCGCCCGGCGGCCGGCCGGGGCCCTGCGGGTGCGGCGCGCGGCCGCGCTCGGGGGCGTCGCCGTACGTGGTCCTGGGGTCGGTCGCGGTGTCACCGGGCACCGGCGCGGGGTAGACGCGGGGCGGACCCGGCTCGCGGCCGCCCGGCCGCGGGGAGCCCGGCCCGGGCGAGCCGTGCGGCGGGGCGGAAGGACGCGGCGCGGAGGGGTGGCCGCCGCCGTAGGGGCCCGCCGGCTGCGGACCCGCGTCTCCACCGCCCGCCTCGCCGAAGGCTCCGGACGCGGACTCACGCCCGGACGGCGCCTCCGGCCATGAGGGCATCGGGGGCTGGCTGCTGTGCTCCGAAGCCATGGCTGGCGTACCTTTCGCGGTCATGCCCGGTTTGGGGGTGGTCGGCATGATCTCATGCACGCCCGGGGGTTCCGCAGGCAAACGGGAGAACGTGCCCCCGAACTGTTGCCCAGTGGGGTCCGTCGGAGGGTCCTGCATCGGCAGGTCCCACTCCGCTGAATCGCGTTCCGGTCCCGGCTGAGCTGAGTTGGCCACGGGTCGAGAGTAATCTAATGGGACATAGGAGGTCACAACGGATCTATCACCATCGGGTATCGCCTTTCAGGTAGATCTGCCCAGGTGATCTCCGTAATGCGGCGCCGCGGGCGGGCCGCGAGAAGGCGATGAATAGCCCTTGCAACCTGCGCTAGTCTTGCAGTATGCGTTCCGCGACCCTTAGCAGGCCGCATCGACCCTGTTGATATGTGACCGGTCGATGCGGCTGCCCCTCGTGTGATCGGGGGGCTTCTTTGTGGGCTGGATCGGTCGGTCACCGGCGGAGACATAACAAAGGGATTTACCCATGAGCGAGCAGTACGATCCGAAGGCGCTGCAGGAGAAGTGGCAGCGACGGTGGGAGGAGCTGGACCCATTCCGCGCCGGTGAGGACGCGGACGACGAGCGCCCCCGCCGGTACCTGCTCGACATGTTCCCCTACCCCTCGGGTGACCTCCACATGGGTCACGGCGAGGTGTTCGCCATCGCCGACGTGCTGGCCCGCTACTGGTTCCACAAGGGCTACAACGTGCTGCACCCGATCGGGTGGGACTCCTTCGGCCTGCCCGCCGAGAACGCGGCGATCCGCCGGAACGCGCACCCGGCCGAGTGGACGTACAACAACATCGAGACGCAGGCCGCCTCGTTCCGCCGGTACGCCATCTCCTTCGACTGGTCGCGCCGCCTGCACACCAGCGACCAGGAGTACTACCGGTGGAACCAGTGGCTGTTCATCCGGTTCTTCGAGCGCGGCCTCGCCTACCGCAAGGGCGGCCTGGTCAACTGGTGCCCGCAGGACCAGACGGTGCTCGCGAACGAGCAGGTGGTGAGCGGGCGCTGTGAGCGCTGCGGCGCCGAGGTGATCCGCCGCGAGCTGACCCAGTGGTACTTCAAGATCACCGATTACGCGCAGCGGCTGCTCGACGACATGAAGCAGCTGGAGGGCGGCTGGCCGGAGCGCGTGCTCACCATGCAGCGCAACTGGATCGGCCGGTCCGAGGGCGCGGACGTGCAGTTCCGCATCGAGGGCCGGGACGAGCCGGTCACCGTCTTCACCACCCGGCCGGACACCCTGTACGGCGCCACGTTCTTCGTGATCGCCGCCGACGCGCCGCTCGCCGAGGAGGTCGTCGCCCCCGACCGCCGCGAGGCCCTGGAGGCGTACCGGGCCGAGGTGGCGAAGCTGTCGGACATCGACCGGCTCTCCACCGAGAAGGAGAAGACCGGCGTCTTCCTCGGCACGTACGCGATCAACCCGGTGAACGGCGAGCGCATCCCGGTCTGGGCGGCCGACTACGTGCTCGCCGACTACGGCCACGGCGCGATCATGGCGGTGCCCGCGCACGACCAGCGCGACCTGGACTTCGCGCTGAAGTTCGGGCTGCCGGTGCGGGTCGTGGTCGACACCGGCGAGGAGGACCCGGCGAAGACCGGCGTCGCCACCCCGGGCGAGGGCACCCTGATCAACTCGGGCCCGCTCAACGGGCTGAGCAAGTCCGAGGCGATCGCCAAGATCATCGAGATCCTGGAGGCGAACGGCACCGGCAAGGCGGCGGTCAACTACCGGCTGCGCGACTGGCTGCTGTCCCGCCAGCGGTTCTGGGGCACGCCGATCCCGATCATCCACTGCCCCGACTGCGGCGAGGTGCCGGTCCCCGACGACCAGCTGCCCGTCACCCTGCCCGACCTGCGCGGCGAGGCGCTCGCCCCCAAGGGGATCTCGCCGCTCGCCTCGGCCACCGAGTGGGTCAACGTCGAGTGCCCCAAGTGCGGCGGCCCCGCCAAGCGGGACACCGACACGATGGACACCTTCGTCGACTCGTCCTGGTACTTCCTGCGGTACCTGTCGCCGCACTACGAGGACGGGCCGTTCGACCCGGAGAAGGTGCGCCGCTGGCTGCCGGTCGACCAGTACGTCGGCGGCGTGGAGCACGCCGTGCTCCACCTGCTGTACTCCCGGTTCTTCACCAAGGTCCTCTACGACATGGGCCTGGTGCACTTCACCGAGCCGTTCACCCGGCTGCTCAACCAGGGCCAGGTGATCAACCAGGGCAAGGCGATGTCGAAGTCGCTCGGCAACGGCGTCGACCTGGGCCAGCAGATCGAGGAGTTCGGCGTCGACGCGGTCCGGCTCACCATGGTCTTCGCCGGGCCGCCGGAGGACGACATCGACTGGGCGGACGTGTCGCCCGGCGCGTCGCAGAAGTTCCTCGCCCGCGCCTTCCGGGTGATGGCCGAGGCCGGCGCCGCGAGCGCCCCCGGCATCTCGTTCGAGAACGGCGACGTGGCGCTGCGCCGGATCACGCACCGGACCATCGACGAGGTCACCAAGCTGGTCGAGTCCTACCGGTTCAACGTCGCNGTGGCCCGGATGATGGAGCTCACCTCCGCGCTGCGCNNGGCGATCGACTCCGGGCCGGGCGCGGCCGACCCCGCGGTGCGCGAGGGCGCCGAGGCCCTGGCGATCATGCTGTCGCTGGTCGCGCCGTACGCGGCCGAGGAGGGCTGGGAGAAGCTGGGCCACGGCCCGACGATCGCGCGCGTGCCCTGGCCGGAGCCCGACCCGGCGCTGCTCGTCGTCGAGTCGGTCACCTGCGTCGTCCAGGTCGCGGGCAAGGTGCGGGACCGCCTGGAGGTCGCCCCGGACATCTCCGAGGCCGACCTGGAGGCGCTCGCCCTCGCCTCGGAGAAGGTGAAGTCGTACCTGTCGGGCGCGCCGCGCAAGGTGATCGTCCGCGCCCCGAAGCTGGTGAACATCGTCCCCTGAGGCCACCGGCCCGGTGCCGCCGCCGCTGAGCGGCACGGCGAGGAGATGTGACGAAAGGCCGCCGGACCGCGATGCCAAGCGGTCCGGCGGCCTTCGTCGTCCTCGCCTCGGGGCGCGCGCCGCGGACGGTGCGACCGGGCGACGGCGTGCTCCTCCTCCGGCCCCGCCCGGACCGGCGGGAGCGGCGCGGGGCACCATGTGCCGCCGCCGTCGCACGGCCCGCTCGACCCGCCTGATCCGCCGCGCCGCCGACCCGGCCGGGGTGCGTCGGTTCGGCGGGCGGAGCGAGGCGGGCAGGCGACGCCCGCCGCCTCGGGACCCGCGCTCGATGTGCCGAGCGGGCCCGGGTACGGCGGGCGGCCCCGCGGGTCTCCGCCGCTCAGCGGCGGCGCTCAAGGCAGCGCGCAAAGGCGGCGTCCAGAGACGGCGTTCAGAGACGGCGCAGTACGGCCACCACGCGGCCGAGCAGGGTGGCCTCGTCGCCGGGGATCGGATCGTAGGCCGGGTTCTGCGGGACGAGCCAGACGTGGCCGTCCTTGCGCTTGAAGGTCTTCACCGTGGCCTCGCCGTCGATCATGGCCGCGACGATGTCGCCGTTGTCGGCGACGGGCTGCTGGCGCACCACCACCCAGTCGCCGTCCATGATCGCGGCGTCGATCATGGAGTCACCGGCCACCTGGAGGAGGAACAGCGTGCCCTCGCCGACGAGCTGCTTGGGCAGCGCGAAGACGTCCTCGACCCGCTCCTCGGCGAGGATCGGGCCACCGGCGGCGATCCGGCCGACGAGCGGCACGTACTTGGCGGTGGGNCGGTTGACGCCCTGCTCCTCCGANCCCGCGTCGGGGTCGACCCACAGCGCCGGCTCGCCNGGCAGGCGGACCTCCAGCGCCCGCGGNCGGTGCGGGTCGCGGCGCAGGTAGCCCTTNCGCTGCAGCGCGGTGAGCTGGTGCGACACGCTGGAGGTGCTCGTGAGCTGGACGGCCTCGCCGATCTCCCGCATCGAGGGCGGGTAACCGCGCCGCTGCACCGACTCCCGGATCACCTCGAGAATCTTGCGCTGCCGGGGGGTGAGCCCCAGCGAGTCACGCCGGCGCACGGCCAAATCGATGGGTGTGCCCGTCTCGTCGTTTTCGCTCATGAGTCCTCCTCGCGGCGTGGCCCGTCGAACCCGGTCACGAGCCGGCCTTCCGATCCGTGTTCCTTCTGTCGCACACAGCGACCGTACCGCTATTCAAGATCATCATCAAACAATTGTTCGAGAGTTCTCGAAAATGACGGTCGCGTCGTGTACAACATCGTACGGGAGTTCGATCGATATGGTGTTCGATTTTTGATCTTATCGGTGATTCGGTTTCTCGCGCTTTCCTTGGGAGGCGGCAATGCGGATCGACCTGCCGGCGTCCCCGGCCACGTCCCCCGGCAGACTCCCGGACCAGGGCCCCGAGCCGCGCACCGGCCCGGCCGGCTCCGGCGGCCTCCCGTCCGCCGGCGGCCTCGCCCCGGTCATCCCGATCACCGCGGCCCGCGGCGCGGGCGCGAGGAGCCGATCGGCACGGCTGAGCCGCCCGCACGCCGCGCCGGGAGCGCCCGTGAGGGCGGCCACGGCGGCGCCGAGGAGGACGCACGCCGCGCGCCCTGACGCCCAGCCGCCCACGCCGCGCGGCGGTCCGGTGCGCGCGGGCGCGGTGTCCACGGACGCGATGCGCGCGGACACCGCGAGCGGGGACACCGCGGGCGGGAACACGGCGGGTGCGGGGGCGGCGCCCCGAGGGCCGCGCGCCGCACGGCGGGGCCGCCTGCCGGGCGTCGATCGCGAGGTCCCGCGCCCGGACGCGAGGCCCCGCGGCAGGGCCGCCGGGGGCGAGGGCCGAGGCGCCGCCGCCCGGGCGGGCCGGGCGCGGGACGCCGTGGCGCGGAACGGCGGGGCGCGATCCGGCCGGGTGCCGGACGGCGCGGCGCGGGGCGACCTGCGTGCGGGCCGGCGGGCCGCCGGAAGGCGTGCGCCCGCCCCCGGGCGGGCCGGCCGGGGCGCGGCGGGAGCCCGCCCGGCGCCGCGACGGCGCGTCGCCCCCGGGCGCGCGGAGCGGCCGGAGCGGCCGCCGATCCGGCTCACCCGGAGGGGAAGGGTCGTCGTGTTCGCCACGATCCTGGCGTTGATCCTGGGCGCGCTGTGGCTGGGCACGCGGGTGGCCGCGACCGCCTCGGCCGCTCCCGCCGAAGCGGCGGCCGTCGCCGTCCCGGCGTAGCGCGTGCCGCGGCCGCCCGTACCGCGGCGGGGCACACCGGAGGCGGCGTGGTGACGAGACGCGGCCGACCGGCCCCGGCCGGACGCACTCCTCGGCCGCCGACGCGACCGGCGGGCAGCCGGTGAGGTCGGCGAGGGCCGGGCCGCGCGGCCGAGCGGCGTGGCGACGGACGCGGCCGCCCGTACCGCGGCGGGGCACACCGGAGGCGGCGTGGCGACGGGACGCGGCCGATCGGCTGACGGTGGGGCGGTACGCCGCCCGCGTGCGGGCGCGTGGCGGTCACCAAGTCGGCCCTGTTGAGGCTTTTGACCATGGGCAGGGCCGGCGATGACCGGCGTGCCGCCGTCCCGGCACGAGGCGCAACCGTACCCGGCCGCCGTACCCGGCGCAACCGCGTCGCCGGGGCCGGTCTCAATCGTCCCGATCGGCACCGTCATCCACCGGTAACGCCCCTGTCCCGGGCACACCACGAGCGACTCGCGACACGCCGAGGAACCCCTGTCCCACCGGCCGTTGAGCAGTGGTTTCACGGTCGCGCGGCCCGCTCGACTTGCGCTCGCGGTTGGGCACTCCTAGGGTTGGGACCACAAGATGTAGTAGTTACACCGCTGTACTTCACAACAACTTGTGGTTTCTTTGACGCTCTGTGGTCCTCCATGGGGCGTGCGCGAGCCATCCGTGAAGTCGGGGCGGTCCTGGGAGTAAAGGGGGAACGGCACGATGCACTGCCCATTCTGCCGTCACCCGGACACCAGGGTCATCGACAGCCGTTCCACCGAGGACGGCGCGGCGATCCGCCGCAGACGCACCTGCCCCGAGTGCGGGCGCAGGTTCACCACGCAGGAGACCGTGCTGCTCATGGTGAGCAAGCGCAGCGGGGTGACCGAGCCCTTCTCCCGGGACAAGGTCATCGCCGGAGTACGGCGAGCCTGCCAGGGAAGGCCGGTCAGCGAGGACTCGCTGGCCAGGCTCGGCCAGCGGGTGGAGGAGGCGATCCGGGCGACCGGCGTCGCCGAGATTCCCTCCCACGAGGTGGGGCTCGCGATCCTCGGCCCGCTGCGCGAGCTGGACGAGGTGGCGTACCTGAGATTCGCGTCGGTCTACCGCGGCTTCGAGACGCTCGACGACTTCGAGGCCGAGATCAAGCAGCTTCGCGCCGCCCGCGACGAGCAGCAGGCGTGATTCCGCGCGGATCGGCTAGGCGAGGGATGTGACGCGCCGGGAACGGTGCTCCGGCGCGCACACGACGACGGGATGTGGTCCAGGTGCCGGGTCGCCCAACCCGGCACAGTCCGGCATCGGGCTTTGGCGAGCCCGGAAGGGGGAAGTGTCATGACCGAAACCGCACAGGCCGCCGGCGGCGCACCAGCACGCGGTGGCAAGCGGGGACGCAAGGGCGGCCTGAGGATGAAGCGCATCTTCACCACCCCCGGCGTCCACCCCTACGACGAGGTCGAGTGGGAGCGTCGCGACGTCGTCATGACCAACTGGCGCGACGGCTCCGTCAACTTCGAGCAGCGGGGCGTGGAGTTCCCCTCCTTCTGGTCGGTGAACGCCACCAACATCGTCACCTCCAAGTACTTCCGCGGAGCGGTCGGCACCCCCCAGCGCGAGTCGAGCCTGAAGCAGCTCATCGACCGCGTGGTCGGGGTCTACGTCGCCACCGGGCGCGAGCACGGGTACTTCGCCNCNGACGAGGACGCNGAGATCTTCGAGCACGAGCTGAAGTACGCCCTGGTGCACCAGATCTTCTCGTTCAACTCGCCGGTNTGGTTCAACGTCGGCACCAAGTCCCCGCAGCAGGTCTCNGCCTGCTTCATCCTGTCGGTCGACGACACGATGGAGTCGATCCTCGACTGGTACAAGGAGGAGGGGATCATCTTCAAGGGCGGGTCGGGCGCCGGCGTGAACCTCTCCCGCATCCGCTCCAGCAAGGAGCTGCTGTCCAGCGGCGGTACGGCGAGCGGCCCGGTGTCGTTCATGCGCGGCGCCGACGCGTCCGCCGGCACGATCAAGTCGGGCGGCGCCACCCGGCGCGCGGCGAAGATGGTCGTGCTCGACGTGGACCACCCGGACATCGAGGAGTTCATCGAGACCAAGGCCCGCGAGGAGGACAAGATCCGCGCCCTCCGGGACGCCGGTTTCGATATGGACCTCGGCGGCAAGGACATCGTCTCGGTCCAGTACCAGAACGCGAACAACTCGGTGCGGGTGTCCGACGAGTTCATGCGCGCGGTGGAGCGCGGCGAGTCCTTCGGGCTGCGGGCCCGCCTCACCGGCGAGGTCATCGAGACGGTGGACGCCCGCAAGCTGTTCCGCAAGATGGCTCAGGCGGCCTGGGAGTGCGCCGACCCGGGCATCCAGTACGACGACACGATCAACGACTGGCACACGGCGCCGGAGACCGGGCGGATCACGGCGAGCAACCCGTGCAGCGAATACCTGCACCTGGACAATTCGTCCTGCAATCTCGCCTCTATCAATCTCCTCAAATTCCTGAAGGATGATGACACGTTCGACGTCGAGCGTTTCGTGAAGATCGTCGAACTGATCATCACTGCGATGGACATTTCCATCACCTTCGCGGATTTCCCCACGGAGAAGATCCGCGACATCACCCGCGCCTACCGCCAGCTCGGCATCGGCTACGCGAACCTCGGCGCGCTGCTCATGGCGACCGGCCACGCCTACGACTCCGAGGGTGGGCGTGCCCTCGCCGCCGCCATCACCTCGCTGATGACCGGCGTCTCGTACCGCCGCAGCGCCGAGCTCGCCTCCATCGTCGGCCCGTACGACGGCTACCAGCGCAACGCCGAGGCGCACAAGCGGGTGATGCGCAAGCACGCGCACGCCAACGACGAGCTGCGCACCTTTGAGCCGATGGCGAAGCAGGTGCACGCCGAGGCGACCCGGCAGTGGCAGGAGTGCCTGCGCCTGGGCGAGAAGTACGGCTACCGCAACGCGCAGGCGAGCCTGCTCGCGCCGACCGGCACGATCGGCCTGATGATGGACTGCGACACCACGGGCATCGAGCCGGACCTCGCCCTGGTGAAGTACAAGAAGCTCGTCGGCGGCGGCTCCATGCAGATCGTCAACCAGACGGTGCCGCGCGCCCTCAAGAAGCTCGGCTACCAGCCCGAGCAGATCGAGGCGATCGTCGAGTACATCGCCGAGCACGGCCACGTCGTCGACGCCCCCGGGCTCAAGCCCGAGCACTACGAGGTCTTCGACTGCGCCATGGGCGAGCGGGCGATCGCCCCGATGGGCCACGTCCGCATGATGGCCGCGGTGCAGCCGTTCCTCTCCGGCGGGATCAGCAAGACCGTGAACCTGCCCGAGTCCGCCACCGTGGAGGACATCGAGCAGGTCTACATGGAGGGCTGGAAGCTCGGCCTCAAGGCGCTCGCCGTCTACCGGGACAACTGCAAGGTGGGCCAGCCGCTCTCGGCCGCGAAGAACAAGGAGAAGGAGAAGAAGGCCGAGGAGTCCGCGGTCAAGGTGATCGAGGTGCCGCGGCCCCGGCGGCGCCGCCTCCCGCACAAGCGGCCGAGCACCACGACCCGGTTCACGGTCGGCGGCGCCAAGGGCTACATGACCGCGTCGTGCTACCCGGACGACGGGCTCGGCGAGGTCTTCCTCAAGATGTCGAAGCAGGGCTCCACGCTCGCGGGCGTGATGGACGCCTTCTCCGTGGCGATCTCCATCGGCCTGCAGTACGGCGTGCCGCTGGAGGTCTTCGTCAGCAAGTTCGTGAACATGCGGTTCGAGCCGGCCGGCATGACCGACGACCCGGACATCCGCATGGCCGCCTCGGTGATGGACTACATCTTCCGCAGGCTCGCCCTCGACTACCTGCCGTACGAGGAGCGGGCCGCGCTCGGTATCTTCTCCGCGGCCGAGCGCGCCGCCCAGGCCCGCGGCGAGGACCCGAGCGCGCTGCAGGAGGTCGACCCCGAGGCCCTCGCCCAGTCGGCCCCCATCGAGGAGAAGCCGAAGGCCGCCGCGCCGAGCCGCCCGGCCGAGTCCCAGCCGCACAGCACGATGGAGGCGCTGGAGAGCCACATGGGCCGCACCGCCGACGCCCCGCTGTGCATGACCTGCGGCACCAAGATGCGCCCGGCGGGCAGCTGCTACGTCTGCGAGGGCTGCGGCAGCACGAGCGGCTGCAGCTGACCTCTCGCGCCGGACGGCGCGCCCGGCCCGCGGAGCGGTGGGACGGAGATCGTCCCACCGCTCCCGCGCGCTCCCCGCGGGACCGCCCGGCGGCGGACGGCCCAGGGCGGCGGANNTGTCGGNGCCGCACGGCATCATGTGCCCAGGTCCCGGGCAACGAGGGGAGGGGCGCGGATGATCCATGTCGCGAGCCGCCGCCGGTCGCGGGCGTCGCTCGCCAGGGCGTTCCCCGGAGCGCGGATCATCGATGTGACCTCGCGGGCGGACGAGCCCTGGGTGCGGCTGAGTCCCTTCTACCCGCACGGCGGCATTCCGGTGCCGCGCTCGCCGGGGGTGACCGCGTGGTCCGTAGAGGGCATCTGGCAGGCGCTGAAGGTCTTCGAGACCTGCGACGTCGACCCGGCGAGGCTCGGCGTCACGGCGATGACCGGGCTCAAACGCACGGTGCGCCGGTACGGGCGGGTGCTCGGCCACCGTGACGGGCTGCACGGCGAGCGGCTGCTCGGATACGAGACGGCCCGGCGGCGCATCTACCTGCCCGCGTACCGATGGGTGCTGGAGAACCGGACCGCCGGTCTGGTCGACCGCGTCCGGCGCCTCGCCGAGGAGGGCGACGTCGTGCTGCTCGACTACACCACCAACGGCGACGTCGCCGACCTGGCGACCCCGCTCTCCCACGCGGCGCTCATCCGCGGGTACATCGAGGGCCGATGGCCGGAGGAGGACCACGGCGAGGACGCCCCGGGGCCGGTCGCCACGGATGCGGGGGCGGAAGGGGCGACGAGCAGATGAGCGGGGTACGGCTGCGCGCCAACGCGATCACGATCATGACCCCTGACCCGCGGGCGCTGGCGCGGTTCTACGCGCGGCTGCTCGGCCGCCCGGTGACCACCGAGGAGGGGCCCGCGCCCGGCGAGCCGCCGGAGGCCGGATGGGCGCAGATCGCGGCGCCCGCGGGCAGCGGCGAGATCACGCTCAACTTCGAGTACGAGCGGCGGTGGAACCCGCCGCGATGGCCGGCCGAGCCGGGCGTCCCGATCGCCACCCAGCACCTCGACATCCAGGTCACCGATCTCGACGCGGCGGTCCGGCACGCGATCGAGGCGGGCGCGACGCTCGCGCCGTACCAGCCGCAGGAGGACGTCCGGGTGTGCTTCGACCCGGCCGGCCACCCCTTCTGCCTCTTCCTGTGACGACCGGCCACGGCGGGCCCGCGCGCCGCCGTGGCCGCGGATCGGGTGTCCGATTCGTGCAAGACGAGGGGCGGTGCCGGCTGGTTGACTCGGACCACCAGGTGCGCAAACGCGAAATAAGGGGAGGAAGTGCACCGTGGGGGTTCAACTGGACGTCGTCGGCATCGTCGTCGAGGACATGGCACGGTCGCTGGAGTTCTACCGCCGTCTCGGGCTGGAGCTGCCGCCGGAGGCGGACCGGGAGCCGCACGTGGAGCTGTCCACGCCCGGCGGCCTGCGCCTGTGCTGGGACACCGTGGAGACGATCCGCTCGTTCGACCCCGGCTGGCAGCCGGACGGCAAGGGCGGCCGGATCTCGCTCGCGTTCCGGTGCGACAGCCCGGCGGAGGTCGACGAGCTCTACGCCAGGCTGGTCGCGTACGGCTACGAGGGACACAGGGAGCCCTGGGACGCGTTCTGGGGCCAGCGCTATGCCGTCGTGCACGATCCCGACGGCAACGCCGTCGACCTGTTCTGCCCGATCGTGTAGCGGAATCGGGTAGCGGACGCGGCCGGGTGGGCCGGACCGGCCGCCGTCAGCGTTCGCGGACGAGCAGGCAGGCGAGGGTGGTCACGGCGAGCACCGCGGCGGAGGCGATCAGGACGATGTCGATGCCGGGGCCGAGGCCCTGCGCGCCGACGATCGACGCCATCGCGGCGATGCCGAGGGCGGAGCCGACGTAGCGGGCGGTGTTGTTGGCGCCCGCGCCCATGCTGCCCTGGGCGGGCGGCACGCTCTCGATGGCGAGGTGGGCGAGGGCCGCGTTGATGAAGCCGCTGCCGACGCCGCCGACGAGCAGGCCGAGCACGACCGGCACGGCGGACCAGTGGTCGCCGACGCCGAGCATCGGCAGGTACGCGACTCCGGACAGCGCCAGGCCGAGGGCGAACTGGGCCCGGCTGCCGAGCCGTACCCGGCGGGCCTGGAGCGAGACGACGAACGAGGCGCCGGACCACACGCCGAACAGCACGGCGGTGCCGATCGGCGGGAAGCCGTGGGCGAGCTGGAGCACGTTCGGCAGGTACGTCATGACGGAGATGATCGTGATGCCGGAGACGAGCGCCCCGCCGGTGGCGACGGCGAACAGCGGACGGCGCAGCAGCCCCAGGTCGAACAGCGGCTCCGCGCGGCGCCGCTCGATCAGCGTGAACGCGAGGAGCAGCACGGCGGCGAGCCCGAAGGCGATCGGGACGAGCGGCCGCGTCCAGCCGAGCCGTCCCTCGGTGAGGCCGGTGAGCAGGGCGGCGAAGCCGAGGCTGAGCGTGATGACGCCGGGCAGGTCGAGCCGGCGGGGCCGCTCCGCGCGCGATTCGGGCAGCAGGCGGGCGGCGACGCCGGTGAGCAGCACGGCGACCGCGGCGATCATCCAGTAGGTGGTACGCCAGCCCGCGAGCATGGTGACGCCGGCGGCGACGAAGGGGCCGACGAAGATGCCGAGGCCGAACATCGCGCCGTAGTAGCCGGTGGCCTTCAGCCGCGGCGGCCCGGCCGGGTAGGCGTGGCCGACCGCGCCCAGCCCGGCGGCGAGCAGGGCGGCGCTCGCCCCGCCCTGCACCACGCGTGCGGCTACGAAGACGGCGGTGGTGGGGGCGGCCGCGGCGAGCGCGTCGCTGAGCGCGAGCAGCGCCATGCCGGCGAGGTAGGTGCGGCGGCGGCCGTACTCGTCGGCGATGACCCCGGCGACCAGCAGCAGCGCGGACAGGCCGAGGGCGATGCCGTTGAGGATCCAGGCCGGTCCGGTGACCCCCGCGCCGAGGTCGGCCGCGGTCGGCGGGAGGGTCATCGCGGGCACCGTGTAGTTGAGCAGCACGAGGAAGACGGCGGCGCACGCGACGACCAGGGTGGCACGTGCCCTCGCCTGGACGGCGGGCGCCTGGGCGGCAACGGTCATGTGATGCCCTTCCAAGGTTCAGTGATTGAACTCAGACGACGGTAACACACCTCGGTTCGATGAATGAACTAAGATTGGGGCATGGGGCTGGGCAAGAACTACGACGGGCAGGACTGCTCACTCGCCCGCGCGCTGGAGCTGGTCGGTGAGCGGTGGACGTTCCTGGTGATCCGCGACGCCTTCTACGGCGTGCGCCGCTTCGCCGACTTCCTCGCCCACCTGGAGGCGCCGCGCGCCGTGCTCTCCCAGCGCCTGCAGACCCTGGTCGAGGCCGGGATCCTGGAACGGCGCCGCTACCAGGACGCCCCGCCCCGCGACGAGTACGTGCTCACCGAGATGGGCCGCGACCTGTGGGCGGCGATGCTCGCCCTGGCGGGCTGGGGCGAGCGGCACCTGGCGAACGGCCGGCCGCGCCGCCTGTTCGTCCACATCGGCTGCGGCGGCCGCCTCAGCGGCAGCGCGGTCTGCCCCGCCTGCGGCGTCGAGGTCCCGCCCGAGGACGTCGAGGTACGGCCCGGCCCCGGCGCCGACCCGACCCGCGACGACCCGGTGAGCCGTGCCCTGCTCCGCCCGCACCGCATCCTGGAGCCGCTCATCGAACGCTGACGAACTCCGGCCCCGGGCGCCGGCCATCGGGCGCTGATACCGGCGCCGCGCCGGGGCGGCCCGGAGCTGCCGGAACGCGAGCGGTCTCCGGTCACGAAGCGGGCGTCCCCGCGTGGCGGGACGGCTCGGAGCGCAGGTGGTCGTCGGCGATCTCGGCGAGGCTCTCGCCCGCCAGCTGCCGGTCGAGCACGTCGGTGAGCGTCGGGCACTCCTGCACCGGGTTCTCCGCCTGGCACTCCAGCGCGTGCGAGAGGAACGCCTGGGTACGGCGGGCCCGGGCGATCAGCTCGTCGAGGTCGGCGAGCCGCCCCCGGATCGCCTCCCGCCACCGCTCGCCGGGCTGGTCGAGCGCCTCGCCGATGACGTCGAGGCTGAACCCCATCCGCTGGGCCATCTGCACGAAGGCGAGGCGGCGCAGCTCGGCCCTGCCGTACATGCGCCTGCCGCCCACCCGGCAGGCGGGCGTGACCAGGCCGCGCTCCTCGTGGTAGCGCAGCGCCGAGGCGTTGACGTTGAGCATGCGGGCCGCCTCGCCGATGGGCACGAGTTCCATGGATCCAGCTTGACTTGACTTCAACCCGGCTTGAACCGCCAGTGTGGTGCCATGGACGCCACACATCCGCGGACCAGGAGTTCCGCGACCGGGCGGGCGGAGGCCGCGCGGCCGCGCTCGTGGGCCTTCGACCGTCCGGACACCTCCCCGTTCGCCCATCCGCGCGGTCTCGCGGGCCGCCTCGCCGGGCGCTTCATGAGCTGGACGAACCGGCGGCAGGAGGAGGTCGTCGAGCTGCTCGACGTACGCCCCGGCGACCGGGTGCTCGAGGTCGGGTACGGCCCCGGCGTGCTGCTCGGCCTGCTCGCCGGGCGGGTGGGCGACGGCCGCGTCAGCGGCGTGGACCCGTCGCCCGAGATGCGCGCCCTCGCCATCCGCCACAACCGGGACGCCGTCCGCGCGGGGCGGGTGGATCCGCGCATCGGCACGGTCGAGGCGACCGGGTTCGCCGACGCCGAGTTCGACCGCGTCGTCACCGTCAACACGGTCGCGATCTGGCCCGACCTGGAGGCGGGCCTGCGCGAGCTGCACCGGGTGACCAGGCCGGGCGGCCGGATCGTGATCGCCTGGCACGGCGGGACCCGCCCCTCGATGCTCACCCGCCGCCTCGCCCTCCCCGGTCACCTCCTCGACCGCATCGAGGGCGCCATGGCCGAGCTCTTCGCCGGGGTCACCCGCCACGCGCTGCGCACGCTCACCGCGTTCCGCGCCACCCGCCCCGGCGACGGGACGAACTGAGCCGCCTCCGGGAACGGGCCCGCGCCGACCCGGAGACCACGGAACGCGACGGCGGGTGCAGGGCAGGCTCCCCTTCCGGCCCCGCACCCGCCGGCTGGGATGAACGGCTGGATCGGGCGCGCCACAGATCGTGATCTGCGGCCGCCGGAAGGCTCGCCACAGCGGTGCCGTCCGGAGCACCGCGCCGACGGGCTCGATCACGCGCACGGGCGCCCGCCCGGCCCGTCCGGGCACCGGCGCGGCCGTACGGTCAGGCGACCGAGGTGGGCCCGTCCGGGCGAGGGAAACGGATGACGTTGCGGCCGGTGTAGGCGCGCAGATCGATGACCTTGCCGCACCGGTTCGGGTCGGACCGGTTCTGGTCGCGGCGGCGCCGGCCGCGGAGCGCGGATCCGATGTCGCGGATCTTGTGCCGTGCGACGCTCGGCGGGACCACCCTCAGTCTGCTCATCGTCATGCCCCCCGTCGGTGACGATTCGGCTGTCCCTAATGGTGCGCCGCTCCCGTTAAGACCCACGTAAAGCCGTCCGGCGCCGAGGCGGAAGCCTGTCAGTACGGCAGCAGGCGGCCGGAGGGGGAGCGCAGGTCGAGGTGCTGCCAGTGGGGGACGGTGCGCCGCCTGCGGGGCTTCCTCACTCTGATGCGCCTCATCTCGAGGTCCTCCTTCCGGCTGGGCTCCGGTGAGCACACTATGCGGTCGTCGGCTTGCTGTCCTCTTGTTTTGCGGTTGCACGCCGCCTCGCGGGCCCGCCCGGCGCAGCGCCGCCGGCGGGGGGAGCGGGGTGACACCGCCCGCGGGCGGGGGAGTACCGTACCGGCGAGATCCACCCATGGCCGGTACGGCGAGCCGCACCGGCCACGGCCCGTTTTCCGCACTCGGCGCGGGGAAGGAACCGTGCGCCCGAAGGGGCGCGGATCGTGCCGCCGGGCACGCCGACGGCATGATCGACATATACGACCCGGAGGTACCGGACGATGACGAGACCGAATGTGGGCGAGGTCGGGGTCTGGCTGCGCTACACGGACTTCACTCCGGAGCTGTCGGCCGCCCTGGAGGAGCTGGGGTACGGCACGCTGTGGCTCGGCGGCTCGCCGGACGGTGACCTGAAGGTCGTCGAGCGGGTGCTCAACGCGACCACGAAGGTGACGGTCGCCACCGGCATCGTGAACATCTGGAAGGACGACCCGGCCACGGTCGGCGCGTCGTTCCGGCGCATCGAGGCCGCGCACCCGGGCCGGTTCATCCTCGGCATCGGCGCCGGGCACCGTGAGCAGATCGGCGACCGCTACGTCCGGCCGTACACCGCGCTCGAGCGCTACCTCGACGCCCTCGACTCCGAGGGCGTGCCCCGGGACCAGCGGGTGCTCGCGGCGCTCGGCCCGCGGGTGATGCGGCTCGCCGGGGAGCGGGCGGCGGGCGCCCACCCGTACTTCACCACCCCCGGGCACACCCGCGACGCCCGCGAGCTGCTCGGCGAGGGCCCGCTGCTCGCCCCCGAGCAGAAGGTGATCCTGGAGGAGAACCCGGCCAAGGCCCGGGCGATCGCCCGCCCGGCGCTCGGCTTCTACAAGGGCGCGGCGAACTACGCGGCGAACTTCCGGCGCATGGGCTTCGGCGACGACGACCTCGCCGGGGAGGGCAGCGACCGCCTGGTGGACGCCCTGTTCGCGTACGGCACGCCGAGGGCGATCCGCACCCGGGTCGGCGAGCACCTGTCGGCCGGCGCCGACCACGTGTGCCTGCAGCTGCTCCCGTCGTCCGGCGCGGACCTGCTGAGCGGCTACCGCGCGCTCGCCGAGGAGCTCTTCAGCTGACGGAGGACGTCAGCCGCACACCTCGGACGGCGCACCTGGGACGGCGCACCTCGGCCGACGCGGACCGGCGTGCGTCGCGTACGGCGACGCGCGCCGGATCACCCCCGCGCGGGCCGGGCTCGCCCGGCGCGCCGTCCGCCTCGTCGCCGCCCGGCCGCTCCTGGCCCGCCTCGACGACGGAGAAGTGCGTGCGGGGCCAGCGGCTC
>Ga0065720_1019584_pt1 | contig 23064 bp, 20 predicted proteins | sample Thericmetagenome_FD_59107 | JGI IMG/M metagenome (GOLD analysis project Ga0065720, IMG submission 59107) | Thermophilic microbial communities from the Joint Bioenergy Institute, California, USA of rice/straw/compost enrichment - eDNA_2 v2... | ecosystem: Engineered > Solid waste > Grass >...
AAAGCGCTGTCACCATGATAACTACGTAATACTATTTTCTCTCCTTAGTGCACTTTGTGAAAGAGAATCGTATCGGCAGAAAACCCACAATGTTCCAATACCCGACTGGGCCAAAAACAAGGAGTCAGGTCTACAATCAGCTCCTCTGGTTCTTTCTTTTTATTGAAGCAGACTGGGTCCAAACAACCCATCTGATGGAACCTTGTGAAGAGCTTAGGTGGGGTCCTCCGCATTCCAGATCCCCAGACATAATCAGCAGAAAGAGGATAAGATCCACGGATAGCCACGCATGCCGCAGACTTGTACAAGATATCCGCATTGATTTGTCAAAGATGCGCCATTAATCGCCGCAGAGTGCCAGAGCCCAGCGGTCGAGCCTGGTGATATCCACGAGTGAGTGGGTTTCGGGTCGCGACACGAGCAGCAGATCTCCAGGCTTCACGGGAGATATCCATAATGCAAGCCCAGTGACCACCGATGTGCCTACCTCAATTATGACCCCGGATCAAGCCTAGGGTTAGCTGTTAGCTGTTTGTACCTGCTTGTTGTTCCAGTGTTTAAGCTGCCGTATATCTTCCTTGTCCGCTGGCCACTGGGTATGCCATAAAGGACCCTTAGGAACCCCTTTTCAAGTTACGCTCCTCGAAGCCACGCATCCCGGAATAGATTACCAGGCACCTAAGCTACAGAATATTCTTGCATAGAGATAATAAGTTGGCTCAACGGTTGGCGAGCGACGATGACAACCCAGACAAGATGCAACCCCATATACGTACCCGATGACTTACATTGGATACATTGGGCCTTTGTACTCCACACAACACGTATACACTACATCCAACTAACATGAGATTCTGCCTGAACATATGATATATCTACATAGCGCAATGCAGAGCCGTCGCAAACATCATAATTGCGCAGGGATAATTGAGATTTTTTGATAGTGCAATCCAGAATAATGTTAAGCCTCACTTACTTTGAGCTTCAGTTGGGGTGCTAGCTCCAGCGTTCTCCTTCTCCTTCTTTTCGGACTCGCGGAGTTCTTTGATGCGGTCGTCAATGAGAGCGATATCAGCATCTATCCGGAGAATCCTCTCCTCGAGGATTTTCTCATACTCCTGGTCTGACAGCCAGGTAATGGGACTCCATTTCGACCAAAAGCCGCCCTTTTCTGATGAAGGGGGTGACTTGGCTCTCCTAGCAATCCGCCAGTTGTCAACGACCTGGCCACCCGCGCCCAGCATTGTGAAGACTAGAGCTCCAGGTAGGATATTTCGTGGCCCCCCTGTGCAGCCGTCAGCATGCTGTGATCAGGCCAACTGGGGAACAAATGGCACTTACTCAGCATGCCGCCCAGTGTTCCTGCAACACCACCTCCTATACTGCTGGCTATGACTTTGTCTCTTGGGCTGCAATCCTCATCGTGCGCAAGCTGGGTCAGGGTTACCGCCCGGGCCGCTAGAGCGCGTAAGCACAGGGAAACACCACATGATGAGCAGACAGAAACCCGATCTCCATGAAACCTACCAGTGAAACTAGTTCCCAGGGTAAACCATTGGACTCCGGAGATGAGGGAGAAGAAGACAGGAGGTGCCGACCGAATGATGCCGGCTGCAGCTCCCACAAACAAGCCACATGCACCTGGTAGAGAGTTAAGATAGAGAAAACACGGCTGGCCTATTGCCTCAAACTCGCGCAAGGATCCATACCAACAGTACCGCCAGTCTTGAGGGAAGATAGGAGAATATCCTTTACTTCTGGCGAGAATCCAGCATTTTTCTTGGTTGGCTCTGTCTGCGGCGCCTGAGACTGGGCTGAAGATTGTTCTATGGCTGAGGGTTCTGGCCGGCGAGCGGTCTCGGGATCGGGACTGGGCAGCACAACGCGCTTCATGATGGCATAGATCAAGGGCCTAGAAATACCCCCGCCCCCAAAAGACTTTCTGAATATCTTCCCTTTTCTTTGTCTTTGATTGAATCGAGACCGATGGCACAGGAGAACAGCAGAAGATCCTGATCCCTCAAAGTGCCAGGGCGACCAGACGGGCTGCTTGCTCTAGGAATTGAGTAACCGGGTAATTGGGAACCTAGAAGAGAAAAGACCTTAGACCCTGGCGCAGAGTCGATTCAACATGGGCAAACTGTGTCGACAAAGCCTCACCACATACCCTGAACACCATCACCCCGTGATTTCAAGGGCCAAGGGGGCATGCAGCCAAGTGCAGAGAGGGGTTAGAGAGCGTGCAGTTTGTTCAGTTTGTCTGCCGCCAAGGTTTGCGCTCCCGACTTTCGATTCTCGAAGGGCTGACAGGTGCAAGAGCCATGCACAATGCCGGCCCCATCTCGTGGCGCTATTCCCTATTGGGATTAGCGTTAACCAAGGCCCGCCCAGTGCGCCCACGCCTTTGCCGAGATAAAAAAAAATGTCAACCCTGATTCCTCAATCGAACCTCACCTATAATAATTTTTTGCTTCCGCCGCAACCCCAAAATCACGTTCTGGGAGGGCACCGCTCTGCCGCAAAGTTACGCACCTTTGCACTTTTCCACCGCCCACGATTTGTCTCCGCTTGCTCAGCAATCCGGAGCGACCGACGATTCCATCTCTATCTTCGCCCACAGCGAGCCCATCAACCCAATCGATCCTTCTAACCGGACCCTGATCATCCGGTCAACGACTGATTATCACTGCGTGCTTCGGTGCTACATCGTAGCGCGCCGCCCCTCGATCGAAAACCCGCAATCATGGGTGAGCAAGCCCGACGACCCCTCCCCGCCGCCGCCCGACTGCCGCGGGGCACCCGGGTCCTTCTGATCAATTGCTAACGCTGACCGACTCTTGATGTGCAGCGCCCAAGAAGAAGGAAGTCCAGAAGCTGTCTCTGGGCGACTTCTTGAATGACACCTGTTCGTGTCCTTCCCCTCGATGCCAAGCACATCCCCGCGTTGCCCGCGCTACCCCTCGTGTCCCGTATCCCCTTGTCCCCCCGTCCCTCCCGAGTCGTCCCTCTTCCTGGCCAACGCCTTTATGCCCGACGCATGCTTGTATATGTCTACTGACATCGATGCGTGATAGCCTTTGGCGGCTCCTGGGCCGATGAAGTCGAGGACACTTTTGGTAAGCATTGCCCCTCCCGAGTGTCATCTGTATGCTGATCGTCCCCCATAGCTACCGGTATTACCCTGCGATTCTCGATATCAAGTTCAGCTCAAGTAGATGTAGGTCCATGATACTGACTGCACATATGTAGGCACCGGTACTCAGCCCCTTCCGCCCCCGGAGCGAAAGACTACGTACGGCACCAGCAATGACCGCGGTATGTCACATGCCGGATTGGCCCTCTGACCGTCAGCTGCACCAGGCACTAACCTTTTATTGCTACCAGGCTTCCACTCCCTTCGCGACAACCTCCCCCAGAAGCTCCCTGAGAGGCCGCCTTTCACTGCCCACCTCGGCAACCTGTCCTATGAGGCCACTAGCGATGCCATCACCGAGTTTTTCAAGGACTGCAAGGTCGTGAGCGTCCGCATCATTACGGATCATGAGCACAACCGCCCCAAGGGCTTCGCCTATGCTGAGTTTGCCGATGTCGAGGGTCTCAAGACCGCTCTTACCCGTGATGGCATGGTACTTGAGGGCCGCCCCATCCGGGTTAAAGTCGCCGATCCTCGTAGGTCATCCCGAAGAATCCATCTGCAGTTCAAGTCGCTTGGAAACAAGAACTGACGACTCTTGCCTTTCAGCGAGGGGCGGTTTCTCTAACAGGACTGAGGTTGCCCGTGAGCTTGACTGGAGCCAGCGCCGTGGCCCCCTGACTGATCTCCCTCCCCCTCCTCCCCGTGGTGGCGAGCGCAGGCGCGACTTTTTCAACGACGATGGGAAGGTTCGGGATTTCAATAACTGGGAGCGTCGCGGCCCTTTGTCGCCTGTCCCTCAGCCTGAACGCTCTCTGTCTCGTGATGGTTCTCGCTCCCGGAATATGGACCGCAGGGCTTCCCCTGCCGCTTGGGGCCCTGGCGATCGTCATGAGGGTTCTCGTCCTCCGCGCCGCGAGTTTTCCGATCGCCCTGAACGCCAGCCAACTGCTGCTGAGAGGGACACCAACTGGCGCCAGAGCATGCGTCCCGATCCCCCCAAGCAGTCTTCTGGCGAGTCTACTCAGGCTCCCAACTCACCTGCTCCTTCGGCCTCTCAGCCCGCTACCCGTCCGAAGTTGAACCTCGCTCCCCGTACTGTTTCGGCTGAGAACAAGGATACCACGGCTCCTGCTCCTGCCGCCAGCTCCAAGCCCAACCCTTTCGGTGGGGCCCGCCCGATTGATACCGCCGCTCGCGAACGTGAAATCGAGGAGAGGCGCGCGAGGGAAAAGAGGGAAGCTGAGGAGAGGGCCCGCCAGGAGAGGCTTGCCCGGGAAGCTGCTGCTAAGGAAGCTGCTGAGAAGGCTGCTGCTAAGGAAGCTGCTGAGAAGGCTGCTGCTGAGGCTGCTGCTAAGGCCAATGGCGCTCAGGAGGCTGCGACCACCGAGGCCAAGGAATCGCCTAAGGAGAGTGAAGCTACCCCTTCCCCTGCGCCTGCCCCTGCGGAGCATAAGATTCCTATCCGGTCGCGCGAACCCAGGGATCCTCCTAAGTCGCGGGCGACGGAGGTTTCTAACTGGCGGCAGCCGGCTCCCGACCGTGCTCCGTCTCGTGGTGGCCACTCTGGTCCTGGTCCTCGTCGTGGCGGTCCCCGTGGCCCGCGCAACGAGGGCCGTGGTGGTCGCCCTAACGGTAATGCTGCACCTCAATCTCCTAGTGTTGAGCAGGCTCCCTCCACGCCCATTGTTGACGAGGAGGGCTGGACTACTGTCCCGGGCAAAAGCCGCCGTGGGCAGAGCAACCGCCCGATTGCTTCCTGAGCGTGTATGAGCAGCGCTAGTTTTACGCTCTTTTGCGCCTTCAACTGGGAGTGATTGGGCCCTCGTCGAGTTGGGACCGAGCTTTGCCCTCGACTTCAATATACCCCTCTCCTCACGACTTCTGATGCTCGTTCCGCTACTCAGCATGCTTCTAATCTGTCATTGGCTTGGATAGCCCGGCATCAGCGCTATCAGGCAGACAGCAAAGCTCAAAGTCTCCGCTCTCCCTTAAATAACCTCTGGCAAGATCATCGATTGTCATTTTGACGGGCTTAACCGGAGTTTGCTGCCTATGACAACTTGGTCGATCGGCCCTTTTTTTTTTTTTTGATGTGTTTTTCTTTGCGTGATTAGTCAGCCAAGAAGCCTAGATGCCCGGTAGGGAGCGGCTGGCCAACAGACTGAGCGATCTCTCCCAGTTGATCTTCTCTTTTCATACCCCCAGAAAAAGTATGCATGCTCGCGATTCCTTGATCATGACGTTATGCACGGAAATGCGGCACGGATTACTCGAGTTCAACCAAACAAAGAGACGAAGAGTTCGCTACCCTACAGGGGTGGCTAGCCAAAATGATAATGGACGTGGGCTTCTTTCTATTGCCGATGGGGAGGGTGTTTCTTTTTGTTTCATTTACTTAGTTTTCCGCTGATATGGGCAACATATTGACTCTGGAGGGGGAAGGAGGAGAATATTCACATAGATAGGGCGGGCGGAAAAATGGGAATCGGTTTCCCCTTAGCACCATGTGGACGCTTCGTTCCCGCCTCCATTGACTGCGTTTTGTTTTCTCGAGGTTTTTCATCGTCGTTTTTATCTTGGGAGGCCTCCCTTGCTGCTTAACTCCATGACTCTGATGCCCGAATGGTTTTATGGCAACCATATAGCTAGATGATGATATGTCATCCTGGAGTTGGCAGGGCTCGGAAGCTTGCAAAGCTTCGGGTAGGCTTTGTAGGTGGTATGTGGTCTTTACTCCGCTTAGAAGAGGGATAGCAAAATGAAATGGCAGTGCATATTCAGAACTTTGAATGACCACACGAGCGTCTCGGTCGTAGTAGCGACAAGCTCCGTTAACCATGTCTTTCTAATCCGCATGCCAATTGAGTTCTAAGGCAAGCTGTATCTGCCTAGGTTTATATACCGAAATCATTGTATGTACTCACGCAGCCTGTTTATTGCTCTACATGCGTCTCCTGTTCTCAATTGAAACCAATAGCTCACCTCTTGAGCGTCTTTTGCTTCTGCGCATCCGTCGCCACATTCCGACCCTCCACCAACAACCCCTTGCGCTTCCGAACGCTGTCCATATACCGCTTAGCCACATTCTCCCTGTCTCCATACTCGCCTAAATCCTCAAGGTCGTCTTCAGTGAAGGGTACCCAGAAAGGATCCTCATCAAGGATCTCGAACCCAGCAAAGATCAGTTGCGGCTGCGCCGCGCCTGACGTACGCTTGCGCATCTCGTCGGCGAAACCGAAGGACTCGGCGACGGGGAGCAAGGCTTGGATGGTGAAGAAGGGTGTACCTTCGTTCATGGCTTCGGATTGAACGCGGCCGCGGCGTCGGGTGAGGACGTCGTAGACGCGGCCTAGGACTTCGGCTGTTGAGGGGGGATGGCTGGTCAGTTACTGTTGAAACACAATGGAGGTAGTTTAGGGGTATGTTAAAGGGAGAACGTACTAGCTGCTTGGATTTCACAAGAGTACATGGCTAGCATGAGACGAGGCGACCAGTCGAGGAAGCCCTTGTGGATAGACTGCTGGACTGTCTTGATCACCTCACCAGTCAGACGGCCGAGACGGTCGCGAGCAGATGGCGCGTCGTCGTCCTCAGCATCAGCAGACGTGGTCGCTGGTGTAACGGACACATCCTCGACGAACACTGCTATGCCCTGTACAGGCTCGTGACACAACGGGCCCTGGTTTGTCGCGAGCTGGAAGCCGTACGTGATCTTGTCGCTGAAATGGTGCGGGCTGAGGGCTTCCTTGCCCACGGGGCGGCTATCGTGCTCCTTGGTTGGGGCAAATGCCTTCGGGAAGAATTGCCCCTTAGTGGCGTCGATGAGGATGTTGGGGCCGTTGCGGCGGGGACCAAAGGAGATAATTTTGTCCACGATACCCTTCCAGTTTTCGAGTTTGTCTTTGGTGTTGTCAAAGAGAGACTGAAGCTCCTTGCTAAGACTTTCAGCGGAAAGGATCTTGCGGGTCTTTGTTGGTTCGTCATCAGCCTCTGCCGACTCGTCTTGTGCTGCTCCATTTTCTGTGGTTGGCCCAGGGGTAGGCGAGTCCTCGCCTGCTGCCTGTCGTGCCTCAGCTGCTTTGCGATCGGTGTAAAGTTGTTTAAGGGCAGCCGCGTTCTTGACCATAAAATCAGTGACATCGCGAGGAAGAGGCCTGACTCGCAGTTTGACGGTCACTTGTTTCGAGCTTGTCACACCAAGGACAACACCACGGCCCAATTCCTTGTTGGCTGGGGGGCGCATCTCTTCAACACGGACAATGGTTTCCCTGTAGGGGACGATGGGAGCTCCGGCTTGAATTTCGCATCTGGCGAACCGCTCACGAAGATCGGTCAGACAGCGTTCCAGATGCAGTTCACCAGCCGTCAGCAGAACGTGCTCACCGGTGGCGAAGTGCTCGTACTCTGCACATGGGTCGCTGTGGACGAGAAGATGAAGACCGTGAATCATCTTGTCCAGATCGGCTGGGTTTACGGGTTCCAGAGCCACGCGAACAATCGGGCGGCCGTGGAGATGCGCAATGCCAGCCAAATTGATAGCCCCTTCCAGCTGGCTGCAAAGAGTGCCAGACTTTAAGATACCGCTGTCTTCCAGGCCGCGGATGCCAAAGACAACGCCAGCTGGGACAGAGTCGAGGGCCTCGAGATTCCGGCCCATCAGCATGTAAAGTGCCTGGACCTTGACCTTCTTGGGCACCGGCTCGGTGTAAGGCTGAGCGGGGTTGAACTTTGGCGGCAGGACATAGATCTCGTCACCAACTGACAGCGTGCCAGAATAAATTCTCGCAAAACCGATCAGGTGCTCTGACTCAGCCGGCTTCTCAACCTCCTCGGGCGCAGTCTGGTCTAAGGATGCGGTCGCAAAAGCTGCGGTCAGGGAATCCATATCATCCTCATTGCTTGCGTTAGCTGTTGCGCGGGCAGCTTCTTCGCGCTTCTTCCTTGCCAATTCTCTAGCTTCTTCGGCACTCATAGGCCCACGGCGCTTGTTCTCCGGCAGATCGCTTTCCTTGACCGATACCATCTTGCTCACGTATGCCACCACGGGATCCGAAGACGACTTTTTGAATGAGACCACAGCATCCCTCACGTTAGGGTCAATGTAGTCGGCTCCAGGGACGTCTTCCAACAGGTCTGGGAATCTCTCAGCTTGTGAGGCCTTTGGAGAGGGAAGCGATTCCACAACAGAGACCAACACAGCCACTGAGACAGGTAACCAGGACGAGAAGACTGTTTGAAGAAGAAGTTTTGGATCCCGGGAACGAAGAACATGTGGGGGAATTGTGATGTTCAGGGACTTTGTGATTTTCTCAAGGAGAGCAGGATCTCCCTTCCCATTATCAATGCCGACAGTGGCCTGGTAAACGGCCCATATCTGCTCAAGCACGAGTTGGACAAAGATGGGCTTCAACGCCCTACCCTTCAAATGCTTGCGGCCGAGGACCTTTTTCGTCTTGGGATCCAGATAATAGTCACCCCACAGGACCTTTTCCAGAAGATGCCGCTTGATGCCCAACTTCTTCTCATACAGGGTAGCGAACTGCCGAACAGTGAAAGCCCAGCCGTCAATGGCACTCCCAAAGATGACATTATTCTTCTCTGGAGCAAAGTAAATCTCCTCATCGTCTTTCTCTTGAAATTGGAGCTCCCCTGTGTCTGGCTGCTGATCGGCCAGCTGCGCCTCTTTGGCGGCCGCCGCCGCCATACGAGCCTCCATACGCTCCCGCCAGTTCAGGTCCTCTTCCATGCGCTCACCCTGGTAGAAACTTCCCAGAACAGCGTTGACTTGCTCCAGCAGCTTGGTAAGATGAACAAAAGCCTCGCTGGGGCTCATCTTCAGTTCTGTAATTAGGCGGTCAATCTTGTTAATCAAGAGCAATGGTTTGATCTTCTCCGTCCATGTTTGTCTCAACACAGTGACCGTCTGGCTGCACACGCCCTCCACAGCATCCACCAGAACCAACGCACCATCACAGAGACGGGATGCTGTTGAGACTTCACTGCTGAAATCAATGTGGCCAGGGGAGTCGATAAGGTTGATCAGATATTCTTTTGGCTCAGGGGCAGCATCTGGACTTGGTCTCCTTAACATGGAAAAGTAGAGTGAGATGGCTGACGACTCCATGGTGATACCCCTGAGCTGCTCGTCCGGCCTTGAGTCGAGGTAGCGGATCTTGCCCGCCATTTTAGGGGAAATGATGCCATTTGTGGCAATGAGGGCATCAGTCAAAGACGTTTTGCCGTGGTCCTGCGTTGAGTTGTGAGTGGTGATGCTCCTGGCAGAAGGGAAAGGGGATAATCATACCACATGAGCCAAGATGCAAATCTGGAACCATTGTTAGCCACATAGCAGATGACGGTGAATCAAATGCAGAGAGACATGAGAAGAGATAGACTTTTGTGGAAACGTACATTTCTCACATCATCCGCATTTTGCTGGAGCTTTGCCAGCTTTTCTGGGTTGATAACCGGCATATCCTCAATTTTTTTTTTGGCCTCAAACTCAAAGATGACCGATATAAGAGGTGAGCTTGTTTGGCGTTGTTCCTTAAGATTTGTCTCAGCAATATAAACTCTCCCAGTTTGCTTCTAACGAGACCCCAGCCGCAGGTAAACACCTGACCACGCAACTGTCTGAACAGCAGGGCACTGTCAAGGTCTGACTAACACCGGCGAGACAAGGATGGAAAGTGGGATCTTGGGTTGGCGGGGTCGTTTCGAAGATCTTCGCTATTTGGGATATTGTGATAAGCTGCAGGGCAATGTTCCGCTTCGCAAGCTTGAAGGGAAGAAGTCCAATATATGGAGGACCGCTTAATTGGAGCACAGTTCAAGATATATATGGTTATCACATCATCTTATGTTGAATCTCGCCGCTTTGTAGCCCGTCCTGTGCTATGTCTGCCATGCAGCAACCCGGGGGTTTCGCCCGCCAGCCGCGATGATTTATGCATTTATCCATTGAAGTTACTGTAAGCGGTGCTCACAAAACCAACCCTAAACCGATCCAGCCGCCATCCAAAATTCACCTCTGGGCTTTCCACCCCTCGACCACAAAAATCAGGCCCCACAGACCACCGACTAAAGCATTTCCGTTCCGGATCTTTTGCGGCGCCCACGACGACAAAAGAACGCCACAAGCTCCCTATAGACCCTACCCCATTTGTCCCCCGCGTCCCCCCTCCCTCGAGCCGAGTCGCTGACCTGCGTTACCTGTCTCCGGAGACCGATCCATCATGAGCAGCTATCAGAACGGCGTGGCGCCTGCTCGCGCCATCGAGGACGATTCGGATGTCGAGGAGGAGGCCCTCGTCGCTGACTACAAGGAGCAAGTCCAATATGAAGGCGTGGATGAGCTGGACCAGGCTGCTCTTGCCCAGCAGGCCGACGACCTCCAGGCCCAGCTAGTCGCGGCTGCTCAGCCGCTCGACTTCCAGGCTAGCCTCGAGACCAAGTTCCGGAGCTACGACAACTACTGCGGCCTGTTCCACTACATTCTGAACTCGGAGAGCGGGCCCGTCGACATCGAGCCGCCGACGGTGAGTTCATCCCGACGCGGTGCTGTTTTTTGGGGGGCTGTATCTGGGGGCTGACAACGGGTGTGTGCTAGTACTACTGGGCTTGGGATGTCATCGATGAGTTCATCTACCAGTTTAACACCTTCTCCTCCTACCGGTTGCGTATTGCGCGCCAAGGTGGCCCTGAGGAAGAGGTTCAGATCCTGCGAGAGAACCCCAACACCTGGGGCTGCTATAGCGTGCTCAATGTTCTCTATTCGCTTATCCAGAAGTCCCAGATCACCGAGCAGCTGGCTGCTATGAGGAGGGGTGAAGACCCCATGGCCGTCGCCGGCCCCTACGGGTCCCGCAACCTCTACCGCATGCTCGGCTATTTCTCAATCATCGGCCTGCTCCGCGTCCACTGCCTGCTCGGTGACTTTAGCCTGGCTCTGAAGACCCTCGATGACATTGAACTGAATAAGAAGGCTATGTTCGCTCGTGTTATGGCGGCCCACTTTACCACCTACTACTACGTGGGCTTCTCCTACATGATGATGCGCCGCTATGCCGACGCCATCCGCATGTTCAGCCACATTCTGGTCTACGTTTCTCGCACCAAGAACTTCCAGAAAAACTCTCAGTATGATTCGATCAGCAAGAAGAACGATCAAATGCTCGCTCTGATCGCCATGTGCGTTGCCTTCCACCCGACTCGTCTGGATGACACCATCCACACCGCTCTGCGCGAGAAGTACGGTGAGCAGCTGCTGAAGCTGCAGCGCGGTGGTCCCGAGTCGCTCCCTGTTTTCGAGGAGCTCTTCCGCCTGTCTTGCCCCAAGTTTATTTCTCCTGTTCCTCCGGACTTTGATCACCCTGAAGCCAACGTCGACCCCATTGAACACCACCTGTCCATCTTTATGGAGGAGGTCAAGACCAATATGTGGAGCCCGACTGTCAAGTCGTACCTGAAGCTCTACACAACCATGGATCTGAAGAAGCTCGCTGGCTTTCTTGACGTCAATCCGGAGGAGCTGCGCTCTATGCTTCTTGTTGGCAAGCAGCGGACCAAGCAGCTGCGCTGGACTGACGGCAGCCTTCTAGAGGGAGAGCTGGTTAATATCAGCGACCTTGACTATGCTCTCCAGGGTGTAAGTGATGTTCCACAAGCAGTTTTCAACCTGGCGTAACTGTGCTAACCAGTTTGTTTTAGGATATCATCCACATCTCTGAGGCTAAGATGGGTCGTAAGCTGGTTGACTGGTATCTCCGCAACCTTGCGCGCACGTACGCGTGAGCATATCAGAGGCGACCACTAGAACAACAGCTTGGGTGCTGTTTGCAATGCTGAGCAAAACAGATAGGGTATTTAACTCCTTTTCGGCTCAGCACATATGACCTGAGGACCCAATGCCTCAGGATCATGCAGATCCCCTTCACAACATTGAGATCAAACATCAGATGGACTTTAGGACATCGTTTAATCAAACGACGGGGACAATGGTCATGGTTTGCGGAAAGGAAGAGCCTGTCATGTGGGATGCCTACAGAGGAATTCAAGTGGAGACCTTCAGTTCCAGGGACAAACGGGATATGGAGAATCATGACGTGCCGGGGCTCCAAAGGTCGCATGTATTCAGGGACTAGTGGGCTTTCAACCGGGACGGGAAAAGAGGACCGGAAGGTACGGATTCGTATGGACGGTAGTGGTTTTCGATGGCGCGTTTTTGGCGTTCAAAGAGAGGAAATCCGGCGATATTCACGTTGGATGCCACAGTGTTCTCCTATCTTGTCATAGTCGATGAGGTTCTGTTAAGGTTGCTTCGCCCACCCCACCACGATGGAAGTCGTAGCAAAACTTTGCCACTCTTGTGGTTGTCACAGCAGAAATATCGCGGCTACAACATATAGTTTCCGACACGGACATGATTTTGCCCCTCAGCAACACTGTGTGGTTTGTGTTAGCGGGGAGATTTTTGGAAATGTCTGTCGATCTCCACAAGTGGGCGATCTAATGAAAGAGAGGCCTCCGACTGCAGACGGTGGCCAATTTGGCTGCATTTCCACGCTGCGGGTTCCGGCACCCATCGAAAAGACTGACGTTTCATCCAGCCCCATGCTGCATGCGGCTTTGCGTGGCTGCATCGTTTTGCCGTAATGCTACCTTACACTAGCGCCGGGCCGGTGAGACCGCCACTGCTTTGGCAGCAGCAAGCAAATCGAAGTCTTTCTCTTTGCCCATCAGTATGTGGAGGTACTTTAGGTATGTGCCGGCAGGAGGGAATCGGTCTCCACGATTCCGCTTTGGCAGATAATTGGTTGGGACAGTGCTTTGATGCTCAATGGATAGGCGGGGAATGGATTTTTGATGCACATAATCAGAAACTCGAAGAGAACCGTGACGATAGTAAGTATTGATACGCGACAACCCGCCTACGGTTCGCGATGTGCTCCGAAGTCGGTTCCAGATCTTTGATTGGCAATCCCACGGGGTTCCTGACGAATGGAAAGCCGTCAGTGATGAAGGTTGGTGGTGAGATGGGATATGGGGATATGGTGAGCTGACAACGCAGGTGGAAGCTGCTCGCCTATCTGAGTTCCCATGTAAACGAAGTGCAAGCCGATTCTTCTAGGTATACTGAAGCATATACGGATCCCATAGATGAGCTCTGGTTGAGGCCGAGTAAACTCAAAATCCACTGGAGCCGAAGCATTTCTCGTAACAGTACACACTTTTTATTGTTTGTAATTTCATGCCAACATCCAAGAGAGCAGGTAACTACCTAGGCATTCAGGTTGAATCACCATTTAAGTGAACACTACACTACGTACTTCCAAGAGTTGTGAAGCAGTTGTGAAGTCCGTCATAAAAAACGTGGGCCAAGAGGTTGAACCCTGGTAAAATGTGGTGTTTTGCTGTTATAGAACTCTTGCGAAGGTCAAGTTAGTTGGCAGGGATTTAAGGTGTCATCCGCCCACTTGCCAAGCCGACCGAAAAAAATGCAAGCGTGTGAGTGACCGCAGCCAGGGTGTGGATGAACCGCAACCTCTCTCACCACTGCATGTTACAGCAACTGATGGACGGTACCACTCCAGGCCTTCGGCGTATTATTTCTAGCTCCCGCCCACCTTGCAGCCTCCAGACGCCTGGCTCTCTCTGACCTTGGTTCCATCTCAAGACTTGTCACAGTCTCAAGGCCGTCTGTTTGGGCTCTAGAGTAAGGCAGTCACGAAGCATTGACGTGTTGTGCTTGTACTGTTTCGTCATCTGAACTCATATCGGATTATCACTCTAGGCCACTCTCACACCTGCCTATCCTTATGTTGTCTACCTACTTAAGTTGACGACAGCCTCACCTTCTATTGCAAACAGCGAGAACCTGGACTTTGTGTGCCCCAGCGCTCCAGCTGCCAAGCGCTCCATCTGAGCTTCCATCCCTTCTTTCCAGGTTGTGCGTTGTGCAAGTAGCCCCACTAGGACTACCTGCTCCTTCCTTCCACAGCAACACTGCATCTACTTCCTGAATCACAACCAGAAAAGTATCGTGATACTCCACCGAGCCATCGTCGCACACACCGACAACCATCATCACCACCAAGTCTCAACGACCCGCCTCGACTGCCTCCCGCTTGAACAACAACATCTGGATTGCAGTCGCCTGCAGCGTATCCTTCATCTTCAGCATTTTAAAGAACTCCATCCCTCAAGGGGAAGCTCAGCGACCCTCTTTCATCGGCTCCATTGCAACAGCATTTCCTGACAACACCACAACCCTGTCGACCATTGATGCCAACATCTTTTCGATAGACTTGAGTGGCCTTGGCAAGAAAGGCCATATCAAATACTTCCATAGATCCTCTTCCTCTAACACACACGAGTTCGATAAGGACCGGAGCCTACGATGGCTGAGAACGGCAATCATGTGGCCCGACTAGCACCCCCTGCAACCTCGCCCGCCGAGAGTCCGACCCACGACGTGTCGCCGGGCACGAAGGTGTCCTCAGGGTCGACCGCGGTCGACTATTTCTCGATCAAGCCAACTGCCAACGGCGGCCAATCCCGGACCTCTCCCGATGCGAGTACGATTACCATTACCTTATCCTGCACGCTGCAAGAAAGCCAGGAAAACAGTTCGCGGAAGTCGTCAAACGACAGCGGCCTCCCTCAGAATGGCGCGAAGCGGGTTTCAGGAATGTCGGTTACCTTCAGGCAGCCTCGTAATCCGTCGCTGCCCCAGGGCAACCCCCGGAAGACTGATAATCGGCGGCTTCGTGAATCTTCTCCCTCTCCTGTGAGGTAAGCATTAAATGAATATTTCGTCTTGTTTCTCTTCTCGATGGCCGTCTTCTTTTGACCCCTACACCAATATGCCCTTTGGCTGCCCTCCGCCAAGGCCCACGAAGTCCAAATCAAATATCGAATGACGGATAGCTGGACTGCAGTTTTTTCATACTCGGCCTGCTTCTAAGAGGATAACTTAGATTGAAACTCAATAATGGGAGCCGTTTCCATGAGTTTTCTCACAAGTTACCCTCTGGTTTGTCCGTTGAGTCTAGCATCTAAACCGCCGGGAAGCGAGTGCGCCAGTCATAATCGTGCAATGTGGAAGACAGAGAGTCTCGCAACGAAGACGTGACATTACTGAGTTGCTGGCCGTCAGTCATGCGCAAGCATCTCCATGGAGACTGTCAGGTGGCAGAGGCGGGTATTTCGGTCTCCTGATCCTCGTCACGCCACATCGACACACAACACCCTCTATCGGCACGGCTTTGTTGTCTTATCCTCCTGCTCCATGAGAAACGGATGCTAGAAGCTGCCTGGGCTTGGACCGGAAAGCATTTGCATCTCAGTGGGTTGTTGATAGCGGCTAAGTCGCCGGCTTGATCCTCAGCATGAACGGCCGAGTCGGCAGTTGGCCTAAACGACCCTTTTGTCGCTGCGAGGTGCTCCACTGCGGAAGCTTGCAACCCCGCAACCCCCCACCCATAAGACTAATGGACCGCTCTCCAGGATCTGGCGTGAAGCAGGTGTCATGCTTCCAGTCCACACACACCACCTCAAGTTTGCGCCAATAGACTCACAGGGGCGACAAGTGTCTCTATCCTTGATCGAGCGTTGGTGGCTGTGCTGTTGAGGACGGGTCGCTGCCCGGGTTGATGCAGCACAGTTGGGAAGATCTCGTCTGCAAATCGACGATTCCCATTTCATCCGGTGAACTTAACTTAGCTCGGGAACGAAAGTTTATCTGCCTATTCTGATTGCTGGGTATCTGACGATTGGGGAAATTCCCTCGGGTCCCGTGGTCTTCCCTTACTTCCACTCCCTTATCTTATCAACATAAGCATCTGTGCTGCCCATCCCCAGCAGTTGTTCATGTTGCCGTCATCCTCTACTGTTTTCTGTACAATTGCATTCTTGAAATTAGTTTCAACACCCAACAATCCAGAACCATGACCACGCTAACAGAACCGCCGCCTGCTGTACCGCACAGATTTGAACAGCATGTCGGTTTTGACAACCTCCCGGTCGGGGAGGCGACCAAGAACAATCCCTCCTCTTTTACTCTTCAAGCAAGACACCAGGGTTACCATCCTACGCGCCGGTCACGCACCTTCATGATCGGAGTGGACGAGCATGCCTATTCTGATTATGCGCTGGTCTGGCTGCTTACCAACATGGTAGACGATGGCGACGAGGTAGTATGTGTGAGGGTGATTGAGACCCCATTCCGGCCGGGGGAGAGGAACTACCAAGAGGAGGCGAAGAAGCTTTTGGAGCAGATTCAGTCCAAGAATGAGCTTAACAGGGCGATTAGCATCATCCTAGAGTACTCCGTCGGCAAACTGCATGACACCTTCCAGCAACTGGTAAGTTCCAGGGCTCTCTGAGAAATTCATCTCGAGAAATTAGTACTGACGCTGTTTCTTTGGCAGCTCCTGATTTACAACCCTTCGATGCTTGTGGTTGGAACTAAAGGACGGTCGTTGGGAGGATTCCAGGGGTTGGTGAATTCACGGAACTCATTCTCGAAGTACTGCCTTCAATACAGTCCCATACCTGTCGTGGTCGTTAGACCCGACGAAAAACGGATGAAGAAGAAGGAAAAGCGGGCGCAAGACCCCAACCGGCAAAGCTACGCGGCTATGCTTGCGTACAACCAGGGCAAGCACGAGGCAGACAGCGAGACGAGCAGCCTTTACGAATTCGAAAAGAATATTTCTGCGGACGAGGAGGCGCATCAAGTTGCCGCAGCGATAGGGCTCCCTGCGCGATTTGATCCGACCATCAAGCCATACCGGCCGCGCAGTACCAGTCGGCTCCGTAGATCATCGCCGTCGCCCCTCGCATCCTCCAAGCCTTCGCCCAGGGCCACGTCGATTTCGCCCCCTCCGGCACCGCTTGTGGCAGACAGTGGAGATGAAGACAGCGGGGACGACGAAGACGAGTTTGAGGTTATGTCGGGAGACCAGCTCTTGGCTAGAGGCCGGAGCAAGGCTGCAGCCCGCGAGAAGGAAAAGGAAGAGCAGAAGAAGAAACGACTCCACGATATGGAGGTTGGCGAGGCTGCTGCCTTGCTGCAGTCGGGCAAGTCGCGGCAACAGCTGGATGAGGATGACGACGATGACGACTCGCAGGAACGGACAAGCGGCGATGCTACCACGACATCAAAGTCTTAGTTGGATGTATCACCACCATTGAGGCGACTCGTTACTGAGTCATCCCGGAAGGAACCCTGCTTTGTTCGTGACCTGAGCTGAGTCAGCGTGTAGTACCCTCGAGTAGGAGAGGTATGTTTGAAGGGCATTTACTTTATTCCTCGTTAACATTAAGGGGAGCTATTAGGGCGCTTAGGAGGAAAGGACTGCGTGGACTTGGTCTTCCGGGTATAAAGCTTTGGAACGGGGGGTTCTGCTTGCCACAGGGATACCATTATATGGGTTTGGGGCTGGGGAAAACAAGCAAGGTGAACAGATTCCATGTATTTGGTCTCTCTTCCCTTCCCTTGTTATTCTCTCTCCGTCAGCAAGTGTACAGTATGGTGTTCATTGATTGACTGACCGGCACTCTTCATCCGTACCGAGCGATGGTTTACCGTTTATGGATCCGGTAGACTAATATCTACCTACCTGCAATTAACAAAATTATACAACTACCTTAATACAGAACTCAACTTTGTGAACCGGCTGTTGCGCAGAACATGTACGGGTATAGGTGATAGCCGGATACAGGTCCTCCGTCTCAATGTTTCAAGGCCCCCCGTGTTGTGCCGCGCATCTGGTAATGGTGATGAGCGTGCGACCGAGTTTCGAAGTGGGGTCTGGGCCAGTTATGTCATTGGACAGGGCACTTTTTGATCACCAAAGCCGCTGGCCCAGATCAGCGCTGCGGGCTGCTGCAGGCTACAGAGATGCCTCAGAAGGTGAGACATGTCACATGTGTTTGACATTTACGCTAGCGCGGGAAAGGTGTGTCCGAGTCTGGAGCGTGGGGTCACCTTCCCGTTGGATCGTGATCGCGTCGACTCACCGTCCGGTCCCCACAGCTGCTGTGCGGCGCGGTGGGTGCAGCCTGCGCAGCCTGGCTGGGCCTGGAGCGGGCAGCAGCAGGAGCCGGCCGGGGAAGGGGAGAGAAGGGGCCCTGGTTGGGCTAAGTGCATCAGTAAAGTTGGACCGTGCAACACGCATCGTCCAGTTGGACACGGGCCAATCAAGGGCCCGATCCAAACCCACTCCCATTGACCGACCCTGGAGCTGCCCTGGTTTTGGGGTCTTGGACCGTCGAACCACGGAATTCTCTCCTCGTAACTCGTACAACGGGCAAAGGAACTTGGAAGGAGGACAAATATTGTACGCCATTCCGTGCTTGTCCAGGAATTCATATCGATGGCAATGCTTTTCTTTCGCTTGTGCAAGTGACGATTTGCCTTTACTGGTTACGTACGGATACCTTAGCTCGACCGGGCTGGTGCTGTGTATAATGCTTTCACCAGAAGAACACAAGAGAGTGCTGCGACCATCCGATCTGACGTCCTACTGCTTCTCTGCCGCCACGACCGCGACGTTTTCTTTGCTTACGGTCACTTCTTTGCCAGTTTTTGACGACCTTGTTCAGCAATGACACACTTCGACCCAGACGTCGAGGACTTCTCGTCCGCATCCTCCTCATCTAGCTTCTGTGGCCCCGGAACATCCTGCTCCTCATCCGGCTCCCCCTCTCTCTTTACTGCCCTTTTTTCTCTTAGCCCTGTCCTGCTCACCTTCACCATCGTCGCCTCACTCGCATCCTCTCGCTTGTTCCCTTACCTGGCAACGACCCTCAACAGCCAAAATGCGACAACCAAACTCGCGGGCGGCGGCATCGCCCTCGACGATGGCCACGGCCATCTCCTGCCCACATCAGCACCGCCCTCCTTACGCCAGGCCCATGCCGAGCTGGCGGCAAAGTCGCCTGCGCGAAGACTGCGCGCCGCAGCGTTTTCCTCCCTCCTAGGGCTGTCGGCCGTGCTGGCCGAGCTGATTCTCGCTGAAGTACTGGATGTGGATGGGGCGGTGTTGGGCCCGCATGCGAGGGGCGTTGCGTTGCGGTTTACCGTCCCGGCATTGTTATTGCTGCTGGTTGGGGTTGTGCCGTTGCTGGAAGCGCAGAGCGTGCTTGCTTCGAGGGGTTGGAGGTTTGGTCGGGACGGGAGGGGCAGGCTGGTTTCGCGGGGGGCGTGGATCGCTTTGGGAGGGGTTTTCGCGGCGTGGTTGGTCGCTTTTTGGTATATTGGACGGGCAGTAAGTCGATGGTTTGGCGGCTTAGTCGGGGATATTGGGGATGAGGAGCTGTGGAGAGTTGTTGGGGCGGCGAGTGCCGCCGCTAGGGAGGGGACGGGGTTTGTTGATACGTCGGCTATGACGATTGGAAGGGCGGCAGGGTTTAGGGGTGGTGCTTCTGGTAGAGCAGAAGGGGGGTTCTCGAGGGGTTGTTTGGAGAGGATTGGGGTCATTGGGATCGCGTTGATGGCGTTGTTATCAGGGTTTGCCAGTGTCTCGAGCCCATGGCACACGTTCGTCGACAGCCGCGCGTATCGCAAACGGCCGGTCACCGATGCTGATATCGCGAGAAAGCAGGCTGGTTTGGACGCTACAAGCGAGTTGCTGATGACGAAGAAGCACCGTCTACGATCGCTGCAGAGGAAGGCCGACGCCTTTGGGGGAGGTGCAGCGCACGGCGAAACACCCAATGGTTCTAGCGGATTCATGGGCAAGGTCGTCGGGTCGCTCAAGAACATGGTCGGCAGTGGCGAAGCAGCCGAAATCCGTGCCCTCCAAATGGAGATCTCGGGCCTTGAAGCCATGGAATCCAACCTTGCCGCTTCTCTCGCGATTCTCAAGTCCCAACAAGCCGCCCACGCTCGCGATGGTACCCCTCTCGGCCGACTGCTCGCCATCCCACAGTACGCCTTCGCCAGTTACTGCGTCTATCGTATCCTTGCGACCCTCCTCACAACCCTCAAGCGCGCTTACTACCCTGCTGCGGCGTTCTCCTCTTCTGACCCCATCAACCGCTTTCTTGGTTTGCTTGCCCGTCACTGGGACCCAAAACTGGACCAACTCGCGTGGGCGCGAACAATCTCCTTCCTCTTGTCAGGCGTGATCCTCGCCGCCAGCGCCAACTCTGTGGTCCAAACCTTCCGACTCTTTGCCAAGTGGGCACCGGGACTCCTCTACCAAGCTCAGGCAAATCTCCCCTTACTAGTCGCACAGGTCGCAGCAACCTATGTCATAAGCTCAGCGCTACTGCTGCGCAGCAGTTTACCGCACGAAGTCGGTCGCTCTGTAAGCGACGCGCTGTCCAGCCCACTTCAGCCGGCATTTGTAGACCGGTGGTTCGAAGTGTGGTTCTTGCTGGCCAGCGCGACCACGCTGGCGGGGATATGGTTAGGGAGGAAGTTCACGCGCGGATCGGCGACATCATCATTGTTGTGGGACGAGTGGGATGAGTTTGCTGGGGAAGAGATGGGCATCGGGCAGAAGAGGTCGTGATATTTATTTTTTTTTTCCCACGAGGCTTGGGACAACGGGGTTTTGGGGGTATTTCGGTGATTTCGAGCTCCGGGATTGGTTTTGCATTCGACACATGTGATGATTTGCTTGAGTTTGCTGGCTGCTTGAAAGCATGGTGGCCTCGTGGTCAAGCTCATATGCTGTACATTGTTTTCCTATGTTATTGTAATACGTTCTATCTCTACGACACTGGGATTAAGGTTCTGGTTTAAAAGGGGCAAGCAGTTGATCATGTATAGTTAGCCCGCTTGCCCATGAGATACCCCCTAGACTTTCATCCAATCCGACACCTACGCAACGCAATACGTACATAGTCTGTCGATAAACGCTTCATGAATAAATGAGCTGCATCAATTTTTGCTATTGTTGACTTCACATGCGTGTCTATCGCGTTCGTTGCTCTGTTATTTAGCAGAAAATGTCAAACCAACAACCACGTGTTTATGTGTTAACAAACAGGCACGAAAAGACCTGCTTAGCACCCCTTCGCCCTGTGGCTGTCTGGAGTTGCGCTCCAACGACCGCGGTGCCCACTATAATGTCTGCCGCTGGGCCCTGCTCACTGGCCTAGACCTCCTGCTGCAGGGCTCCGCCGTGGTAACTGAGGAAGGCACCCAAAGTTTGAATCGAAGCAGTACATTTTTTTTGGAAGAGAGAGGGAGGGAGGGAGGAGAGAGAGAGAAACTGATAGACTTTCACGCAGGCTCGACAACGTCATGGCAGAATTTAACCAAGCCATGACCGACAAAGTCCACTCCCGGGAACGCACCCAACAATCTTCCCATGACAACATCATTAAAGCTGTACTCTGAGTCCACGAAAGCCACGATGAGTTGTCCAAAAAGACAATGGAGCAACGCCGCAAAATCCTTGAAAAAAAAAGGTCAAGCCGGCCAAGGGAGGAGTCAAGCGGAAGTGGATTCCCGACAATGACCCCTTTCCCAATGACGATCGGGACAACTACAACCGCAGTGATAACAGCGATGAGGACGATGACGACGACAAAAGGCCGGACAAGAGGTCTGGAAAAATCGCCCAGTACTCGAGCGGCATGCTCTAGATTTCAACCATTCATCCGGACATGCCGTTACAGTCGGTCGATCTGAACTGTTGATAAAGAGTCGGGCAGGATCCCGAAGGTCAAGCCCTTGCCCTTGCCACCAATCAAGAACAATTCTCCGTTATCATCGGCTCTGTCGTCGTCGGCTCCGGCCCCGTTCCTCAAATTGAGTCTTTCGAGTACGAAAACCTCACGGAGGAGATCCCGCCATTCCCCGGGGTACTTGTCGCTCCCGCCAAAACTCCAAAGGCAAAACGAGAACTTATCCTCGTTTTACACAATGATCCTCTCCTCATTGCTCAAAATCGAGGCCCAGCAATTCAACCACGTCCTCCTTCCCCTGGTTGAAAGCTTGCCTTTTCTGGGACCATCGGGGCTGCCAAACGTTTGATGAATGGGATCCTGCCAACGAGGTCATCCTCCACGGGATGCCTCTGTGCAATAGCTCACAGTTTCCGCTGATCTCGTTCTTGCTATCCGGTTCGCCGACATTCTTGCCGTCGCCATTGCCCTCGCCGCTACCCTTTTCGCCACCGCTCGAGGACGTAGGCGAGTATCTCTTCTGTTATGGCGGGTGTACATGTAACGACATTAACAACAGCAAGAGTGAAAACAAAAGCAAAAATGACAACGGTGTCGACCTGGAGTGGCTGTTCATACTCTCGGCCATGCACCCCTAGGGCATTGCTAATTGCTTGAGGGAGCTGGATTCACAGGAGCACACGCCTGACTTGCGTCTCCGTAGAGGTTAGAACGCAATATCTTCGTATATCTTCGTCGGGACTTTTATGTTACGGGGGTTCATGGGATCGGATGGATCAGATTGTCGGGCACATCGGCTTTGATCAAATACACAGGTTTAAGCAGGTTCAAGATGCGGACTATAACGACTAGGTGCTCATTTTCATTCAGTGAACACTCAATGGCCGGATGGTAAGAAATGGTCAATAATTAGGAATAGCCATTAGTCATAGGTACCAGCTAGGTATGGATTTAGCAGCAGCATTCTGATACAGGTAACAGAGGTTTGATTTATTGTCGCGTCCGTGGAGAGTCTGATGATGAAAGTGACGTCGTTGGATTCAAGTTTCGCTTGCCCAATCACCAGTGACACTCCCTCCCCCCGCCGCAGCTGCTGCGACCTCACTGGTGGTGGGGCGCCATGTGGCACAACAACCCAATCAAAAGCGACACAGGGGCTCGGACAGGGGCTCTCCTCAAACGCGAGCGCTGTTTCGTTTCAAGTGAGCCCCTGCCCCTGTGCTGCGCCATTGTGGTGGGTTATAGCTGTTGCTGTCCAGTGTCTACCCTCCCCCCCCCCC
>Ga0065720_1019585_pt1 | contig 23059 bp, 17 predicted proteins | sample Thericmetagenome_FD_59107 | JGI IMG/M metagenome (GOLD analysis project Ga0065720, IMG submission 59107) | Thermophilic microbial communities from the Joint Bioenergy Institute, California, USA of rice/straw/compost enrichment - eDNA_2 v2... | ecosystem: Engineered > Solid waste > Grass >...
TTCATAAACGCTCAAGGTCCTGCATCGAGCATTTCGTTGGGGTAGCACGCAGGGTTCGCTCACAATTCAGCCGGAATCTGGAAAAGGGAAACTGTTGGCTTCTATGTTTGCGACAAAGTGTCCTCCGTTCTTGCACAGCGTAGAGAGAAGTTCAAGGTCTGGACCGAGCTGCTGCAGCACGTCGTACAACTACACGGTCACGCTGTTGCTCTGTACACTCACGGAAACGATCGATCGGAACCACAACAGCCTGGTTAACGGAAGATAATTGCAGGAAAGATGTCATTTCAGATCCCCTGACAGCATCTTCCTGGAGGATTCGGAATGTGGAAGCGGTTGCCCCAGGATTCTCCGCACACAGCAACTCAAATCACAAAAAGCAATTGCAAGAGTTTCATCTTAAAACCACACCGCCAGGATATTGATGCCGTTTTTACCCCAATCATCATGGAGAAAGATGGAAGTGCGTCATGGATCGTGATGATTAAGACGAAAGCACATGGACAGGAGACTGCGCCGTTTTCACTCCTTGGCATTGTAGTGGAGCCTTGGTTTTGAACGGGGAAGTAATTGGCTGAGATTTTCATCCCAAGTCGAGCCTTGGCAATCACTCCAACAGGGATCAGGGCCCATCGTTATCTGGGGCAAGCGCTGACACCCCTGGCCAGCGACCTTACCCACACCCCTGGGCGGCCGAATAGGCCCAGCTCTCATTGGATTTAGCATCTTGTGGCTTTCATCCAAGATGCAGCTCGCGAACATACAACAATTATTGCATGCTTGCAGAGAGATGCCCGGCTGATGAGACCGTGGCGCGCTGAGACAAGCTGGTTTGGGCGCCCCTCATAATCTGGCCGGCGGTTCCTGAATCTGTTTCGCTGCTTGAAATCTGAACCATTTTTTTGCAAGTCATGAGTCCTCAATGCGCTACTTGTGCAACACATAAGGGGGATTTCACAAGACATTGTGCTCGATCGATGATGAGGTCAGTTGATGGATCTGGTTCGTTCGACAGCCAGCCCGCAGCACCGGATGTTGTCCAAAAGCCCGGAGAACCGGGGCACACAAAATTGGGGTGGACAGCCACAGTGACGCCGTGTCTCCACCTCGAAGTTTGTTCAACGCGACTGGCCAATCAACGCGTGGGATGCATATTGGGTCCTCCAAGATTGTCTCCATAATGAGCAGATCGCTGAATTTCGGACGACCAGGGGCCCAAGGCCCCCGCGGTTACTGCTGATAATCCGTGCCGGCAGGCGATTTGTGGTCTTGTGCATGTAGTGACTGTGCTTTGCATAGGGTGAGCCTGTACACACACGCGGTTCTGAGGAGATGAGGGATTGGACGAGGTTCTGCGTGCTTTCAAAATCGTCGGTTCGTGCTCCCACGGTTTGCGATCGTCGGCAAAGATCAAGGGATTAAACTGGGCAAGAATAGATGCAATGTAAGCCAGCCAAAAACGAGCAATTGAGATCAATGGAGAGCAACAACACTGGGAAAAACGAAGCCAGTGGATGTGTTGTGCATTGTGGTCTGCAGACCTGTAAATCTGCAACCCTGACAGCCACCCTGCTACAGGAATGCAACGTCAGGGGGCGATATGGGGACGCTTCTGGCCGAATGCCAGCTACGCCGTTGCTGGCTTCTCCATCATCCATGTTCACGTTCCTTTTTGGCTCTGGACATCCTTCCTCACTTGGAAGGATCCCCATGAAAAGCCAGATTACTCTGGATCGCTGTGGCGGCCACCAACAGGCTTGCCGAGCAGTCCGTCGACTTTCCAGCGATCCAGCCGCTTTTCAGCAGCAGGCCAGCAGCTGGAAACTACAGACTGTGCGCACGGTGGACAGAGCAACAGCCGACCTTCTCTAGGCTTTTCTCCACACCCTCCCCACCATCAGCGAGGCTCCAGGGACCCAGCGTTCGATGTTCAACCGGGCGATTAAGCTGCTCCAGTTCTCCTGTTTCTCCATCGATCCATCACATCCATCTCTAAGTCAAGCCCCAAATCCACATTCCCATACGTCCCTGCCTCTTTCTCCTCCTTTTCGCAGACTCCATCACGCTCGCTCGTCCCTCTTTTTCCCGTGACTCTGTAAATCCGCGATACTTTGTCTGCGACTCCTCCTCGACTCCTCGCAGCATCCACTTCCACGATTTGCATGGTCCTCTCGTATTCCTTGTTGCTTCACGATTTTTCTCTCGTTGACTACTAAGTAATCGTCCCGGGTCGCTTGGTCTCGCACCTTCGACGCTTGAGCTGGTCAAGCATTCACCTTGAGGATTCGGTCGTGTTGTAGTCGCTTCAACAGACCCGGCATTGTCGGATACTCGTCTCGATTTCTGGCCTAATTCCTTTGCAACTCGTCTCGTCCGTTCTCCTCGGTTCGGCCTCTTTGACACGCCAGTCGGGTTCGGTCAGCATCTGTGTTTCGGTCTCATTCCAGCACGGTCTCGCTTGTTGTCTCCTAGTTTCGAGAATTTTTTCCCCCTCCAGCCGCATTCGTCATTCGAACATCGTTCTGGGCGCGACGTCAATGCTCTCTCCGTAATTCTTAATCGCCTTAATACCCATCTGTCACGCTTCTTCGAGTCCAAAACTCTTCGTCCCCACTTGTCAGTGTCGATCTTCCCGCTAGGCATCGCGTCTTAACCAGGTCTCCAAGCGTTGGGTTCCTATCGCTCCGATGCTATGAGCAAGTCTTGACTGTCTTGCTCGCCACTCTCTTTCCCTATATCCATACTTTGACACCCAGCTTCCTGGAGACTTATTGGCAACCTTTATCACACCCCTCACACCTCAGACCGGGGTGGGAGTGGCGACGCTCCAGGGCTAGGTTTCCACGATGCAGAGAATCACCACTCTGCTTCTTCAACTCACAATATGGGTCTCCGCCGTCCGTGCCTTCTACCCCTTCGTTCCCGAGGATCTGTGTGATCCCGGTGAGAAGTGCAGCTCGTTCACGGTGAAATTGGTTAAGGGGACCTCGAAGGTGCGTAAAGCCTTGTCTTAGGGGTTATCTGGTAAGGTGAGCTGACTCGATATCCAGGTGTCGAAGAAAGTAAGCAACTACTACGTCTCAAAGCCCAACCCCCCCACTGCACCAAACAGCGCCGGCGTCTACCAAAATGGCCCCGACTACTCGTACTTTGTTCAGGCGGAGATCGGCTCCGAGAAGGAGCCCTTCTACATGCTAATCGACACGGGCGCCCCCAACACCTGGGTCATGAGCGCCGAGTGCCCGTCTCCCGCTTGCAGGCTGCACAGCAACTTCAATCCGAGCACATCGACAACGTTCAAGGCAGATAATAAGAAATTTCACATTGCGTATGGGACAGGAGAGGTTGCTGGTACTCTGGGGAGCGACACGATCACTGTTGCTGGTCTCTCCGTTGGTATGGCCTTTGGCGTGGCTACTTCTGCGCACGACGACTTCAAGCATTTTGCTTTCGACGGGATCCTGGGTCTTGCTATGGGCGAGTCTATCACGGGTAATTTTCTGCGGTCTCTGAAGAGCAACAACCTGGTTGAGAAGCTGATGTTTGCCGTAACCCTGAACCGGGACTCGGACGGCGTCAATGACGGCCAGATCACGTTTGGAGGAGTAGACAAGTCCAAGTTTACAGGGGAGATCTCGTACTCGTCCGTGCCATCCCCGCAGAAGGAAAAGGGCGAGTGGACCATTCTGATGGACGGCGTGGGCTTCAACGGCAAGTCCGCCGGTATTAACAGCACCCTCGCCGCCATCGACACAGGTACCTCGTTCATCTTCGCCCCGCCGGATGATGTGGCTGCCCTGTTCAAACTGGTCCCTGGCGCGACCCCCTACGAAAACTCTATCTACGTCGAGTACAAGGTGCCATGCAACACACACCCCATCACCATGACCTTCGCCGGTGTCACCTACCAGATCCCCACCAAGGACTGGCTCGCCGGCTCGGGCGAGAAATGCCTCAGCCGCATCTACGGTTTGAAAGGCGCCAGCTCCTGGCTAGTCGGCGACGTCTTCCTCAAGAATGTCTACTCCGTCTTCGACGCCGATAACATGCGCATCGGGTTCGCGACCAAAGTTCAGCCCCCCAAGCCGACTACCACCGCTGTTGACATCACTGTCTCGGTTATTTCCACGGGCTTGCCTGATGATGGGTCATCGCGTCCTGTCATGCCGGGGACTAGTGAGGCGTCAGAGATGACGGCTCCGGCTGAGATTACGGCTACGCCGACGGAACAGCCTGTGCAGGCTTCTGCGCATCGTTTGGGAAGCAGTTTGTTTGCTTTGGCCGCGTGCGCCTTGGCGGTGATTGCGGTATTGTGAAACCCGATGGAGTGATCAACCTTGCATTTGCATATTATCTCGTTAAGAATGGGTAGCCGAATAGCTGCCTGACTTATTAATCGATCTGGTTGGCGAGCATAATGCTCTGTCAGGGTAGGACAAGCTGGCAGCCAGATGGGTGCCACTTAATCAGATCCTCCCTACCCTATCATTATCAGCATCAACATAATAGACCTTTGCCAACCTTACCTATCTACCTACATACCTGCCTATCACTACTGCGCTCTGCTCGACAACTGACGAGGAGGGCCGTGTACAACTTGCTTTGTGTTTGTCTCTTGCTTGGGACGGAGAGAGAAAGAGCTTTGAGCCGCTGGCAAACGCATGATACCCCCAGAGCAGGTGTGGTGTCCTTTATCAGTATTTCTCAGATTCGTCATTTGAGAGATAAAAAGCGGCTCCCAGATTCATCATCATTGGAGGTTTAGGTTCGGGTTAAGAGATCTCATGATGGGTCTTCCAGTTTCTGAATGGAAGAGGCCCTGATTTTGGACGATATTGTGTATTAGTAATGGGTGATTATAAGTACAACAACAGCACTACGGAGCTGGCGCTTTTTTGGTCGTCTTGACGTTGTAATAAAAGTGATTCTTCGTTTCGTTTTTGAGAAGGTATGTTGTGTGTTGGTCATATAGTGATCTCAATGTTTGGGAATTTGGTTTGACGGGAACAGGGTCGTCATCCCTGTGATCAGATCTCCCGTCTCCGGATCTCCCATCTTGGGCTGGTCCAATGGTCCGAAGGCCCAGCATTCGTGTTTCGGCGACTTGCAGCGGTTGATGAGCCCCTGAAAACGCGGCGCTGAACCTCCTGTCAGGGGTTCTGATTGGTGCCTTAGGTATATCGCTATCAGACAGCTAAGGCAGGCTCTGGGGGAGGAGCGAACGCACTAACGGCATCTCCCGCACGCCTCTAACATAGCCAAACTTCAACCTACATAAACTTGGTCGGTGAGTTTGATATCTTCAACTTATACAGCAGTTATGATTTTTTTCATTTTGAATTAGAGTACGAAGCTAATTTTTTGAATGTTAGAAGGCTGCGCAAGCTGTTTCCTCTGTTCGAAACCAGAAAGGAATCAGGCAACCCCCCTACAAACCCTACGTCAACCAGCGCCGCGGAGCAACACCTATCAACTCCGAAATCCAGCCGCGCGAGCGACACCAGTAGCCGGAAATGCCCTGATCGAGCGAGCACATAACGAACATAGACGACTCGGAGACACGCGAGAGAGAAGAGGCAAGAGAAGACAGCATGACTAGGGCCGGAGCGCATGGCGCAACAGCAGCCAAAAACAGCTCCGACACAGGCTCGAGACAAGGCGATGGAGAAGAAGGCGTCGGCCTGCTCGCCGCTGCGGCGCACACACAAGACGAGGATAGCTACCACTATCCCGGACAGGATCAGAAGAGTACACCGCGGCCAAAGGGGCCGGCAAAACCCCTCCAGCTCCAGCCCCAAGAAAGACTAATCGTCCATCCCGGCGAAGATGATGACGATAACAGCCTAGTTAGCCTGCCCCTCCGCACCCCCCGCACACCAAACCGTGTACGCTTCGACCTGCGCCCGACAATTGTCGAGAATAACAGCCGGTATAGCACTGATACTACGACTACAGCATCAGAGAGCCACTCCGCGCAAGCACAGAATGGGCACACACGGAGTCGAGAAAGCCTCGACTTCGATCCCGACCCAGATCTAGATTTTGATTTCGACTTAGATGATCCCCTCTCCTCCCGACACCGCAGCGAACGCGGAAGCAACGGCTCCCACGCCCACCGCCAGCAGAGGATACCCCTCTTAACGGGGATAGAAGCCCCGTCGGTGACTGTTTCCAACCAGCTGTTCGGCGAGCACGAGTCTGCTGAGGCATGGCACCTCGCCGAACAGCGCAGACCTAAGTCCTCACTTCCAGCTGCGTTCATGAACATGGCGAATAGTATCATCGGCGCGGGGATCATCGGGCAGCCGTATGCGATGCGGCAGGCTGGGTTGGGGGCGGGGATTGTGTTGCTCGTTGTTTTGACGGTAGTAGTGGACTGGACGATCAGACTGATCGTGATTAATTCCAAGCTGTCGGGGGCAACCAGCTTTCAGGGGACTGTGGAAAGGTGTTTTGGCCGGACGGGGTTGATTGCTATTTCGGTTGCGCAGTGGGCGTTTGCGTTTGGGGGGATGGTTGCGTTTGGGGTCATTGTGGGGGACTCGATACCGAGCGTGTTGCGGCAGATTTGGCCTGGGTTGAAGGATGTGCCAGTACTGGGAGTGTTGGCCGATAGGAGGTGGGTGATTGTGGTGTTTACGATTGGGGTTAGTTATCCGTTGGCATTGTACAGGGATATTGCGAAGGTTAGTTTATTCGTTCCAGAAGTAAATTTGGTTGGGTATGTCAGGCTGACGAAAGGTGTTGTAGTTGGCGAAAGCGAGCTCATTGGCGCTGCTGAGCATGGCGGTCATTGTGGTGACTGTTGTTGTGCAGGGCATGTTGGTTCCCAGTGAGGACAGGGGCCAGCTGAAGGACTGGAAGATGCTGGTGGTTAATGATGGGATATTCCAGGCCATTGGTGTCATCTCATTCGGTATGTTCCCCTGACATACGTACTCTGCTTTAAATACTCCTCTACTAACAGCTGTCAGCTTTCGTCTGCCACCACAACTCCCTCCTAATCTACGGCTCCCTCGAAAAGCCCACAATGGACCGCTTCGCCGTCGTAACCCACTTCTCAACTGGCATCTCGATGCTCGCCTGCCTTCTCATGGCCCTCTCCGGCTTCCTCATCTTTGGCGACCGCACCCTGGGCAACGTTCTTAACAACTTCCCCTCCGACAACACTATGGTCAACATCGCCCGCCTGTGTTTCGGACTCAACATGCTCACCACCCTGCCGCTTGAGGCTTTCGTTTGCCGTGAAGTCATGCTCAACTATTATTTTCCAGGAGAGCCGTTCAGCATGAACCTGCATTTGTTGTTCACGACGAGTCTGGTGTTTAGTGCGATGGTGTTGAGCTTGTTGACGTGTGATTTGGGGTCGGTGTTTGATTTGGTTGGGGGCACGAGTGCGGCCGCGATGGCGTATATCTTGCCGCCGTTGTGTTATGTTAAGTTGACAACGAGGTCGTGGAGGACGTATGCTGCTTGGGGAGTTGTGGTTTTTGGGTGTGTGGTCATGGCTATGAGCTTGTTTGAGGCGATTGGGAAGATGATTACAGGCAAGTCTCTCAGTGCTGGTTTGACATGTTTACTCTGGCTAATGTTCTGTCTACAGGCGAGGGGGATACAAAGCAGTGCTATTGAACATCAGCATATCTATACTAGTAGTAATGCCTTTCCTGGCTTGTTCTGGGCTTGTTTTGAGATAGGTATTTCCACTAATAACCACCACGTCAAGGTCAAGGCTGGGTCCTGACCAGTTACACTTGCATCAAGACCCTCATCCGTGAGTTTCCCGCTTCTTGTGCCGACTGGTCCAGCAATTACACGCCCCTACACAGCTGCCTGGCCTAAACAGCTCCATATCCCTTGCTTCACGGATCTTCGTCGACCAACCTCTTTGAGTGGTTTTCCATCTTGCTGGGGTGTGATTGATTTGAGGCTGTGCATCATGAGCAGTCACAAGCCACATTGGCGTTCCAATTGGCCGAGCTTTTAACTAGCGTTTTTTTAGGTATCCTCTTACTACATGCAACCATAGTCACATTTTCAGCCTCTATATTTTTAGCCCTTATTCCTACATCCCTGCTCTCGGAAAGCTGCTGCCTAGGTCATGAACTGTTTTCAGACACGAAATATGCTCAGAGTCTGTTAAGCTCTCAATCTACTTTTACCAGGTTCTTGAGGGCTTTCTGGAGTTGTCAACACTCGCCTTCATGATTTTTGGACTGTCAGTCGAGTGATTAAACGCTACCTATTCATCGGATTCTAACAGGCCAGCCATGTCTTCCTTATTCAACTGGGCCGGTAGGGGTCGCGAGAGGTCCAGTAGGGGTGGCTTATTTCGTCTCTTGCGGGACGGACCTGGCAACCAGTGGCATGGAATAACACAACAGATAAGGGGAAACATGACTGATCCTACGATTGACTGGGGGAGAGTGGGCGAATCTTTGAAACGATCATTTTCGAGCTATATCGCCGAGAGACGCCGGAGCGGCTCATTGGTACAATGTCATTGCTCGACTGCCAACTACCAACCCGTTGAACGAGTATTTGGATACATGATTCACCCGTTGACATCCTACGGCTTGTTTCCTTGCCACACCGATGCCCAGGTTGACTGCCTCGTCCAACTTACAAGACGAATCGTCGCTTCAACATCAGAACCTCAAGCACGTGCTCGCGCTTTGCAAAATCTCGGAAGAGCGCTGACGATCAAATATTCAAAGTCCGCAGTGCCCGTGGAGGAATATTTCGTGGAGGCTCGACAGGCTCTGGACCAAGCAACCGCATGCTACAACTCGATCCGGGACCAATGTGCTTGCTGGTACCATCTCGGAGCGCTTTACGCAGCCCGCTACAGGTGGACAGAAGCTGAGGAAGATCGGCAAGAAGGTACACGCTTTGCGAGCTTGGCGTACGAGAACAGCCCAAAACAACAGCCAACATCGGTACTTTCCTTCAGCTTGCTTGCTGAGCTACGGAAGAGTCGGAACAAGTTTATTGACGCATGGAGGACATTTTCGGCACTACGTTCTCCGGAGATGAGGTTCGACTCGAAGTCTCCTGAGGTGATGGAGGAGATGGGACGGCTGTTGAGCATTGAGTATGCTATTGTGGCCAGTGCCGACTGCGTCGACAACGCCGTAGTTTACCTTACTGAGATCTTAGACTCCGTACCGAGCAATGATCCGTTGCTTTACACGGGGCTTTGTGTCTTGGGAGATCTGCTCTTCGCTCGGTACGGCTTTCATGAAAGGGCGACCGATTATGACGATGTTATCCAGTTTGGCGAGATGGCCATGTCCAGCGATGACAATGAACCCCTTGTTACAGAGTTCCTGCTCATTCGGACGATGTTGTGTAACCAAAGATTCCGGGTAACAGGAGACATCACGAAAATCAATGAGGCAATACAGTTGATGCGGAAGAAGCTTTTTGTTGACTCATCTAAGGGTCGATCTAATCCGTTGAACACCTTTGCACTTGGAAATTGCCTCCTTGAGCGGTACGAGTTCACCAATGCTCTCGGTGATCTGGAAGAAGCCATACAATGGCAACGTCAAGCGATGCGAGAAGCCCCTGAACACCATATGTTCGCAGCAAGAATGCACTTCTACATGTCTGAGACCTTGAAAAAGCAATATCAAAGGACAATGGAACTTGCTTCATTGAACGAAGCCATCGAGCATATGCGGATGGCAAGCTCGAGTCCAGGTCCACATTCATATCACCCTGAAGTTAAGCTGCTATACAACTGCAGCTTGGCAGAATTGCATCTCCAGAAGTATAATGCGACCAATGATGCCGAGCATCTTACAGAAGCTCTCAACCTTGTTCACACCATATTCGAAGAGAAGTTATCAGGTGAGGCTGCGCAAGCCTATGGCTTAGCGGTCGATACAATTGGCAGCATATACCGCACTTTGTACGAAAAGACAGGTGATTCTTCATATCTGTTAGAAGCTATTGCAACCTACGAACGGGCCACAAATCAAGGTGCCAAGTTGCCAATGAGCCATCGGTCTCGAAGCCGCCTGCTCAGCAACCTCACCTGGCTATATTTACGGCGCGGTGAAGAGACAAGAGACCTCGGCTATCTTTCAAAGGCCCTCGAGTACTGCGAAAAAATCCTTAAAGATAACAATGCAGCCGCGGCTGAGCGTGTTGAAGCTGGCAGAACCTACCTTACCAACATTGTGAAACTTCAGCAATGGGAAGCAGCGTATAAAGCAGCCAACCTCACAGCGAGCCTTGTCCCTCAGCTCTCGTTACGCTCCCTCCGCCACTCAGACCGCAAACAGTTGCTCGCCAACCTTTACGGCCTTGCATCAGAGGCAGCGGGTGTAGCCCTCCGAGCAGGCAAGTCACCGCTGGACGCGCTGCGCCTGGTCGAGCAGACTCGTGGCATCATCGGGGCATCCCTGGAGCAGCTCCGGGCCGATATGAGCCGCCTTAAGGATGTAGATCCCGAGCTGGCAAGGGACTTTGCCAAAGCCCAACAACAATTGACTGCACCCATCCATCAGGAGGACTGGTCGCCAGCACTGTTTGATAAGACGTCGTCGTGGGCCCATCGGGACTTTGAGGAGAGACAGAAGTTCGATGAGATACTGTCAAGGATCCAGCAAACTCCTGGATTTGAGAACTTCTTACGTCCGTTGAGTGAGGCAAAGATATTTGAGGCTGCGTCTCGGGGACCGGTTGTTGTCATAAGTGTTGCACCTTTTGGTTGTGATGCGCTGTTGGTAACGGCGAATGGTGTGCGGGCGGTGCCGTTACCAGATCTTTCGCATTCAGAGGTTGTTTCTAAGGCGCAGAATGGTGACTTTGGGAGCTATGATACTCTGGAGTGGCTCTGGATGACGGTAGCTCGGCCTGTTCTCGATGCTCTTGGGTTTACTCAGCGATATCAAGATTCCGGCAACGGAAGTAATAGCATGCCGCCACACATATGGTGGATTCCGACCGGTCCTTTGACGAACTTCCCTCTCCATGCTGCCGGTCTGCATCGTGCCCGTACTGGCCAGACGGTGCTCGACAGGGTCATGTCATCTTACGCCTCTTCTATCACCTCTCTGATTCATGTCCGTGAGCGCTGGTTTCTCCTCCCTCCCGCCCCTAGTGACTCTACTTCAGGAATCGACGGCATATCTAACCAAGTTCTCCTCGTCGCGATGGAGGAAACTCCTGGAGTCGCAAGACACGCCGTTCTACCATTTGCTGCCAAAGAAGTCGAAGTCGTCCGACAGCTCTGCACTTTTATGGGCCTGAGCCCGATCTCCCCGGGCGGCCACAAGCAAACCATCGCCCGTTACCTCCGTTCCTGCCAATTCTTCCACTTCGCAGGCCATGGCGCCACAGACCCAGTGAACGCAGAAAACAGCCGTTTACTCCTCCTCCCCGATAATGACGCTCCGGCCAACAACTTAGATGACGGAACCCCCACGAACGACGGCTCCCTCCGCGTCTCCGAAATTCTCGACATGGACTTAACCTCAAACCCCACACATCCTCCCCCTTTTTTGGCCTACCTCTCGGCCTGTGGTACAGGCAGCATGCGAGACGTGAGGGTTGCTGACGAAAGTATACATCTTGCGAACGCCTTCCAACTAGCTGGGTTTCGGCACGTTTTGGGGACGTTCTGGGAGGTGCTTGATAAGATGTGTGTTGATGTTACGCGGTTCGTGTATGAAAGGCTTCTAAGGGACTGGAAGAGGGGGGACTTGACGGATGATTCGGTCTGTCGCGCGCTGCACGAGGCGTTGAGAAGGGTGAGGGATCGGGAGGTGGATGAGATTTTTAGGGGGGTTACGAGGAGCGTGAGGGACGTTGTGCTTTGTGAAGAGGAGGATGTCGCGGCTTGGGCTCCTTACGTGCATTTTGGGCCTTGATATCTCTCGCTGTGGCTAAAATCATTAGTTGTTTATGGATTGTGTGGTTACTAGTTTGCTTCAACCCCATCAGACATATATGTCACGGTAATCAACGGAGAGAAACGTAGCAAAGCACGTTCATTACTGATCCATAGAAATTTATACATTCTTAGAGACATCCGTGTTCCCATTCCACAATGTCTCCTTAGCCCTTGCTACCGCTCACATCCTCGAAGAAGACGATTAGAATTGTCGCATACCTAAACAATCATAAGTTAGCACATGTCCAAAACACTGGAGTAAAGAAGGAAAGGGGAAACAAACGTTGCACCCGCGAGGACCAGCTCCATCGTTCTCGACTTAATTAGCAGGGAGACGACAAGAAGGTAGACCAAAGTGCATATCATGTACACAATGATGCGTATCGGCGTTTCATCGATAATCGTGCAGAGAAGAACCGGCAAGAACAGTAACAATGCGATCAATATGATTACCAAAGTCCTGGCCAATACTCTAATACAGGGGCCAGAGTAGATGTATACATTTAGGTCGTCCGAGATATCGTGGTGACGTCTCTTAGTGGCAAATGGTGAGTATATGTGGCAGTAACTGCCGCTGAAATGGACTTTACCTTGCGAAAGCCACGCCAGAGCTTGATAAGAAGCTGTTCCACCAATGCTTCAAGCTTCACTGAGGCTCTGTCTCCATCAGGAACAAGCGATACAAGGTCTCTGTTATGTTTTATGTAAGTACATTCTTCTTCAGCTATGCACTTATTTCCCTCTAGCCAATTCCTCAAACTCTCGACATCTCGAGGAGTTGGGGGGCTGAGGGCTAGCATGCGACGGGTTCTTTCGACGAAGCGATCTATGAAACATGTTAGTCTATAAAGATGGGCCTGGAACAACTTTGTACGCACCATAGTCTTCGAGTTGAGAATCTATCTCAGCAACCAGAGCTGCTCGTTCAGAGTTCGCATCGCGGCGGCTTACACCAAGAAATAGAGGAAACTTTTCATTTTGATCTAATTCATCCAGTTTTGCTTCAAGCTGAGAGAGTCGGTCTTGCTTCAACAAGAGCAACCGAGCTCGTAGCCTCGTAAAGCGTCTGCATATCAAGAATGGGTCATGGGCAGACAGGAGAGCAGTATATCGTGGGTACCCTGGCAGGTAGTCCTCAACTGTTGTGTATTGTGTTGGATTAGCGATCATACGGCCAGCATAGAACTGAATCGCTGGAACTATCTCACTCTTTTTGTTACATGCTTCTGATGTAGGAGTCTGGCCGTTCATAAAATTGTGAAGAGGCAGGGACGGTGATGGTGACATTGCTAACGATAGCTTCAGTATTTTTTTTCGAAGACCTATAAAGCTAGCGAAAGAGCAGTGTAAATATGCAGCTTGAAGCTCGCCTTTACTTTGCTTACAACCTTGTTTTCTGAGCAGCGCTGCATGGGCCAATGTTTCCTGCGGCAATGTAACACAGCCACCTCTAGTGCTTATGGCCTGCATTCCGCCAATGGCATAAAACCTGAAGGAGTTCGGCCTTATAGGCTTCCATTGATTGAACAAAACCATTTATATCCTACGATAGATGCTTCTAAATTGTGTATTTGTGATCCTGGCTTGCAGCGCGAAAACACACCTGCGTGCTATTGGTTTCATAGGTCGAGACACTTACGAGATGTCAGCCCCTGAAGAAGAGTATGTTTATGCTGATGTTTGCGTTTGAACTATCATTTCTAACATCATATCAAGTCCGCAAATTGCCTTTGATGAGGAAGATGAGAGGCCATATGTGAAATCTTACTCCAAAGTAGGTTTCTAGCGCCTGGTTCGATGGCCACTCCTTCATTAGGAAGGCTAATCTTATACTAATGAACACCCTATTAGAAACCAAAGTTCTCGGTCGGTCAAAGGGTTTACTTGTGCATGAATGGAGCCTATGAGGGGCCGTATCTGGTTGCAACAGTAGCGCCAGGAAAGGTGTCTCTCTGCCTGGGAAATGGGCTGCCTGTCCTAAATGGCAAGGAGATTGACGACTCTTACGTGCGGCTCAGCTGACTTGGCGAGATGGATCCTTGATGATAAAGAGCGAATGATTGGTCTGCACCTTTCCTGTACGTGCCTACATAGAAGATATAACTGCCCGTGAAGAGGTTGTCGTAGGGGATTGTGGTAACGTAATTCTACCCGACCAGGGATGATACCCCACAAGTTCGATCAATCATGAATGCTCAACCCGATACGGCCGCATATCATGCATTGTTGATTGGTATCAACGATTATCCAGATAAGCCCCTCAAAGGATGTGTCAGTGATGTCTACTACATCAAAAGCCACCTCGAGGACACCTTAGGCGATGCAATCCAGATACACCTCCTTATAGCTGGCATTCCAGCGGGACAGGATTTGGACCTCTCAGCACAGAACTCGGCGCTATGGCCCAGCTACCACAATGTCATCTCCGCCCTCCGCAATATTACGGCACAATCGAAAGAGGGAGATTGTGTTTACATCCACTATTCAGGCCATGGCACCCAGGACCCAGAGGATGGGGACCTTGCTCTAGTGCTGCTGAATGAGAATCTAGGGCAACCCCAAATCGAGTTGCTCTGGACTGATGTCTTAGCAAACATGGTGCAGGCTATGGCGGACAAGGGGTTAAGGTAAGTGATGATCCATACTTATTGAATCATTCAGTCATGCGTGATGTCTCCGTGATTTTGCCTCTGCTAGGCATATCCTGGATCAGATTGCCGGGATCTCTGAAAATCCTCAATGACACAAAAACAAGATCTCTAACATGAGCGAAGAGTGACCCTAGCCCTCGACTGCTGCTTCTCCGGGGGAATCTTTCGCGGTGATGGCCCGGAGGAAGGAGAAATCCTCCGCTTCTATCCTTATGATAAAGTTACTGGGAAGAGGCCAGCGTCCAGCCATTCTCGAACATGCAATTCAGCCTCTACTAGGCCCTCGGCATACCGTGATCTCTCAGCACTACTCAACTGGCAAGTCGACCCAAACCGACATGCTATCCTCGCGGCATGTGGCGCCAACGAGACTGCCAAAGAACCCAAGATCAACGGACAAAACAGAGGGTTGTTTTCTTACTTCCTCCTAGACGCCATGAAAAAGTACGGTCTCTCAGCAAGTCACGCTGACATCTTCAGCTACCTGTCCGGGAATGTAAAAGCATCCGGTGTGCGTCGACAGAATCCTTGGAGGGCAGGAAACAGGAACCAAGCCTTCTTTGGCCGGCAGCTGCATAGAAGAACCACAGAACCACTGATCACTGTCCTGCGGGATAGAGACGGCACTCTGGAGCTTCAAGCCGGTCAGGCACACGGGATCTGTGCCGGGGATGAGTTCAGCATCTTGCCTGCTTCGGTTGCACTCCAGTCTTCAGCCCAGGACTCAGCAATATATAAGGTTCTCTTTGCCAGGCCTCTAACGTCAGTTCTGGTGCCAAAGGACGACTCAACCCAAATATTAAGTAGTGGTCGAGTCTGGATGGCACGTCCTCTTACTCGTCTCTCACTCCAAAGATTTCCTGTCTGGATCCCAAGAAACCTACCGGCATTTGAGGAGTGGATAACTGCGTTGCAACAGCGATCTCTTCAACTTTCGGACTTTCCTCAGACACCGCCAGCTTTCGAGGTAGCTCTTATACAGGACGGAGGATACCGTATCCTCAACGGATCATCGGAAGAGCTCCTTATCTTGCCTTCGCGCGCCAAACCCAGCATTAGCGACGTAGTCAACATCCTGGAGCATCTTGCCAGATACCAATTAGCAAGGACTCTGGTCAATCAGTTCCCGAATCCCATCTTCACGCAGTCCTATGAAGTATACATGCAGCTTTTTGGGAAACGATACGAACCTGGCTCCGAGCTCAAGGTATCCAACTTCAGCAAGATATCGTTAGTTGTCAGAAACTTGGGCAACCAGCCGATTTACATGGTTGTTCTTAACTTCCGACATGGCTGGCAAGTGAATAACCTGTTCAATGCAGCCTACAATGTCATCTTGCCGCGGAGTGAGGGGAGGAGTTCGGAAAGGACGATCAGCTTCAGAGCTCAAGTTCCGGACGAAGTTATGGAGAAGGGGCAAAATGAATGCAAGGATGTCTTAAGGGTTATGTTGGCATCCAGACCGACGTCGTTTGAGTTGTTGGAGCTTGATAGACTGGGCGAGGTTGGAGAACGTCTAAGTAAAGAAAGCTCAGTTCGTGCAGGTGGCGATGAGGAGGAGGAGGAGATTTGGAGTGTTGAGGAATTTTGTATCTGCGTTTCTGCATAGGATTTTTGTTGTAGAGTGATACAACAAACCAGCTGCTCTTACAGTCGCGAATGAATTTTGGAATTGCAACAAGAGGGAACTGCTGTCTTCAACTACCACTGGTCCTCGCAAGCTGCGTGCAGGGGTCACTACAAACCCGGTCTTTGCCTGGTCGGGTTGAGCTGCACTAGCAGCCTGCCTTATGATCTCTCACGCTCTTGGCCCCAGCATCCTCAGTCTCATGCCGTGATCAGTGGCGTTTGCATGCTTGCATTCCATGCTAATCATCTGGATCACTTTAATGATGGCTTTTACTGCCTGAATCTTCGACTTGCTCTTCATAGGACTTGGTAGACCAGTTAGCAGTTGGAGTGACGTTGGGGGACGAGCTAAAGCACAGATCACCTCCAAACCCACATCGCAGAAACACTCCATCTTGGACATGATGGGATATCGCCACACATGAACCCTCGCTTGACCGCCGACTTTCATGAATCCAAGTCCCCCTCCTACCCGGTAGATGCCTTGCACTTGGGAGCTTCATACTTTAGCAAGCCAGCCTTACTCCCTCTGCCACTTTTATTGGCCTATTTCCTCCTCAACCCGCACAACAACCCCAATCTCGACGTCACGCGACACCCAGCGCCTCGCATCCCGTGTCAATCCGGCCAGCAGGGCGTCGTGGCCGTGAATGTGGGGTTGTTATGCGCGGTCCCGGCGGAGGAGGGAGGGGTACATACATGATACGACCCATACATACAACAGACAGCTACCTAGGTACGTACTTTTTCCTAACGTACCGTAACTTTTTGCAAGCTTTTTTGTGCAAGTGCCTTGCTTAGTTTCGGAGGAAATCAAACGGCGTGTTTCCATTTGCAAATGCGAATGATGTGACTTGCTGGCCTGGGAAGATCGGCTGGGGACACGGTGTGGAGTGTGGAGTTGGATCGGGGGTCTTTTTGATCGATCTGTGCATTCATGCATTGTACCGCGACAAGCAAGGGCTTACACCCGCTCACCGTCGACAGTTTGATGGAAGGGAGGGAGGTATGAGGCTCTCTAGATGTTCATCCTCATAGGTAGATGGAAGGCCTATATGCCACAGCTCACCTGCCGAGCTCGTAGGGAGAATCGTAGTACAAACTTGTCATGTCCATGGCCAGATTGAGTGGAGGAAAGCTCCATCGATATGTCGGTGTATGTAAGCCGACTTAAGGTGGTGGGATACACCTAACAAAGAGGAGGAGACGGAAGAGAAGGAGGAGGGGTGCTTGTCGCTCAGCTGGAGGCGGTGTCCTGCTCCTCCTCTCCTCCCCTGGTGTATAAAGACCCCGCTTTGCTCTCCATTACAGCGCATCCCGCTCTATCTTTCTTCCTCTATCCCTCACCTACTCGATCAGCCGCGCGATCTATCAGCAGCCCAAGGCAAACCTACGCCCCATACCCCATCAACAAGTCACAATGCACCATAGCAGCTGCCCTAAGTGCGGTGCCGCGGCCGACGGCCAGAGCAAGACTTGCGGCTCCTGTGGCGCTGTAAGTCCTTCTGTCTGCTTGCTGCCGTTGCCTTGGTGGTTCTGCCCCATCCATACCATCAGGGGCAACAGGCTGTGTAACAATAGAACCATCGGGCTGACTCTGTCCAGACCTGCCCCAACTAAGAAGCCTCACTGTTATCATCCATCGCTTCCTCGACAGTTATGACGCCCGTCAGTCGCTCTGTGTGACACAAGATTTTTCTCTACGGCATCCATCTGGTCGTCACGTCGAAGCTTGTTCCATTCGTGCCGATACTCCCCTGTACGGCGTGCCGAATGATCGTTCCTTGGCCCCCTAATGCCCAGAGGGAGCATCTACAGAAAGGGTTTCTCGTCCATGTTCCTCCATAATGGTCAGGCCTGAACAACCACGGCAGCAGGGAGGATAAGGAGAGAAGGATGCCATAATCAATAGGTTGGTTGAGCTGTCGAGTCCCTTTTCTCGTGCTTTCTCTTTGGATCGGGGTGTTTCGATTTCAAGGAGAACGTCGTCACCGAGTGGGTGGATATGAAGATACTCCATGATTTCGTAGTTAATGAGATATGAGTTATGACATGCACCAGCTGTTTGATCGATTGAAAGGACTGTCGTATGTAATTGTTGATATGGACAAATCCCGAGTATCGGCTCCTTCTATGTGGGAGAACAGACCACGCAGCTTACGCAGGCAGCAGGCAAAGCTCTGGATGTAGGTAGGCAGGCAGGCAGGCAGACGTATAATCCAACAACCAGCTCAGCAAATAATAACCCAGGACAGCACATTATCAGAGGTATCAATCTCCTAAATAATCATTCTCTTCTTATAGCTACTACCCAGGCTCATCTGCTCAGTCTCAACCACCAACACACCACCACCACCACCAACCGCTCAAGCACCCATCACACAACCTCAGCTACAACCACTCCAGCAACAATAAGACTACCTATAAGCGGGGATACCATCCTCAATCTCACCACAACAATGTCAAGCCATTACACGCACCGCCATCTCAACAAAGCCACACGCACTTACTCAACTCACTCGCTCAACGCACGCAGCAACACCAACGTAACATGACATCAACACTGAAATAAATAGCTAGCTATCGGGAGTTTACCTAGAGAGAAAAAGAAAACGAGGAAAGCAAAAAGAAACTCCAAACTAAAGACATCAAAAGGAAAAGACAACACGGGAAACCAACAACAACCTGGATGCTGAGAGCGAGGAAGAAAAGGAAGCCACGTCGACAACTACCTAGGTAGGTCAATCCGATTTGGTCTGACCTGATCTGAGATACCTTGGGATATTGACGACGAGGAGAAGAGAGACGACAGAGAGCAAAAGACCACATGCAGAGATAGACAGCCAGAATCATCAGAGCCAATGAGGGGGGGAAAAAAGAGGGGAGAAGCCAGATGAGATGGTCAGTTATTAATGAGGAGGTAAGGAGACAGCAAAAAGGACGATGGATAGAAAAAAAAAGGAGAGGAGAACAAGGGCGTCGACAGCCATAGGATATCAAGTGGCCGAGTGAAGAGGGCAACCAGTTGAACTCGACTCGCGACCGACCCGATGTCCAAGACCAAAGGAGACGATGACCGAATGTGAGTGAGATTATCAATAACTGTCAACCATCCTTATTACTCCCCTCTATCCATCCTTCCTTCTCCCTCCATTTAATGTGGCCAATCTCTTCAGCTCCGCCTCGACCTGCCTTCCTTTGTTTTGCAGGATAGCAATGGTCTTGACCAATCAGAATTAAAAAGCAAGCTAGGTGCGAAGGCGGTCCTGTCCCATCCCATCCACTTGGTTGAGGATTTACTCGCAGCTCGTCTGGGCCTTGGACCAGGTTACATGGCAAAACCCAAGAGTTGTTGACCCTGTCCAACATCATTTCAGGCTCAATGCTGCTCGCTTTCCCTTTGCTGCTGATTCATTTTCTTTCCTGCTGCCGTCCTGCTTGTTGCAGTAATTCCTTTGATATTTCCTGTCGAGGTCACATAGGCGTCGATGAGAAAATAGTGGTGTTGGTGGTGCAAGAAAGCATCATAACTCTCTCTCACACTCTCTTCTCTCTTCTGCTTCTTTCTTTCCAGGAAATTAATGACCCATTGCTGGATTTTGCTTTGCCGGTTGTGCTAGGGCCTGTGTGGGACAATATCGTTGACAAGATGGCGAATTTCTCGGAACTCCAACCCCCACTCCGAACGAGGAAAAAAAGAACAAAAAGATCTTCGCGCTTAAGCAATCACGCACTTGTTCTTCTTTTTCCCGGTCTTCTTGAGCAAGGCAGCCCGTGTTGCAGTCTCAAACACCTCGCGGACACCCTCGTTGGTCTTGGCCGAGCACTCCAGGTACTTGGTAGCCTTGATGTTGTTGGCAACGGTTTGCCCCTGCGGGCATTATTAGCATAAACTGTTCGCTAGTTGACTGTTAGCTTCGGGGAAATGGGGTAGTTACTTGTTCGGGGGTAACAGGCTGCTGGCTGATCTTGCGGAGCTCCTCAATGGTCTTGGGATCGAAGCGCAGGTCCTTCTTGCAGCCAACCAGGAGCTTGGGAACGTCAGGGCAAAAGTGGTGGACCTCAGAGCACCACTGCAGTCATGTTAGCACTGTTAACAACTCAAAGGCAGCAGGGACGACATTGATAATGTGACGTACCTTCTCACCGACGTTGTCCAGCGAATCAGGAGAGTCGATGGCGAAGCAGATCAGGATGACGTGCGAGTCAGGGTAGGACAGAGGGCGCAGACGGTCGTAGTCCTCCTGACCGGCGGTATCCCACAGCGCCAGCTCGACATGCTTGCCATCGACCTCGACATCGGCGACGTAGTTCTCGAAGACGGTAGGAACATAGACCTGTAGATAGTGTCAGCTATGCCTGAACGATATAGATGATGTTGATAGGCATAGAGCGATGTGGATGTCGTGTGTCGATGTTGTGGTCTGCCTATCGAACGTCGGGGAAGCGAATGCCGAGGCGGTCTAAGACCGTGCACCAGGGGTGCAAGATGGCAAAAGTTCGATGGACGACACGGCACGAAAGGGGTCAATAAATCGACGAGATCGAGACGGCGCAACTCACCTCTGGGAAAGTACCCTTGGAGAACACGCTGTAGAGAGCGTCAGCAAGTTGATGATGCGAGTGCGATGTGATGATAACCCGCGGATGGATGTTGATAAGGGGGTTGACAGAAGTCGCCCGCCTAGGGTCTAGGGGAGTTGTGAAGATGAATTAGGAACCGAGACTCACATCAGCAGGCAGGTCTTGCCGCAGGCACCGTCGCCGACGATGACCAGCTTTCTGCGCAGCTCGGCGGTCATTTTTGCTGTGTTAAGGCTCTGCGGATGGTGGTTAAAGTGATGGTGTTGGGTGATGGAGGAAGACGAGAAGGGCAAGTGTCGGTGGGCGACGAGAAGAAGTACGGGAGGCTGCAGCAGAAGGGGAGCGAGCTGCAGATTAGACCGTGGATTAGAGGCTATGCGCGATGCACGGAATCAGGTTCCCTTGGGTCGGGCAGAGGTCGCAGAGCGCGTAGAAAGGCGGAGCGGTGATAAATTCTGGATGAAGCCAGCACCAGGTTGTCGATGCAGCAGCTGATGGAGCGGTTTGGGAGATGGGAAAGGGTGAGAGTGGAAGAGTGGAGGAGGTTGGAACCCGAATGGAAGTTATCGGTCGGTGCCAGCAGGGCCAGCAGGTGGAAAAAGACCTGGCAAAGAAGTCTTGGCGATTGGCTACTTGGGAGCCTGGCCTGGTCGTTTACAGTCTGGATTTGCCGCGCCCGCACTGTGCACCCTGGGAGGCCTGCTGGGGCGCTGACTGGTCCCTGACTGGCTTTTACGCGGTTTTGGGGAGTATTTCCCGGTTCCCAGCTCGGGATGACCAGTGCAGGATGGCTGGAAGGGGACAAATGGGCAAAAATGGGAACAGAGGCCACAAATAGAGGTCATGAAATGGGTACAGCAAAGGGGGCAGAAGCGGATGCTGGTGTGCCACTGGGTGCGCGGCTTGGAACGCTGCACTGTGGCCGGGGATGTGTTGGGGGACTCGTGGACCTCCCGGGGGCCTTGGCCTTGCTCCAGCGCCGTTCGCTCGCTTGATGCTTGTGCTATCGGGGCTGATCTGACGAGGCAGCGTCAGACCGTCAATGCCCGTTAACTGTTTCGCTGTCGCCGGGAAGAGCTTGTTTCTTTCCCTCCAGATCTCGGACGGATTGTCGAGCATCTGGAGACTTTGATTTCTTGCAACACCTATGGATTACGGTTCGCAATGCGAGCAGAACTGCGTTTGGTAGGGCAATTGTGCAGTGCGAGCCCTTTCGGAATCTCAATTTATTTTCCCACGTAATTTCTCTACCAGTAAACTATGCCCCGTAGCCCTGACTCGATGTCTCCGTTCCGCCCCGTATTTCTGGATTTCTGGACTTCCCGATTTGATGGCCAGCGCGAACGAACGAGGTCACCTCGGGAACACGCAATCAGCAATTCGCCGCTACGAGGGACGGGATCCAGCAATCCGGATGGCTGAAATACGCATCGGGAGCCTAACGACCAGAGATGGACTGAAACGCCCATCTTTTCCTGCAGGACTGCGTTCTGCTTGCGTGTTGCCCACGCGTAGGTTGGGTCGAGAAGCACTGGCTGACAGAAGTGTGTTGTCTAATACCAAACAAAGCCCCTGAAAAGCACTGCGGAGACTTGCCCGCTTAAAGTGACCCGTCTCAGTAGGCCACTGGGCACTCAAAACTGAAGGGAAGCGCAACGACTCTTGGAAAGTTCTTCACCTCTGAGAGAGCTTCAAATCATGGATGGGACATATATGCTACCACGTGGCGAGGTTTTATCTACCTACGATAATACAAACTAGCAGGGCAAGGTTGCAGGTGATCACGGCAGCAAAATTATGTCCCAAGGCATGCCAGTCTTGGTCGGTCATCATGCAATGGGCCATCGTCCAGTACTTGACAGCCCAAGTAAACACGTGCTTGACAACATCCGGAACAGACCATAAAGCAGTCAACTCGGCTCAGCCTGCATGATTGAACTGCGCACGAGTATCTTATACTAAGCTGCCAACCGCACTCGAAAACTGGCGCGACTTATGGCCACAAAAACATATGGTGAACCGGCAACGTCTTTGGTCTCAAGAGTCCCCTCCAGCCATTCGGCGAAGATAACCGGGCTGAGTGTTTGTGGCGCATGCATCCCCCTCGCATCCTCGGAGATCGAACGAGTCCTATGATGGACAGTGCAGAGTGTACATGTGTAGGACTTCGACGCCCTTCCTCAACAACGTGAGAGACACAACAGGGCCTTCGGGCCGCTCGACAAGTTGAACAAAGGAAGAATCAGATATTTGGGAAGACCGGCTACCTCCAAAAAAAAAAAAAAAGACC
>Ga0065720_1004896_pt1 | contig 23058 bp, 16 predicted proteins | sample Thericmetagenome_FD_59107 | JGI IMG/M metagenome (GOLD analysis project Ga0065720, IMG submission 59107) | Thermophilic microbial communities from the Joint Bioenergy Institute, California, USA of rice/straw/compost enrichment - eDNA_2 v2... | ecosystem: Engineered > Solid waste > Grass >...
ATGTGGGGAACTCGGACGCCACCATTTCCGACGCGTTCTATGCTCTGAACTCGTGGCGGTTCGATGCCGGCGTCGACGCCCTGCTTGTCGAAGACCGGGGGCGGCTGATCGGGGGGCTGTCGGGCCATCACATCAGGTCGAGCGCCGAGGTTTCCTCGCGCTTCGGTTCCGGTCGCGTGGACACGACGGGATCGGGCGTCGGCGCCACGCTTACCTGGTATGGCGAAAACGGCTTCTACCTCGACGGAAGCGCGCAGGCGACCTGGTACAAGAGCGACCTGACCTCCTACACGGCCACGCGCACGCTCGTGCCCAACAACCGCGGCTTCGGCTACTCNCTGAGCGCGGAAACCGGAGTGCGGATCGACGTGNGGGACGGCTTCGCCCTCATTCCGCAGGCGCAACTCACCTACTCCTCAGTGAGCTTCAATACCTTCAGGGATACATTCGGCGCGAGGATCTCTCCGCGCCGCAGCGAAGACCTGAGCGCCAGGCTGGGCTTCGAGACGCACTTCGAGAATTTCTGGCAGACCGACGACGGCCAGGAAGGCGCGAGCCTCTACTCTGTCGCCAACCTTCANTACGCCCTGCTGANCAACAATGAAGTCAGCGTATCCGGCGTAAACATTCACAGCAANGACAATCGCGCGCGCGCCAGCTTCGGCCTCGGCGGAAGCTTCAGCATGGGAGATGGCAAACTGGTCGCGCATGCGGAGGTGCTGCACCAGTTCACGCTCACCTCAAGCACGGAGAGAAACCACATCACGCGCGGTCAGGTCGGCCTAAGAATCCGGTTCTGAAAGCCAACACTGTTTCGCAAGGTCACTGGTGAAAGGCGCAGGAGCCCGCACAGGGCTCCTGTTCTCAACCAGGCCATTGCGACAAGGCTTGCGACCGGTGGCCTGCCGCCCCTCCCGCTCATACGGCTAACCTTGCCCGTTTCATTAGCCGGGAACCGCGTGCAGCCTCGCGCATTGTGGGGAGATGAAAAACCGTTCCTCCCTTTTCCTTTTCATCATCGCCGTGCTCGCGGCGGGTCTCGCCATTGGCTATCTCACGCCGCCGGATGAGTGGTATGCAAGCCTCGACAAGCCATGGTTCAATCCGCCGGGCTGGCTGTTCGCACCGGTCTGGAGTATNCTCTACGTGCTCATTGCCATCGCCGGGTGGCGCGTTTTCACATTCACGCGGGATGTGGGACTGAAGGTGCTGTGGGCCGGGCAGATGGCGCTCAACTTCCTTTGGTCCCCGGCNTTCTTCGCCGCCCACAATCCGGGCCTGGCNCTCGCGATCATCGTCATCCTGCTGATCGCNATCCTCGCNTTCNTCNTGCGCGCCTGGAATCGGGACCGGACCGCCTCCATACTCTTCCTGCCCTATGCCGCCTGGGTTGCCTTCGCCACGATGCTCAACCTTGCTATCGTGCAGCTGAACTGACAGCNTCCCTCCGTCCGGGGCGACGGGCATCGCGCAAGCNAGTAGACCGGGCGGCGATTCGTCACTATGGATTGCATCACAAGGTGTTTGCCTCAGGAGGAGAGGATCTGAATGCGCTTTGAAGGTACGGCGTCCTACGTCGCGGACAAGGATTTGATGATCGCCGTGAACGCGGCGATCGCACTCGAGAAACCTCTCCTGGTGAAAGGCGAGCCAGGCACCGGCAAGACGGAACTGGCGCGGCAAGTGGCCGCCGGCCTCGGACTCGACCTCATCGAGTGGAACATCAAGTCCACCACCAAGGCGCAGCAGGGCCTCTACGAATACGACGCGGTCTCACGCCTGCGCGACAGCCAGTTGGGCGAGGCCCGATTCAACGACATCCGTAACTACATCAAGCCCGGCAAGCTTTGGGAGGCATTTGTCTCCGACCGCAAGGTCGTCCTGCTGATCGACGAGATCGACAAGGCGGACATCGAGTTTCCCAACGACCTGCTGCAGGAACTCGATCGCATGGAGTTCTTTGTGTACGAGACCGGAGAGACGGTCCGCGCGAAGAACCGGCCAATCGTCATCATCACCTCCAACAACGAGAAGGAGCTGCCGGACGCGTTCCTGCGCCGCTGCTTCTTCCACTACATCCGCTTCCCGGACATGGAGACGCTTCAGAAGATCGTCGAAGTGCATTTCCCGGGTATCAAACCGAACCTGCTGCGCGCGGCGCTCACCACCTTCTTCGAGATCCGCGAGACGCCGGGGCTCAAGAAGAAGCCCTCCACGTCGGAGGTGTTGGACTGGATCCGGCTGCTGGTGGCGGAAGACGTCGATCCTGCCGATCTGCGGGGGGATGCGCGCAGCGCGCTGCCGAAGCTGCACGGCGCGCTGCTCAAGAACGAGCAGGACGTACACCTGTTCGAGCGGCTAGCCTTCATGGCGAGGAGATAAGTCATGAGCGAGATCGTTGTCCGTCCACTGGAGAAGGCGGACTACGAGGATTGGCGGCGCCTGTGGACCGCCTACCTCGTCTTCTACAAGACTTCGGTAAGCGAGACGGTCTACGCAACCACATGGGAGCGGCTGTTCACTGACGGAGAGTTCGAACCGCGCGGCTTCATCGCCCGGGCCGACGGCAGGGCGGTGGGCCTCGTCCACTACATCTTCCACCGCTCCTGTTGGTCGGTGGAAGGCAACTGCTATCTGCAGGACCTCTACACCGACGCCGAAGCGCGCGGAAAGGGCGTCGCCACAGCGCTGATCAAGGCTGTTCAGGAGGCAGCCGGGGAGCGGGGCGTCACCAATGTCTACTGGATGACCCATGAGACGAACACGACCGCCCGCAGACTCTATGACAAGGTGGCACGGCGGACCGGGTTCATCGAGTACGACCTGCTGTAAATTATGTTCATTCCCTTCTTCCTCGAGCTCAAGGCGGCGAAGGTGCCGATCACCCTCAGGGAGTATCTGACCCTGCTGGAGGCGCTGCAGGCCGACCTCGTCACTTATGACGTGGAGGGATTCTACTATCTGGCGCGCGCAACACTGGTGAAGGACGAGCGCTACCTCGACCGGTTCGACCGGGTGTTCTCCCATGTTTTCAAGGGTCTTGAGGACCTCGCGGGAAGCGACATCCTCGACCCGGCCAACCTGCCGGAGGAATGGCTGCGGCGGCTCGCCGAGAAGCACCTGACGGAAGAAGAGAAGAAGCTGGTGGAGGCGCTGGGCGGCTTCGACAAGCTCATGGAAACGCTGCGCAAGCGGCTCGAGGAGCAGAAGGGACGGCACCAGGGCGGCTCCAAGTGGATCGGCACCGCGGGCACCTCGCCGTTCGGCGCCTATGGCTACAATCCGGAAGGCATCCGCATCGGGCAGAACGGAAGCCGTCACCGCCGCGCGGTGAAGGTGTGGGACAGGCGCGAGTTCCGCAATCTCGACGACACGGTGGAGATCGGCACGCGCAACATCAAGGTGGCGCTGAAACGGCTCAGGCGCTGGGTGCGCGACGGGGCGAACGAGGAGTTCGACCTGCCCGGCACAATCCGCGCCACAGCCGAGCACGGCTATCTTGACGTGCAGATGCGGCCCGAGCGGCGCAACGCGGTGAAGCTTCTGATGTTCTTCGACGTGGGCGGTTCCATGGACGACCACATCCGGATCGTCGAGGAACTGTTCTCGGCGGTGCGGGCCGAGTTCAAGCACATGGAGTACTTCTACTTCCACAACTGCCTCTACGAAGGCCTCTGGAAAGTCAACCGGCGGCGGCGGTCGGAGGTCATGCCGACCATGGACGTGCTCCACAAGTACGGCCCCGACTACAAGGTCATCTTCGTCGGCGATGCTTCCATGAGCCCGTACGAATTGCGCGAAGTGGGCGGTTCGGTGGAGTACTGGAACACGGAACCCGGCTGGGTGTGGCTGCGGCGGGCTCGCGAGCAGTGGCCGCACAGCGTCTGGCTCAATCCCGTGCCGCAGGATGCCTGGCGCTACACGGCCACGATCCAGATGATCGCCCAGATCTTCGAGGGGCGGATGTACCCGCTCACGCTGCAGGGGCTGGAAACCGCCACGCGGGAGCTATCGCGCAAGAGCTGACCGGCACGGCACAAACCGTCGTCCGTGCGGGCCGCACGGGTTTACCCGTGGGTCGCACCAACCGGGCATTTCTTCCTGTTCGACTTTCCGTATACATTCATTGTTCCGGGTGCACGCCCGGGTGACGGCACCCGCGACACGGTAGGAGGAGAACGTGGAAGCGCTCAAGGACAGGATTGCTATCGTCACGGGAGCAAGCAGCGGCATCGGACTCGGCATTGCACGGGAACTGGCAAACGAGGGCGCCATCGTCATTCTTGCCGCACGCCGGGCGGAGCGGCTCAAGGGGATCGTTACCGAAATGGTTTCGAAGGGAAGGACCGCCTTCGCCGTGCCCGCGGACCTTGCCCGCGAGGAAGACGTGCTGGCCCTCTTCAGCGAAACCGAGCGGCTCGCCGGTCCGCCCGACATCCTGGTGAACAATGCGGGAATCGCGGATGACACACCGGTGGAAGACCTTTCGCTCGAACGCTGGCGCGAGGTGCTGGACATCAATCTCACCGCCGCATTCCTGTGCTCGCGCGAAGCGTTCCGGCGGATGAAGGCCAAGGGCGGCGGGCGCATCTTCAACATCGGCTCGCTTTCCGCGAAGATCCCGCGGCCGCACTCCATCGCCTACAATGCGAGCAAGTTCGCGATCGAGGGGCTGACGCGCTCGCTCGCGCTCGACGGCCGGGACCACAACATCACCGCGACGGTCATCCATCCGGGCCAGACCATCAGTTCGCTGGTGCCGGGCGTGACGGACCAGCTGAGCGAAAACGCCATCCAGCCTTCCGTGCTCGGCCGCTTCGTCGTGCTGATGGCAAGCTTGCCGCCGGACATTGCCGTGCTCGACACAACGATCCTGCCCGTGAAGGTGCCGTTCCTGGGAAGGGGCTAGCGCGCTTCCAGGTCGAGGCGCACCCGCGCCTCGACAGGCTCATGCTTCGACAGCTCAACATGAGGGCTGGAGCGCCGCGTGAGGATGGCTGCAGGAGGGTCAGCCCTCCTGCCCCATCTTGCCGGGGTTCATGATGCCGAGCGGATCGAGCGCCTGCTTGATGCGCTTCATGATGTCGACCGCGGCGCCATGCTCCTTGCGCATGAACTTGAGCTTGCCGAGCCCCAGGCCGTGCTCACCGCTCGCGGTGCCGCCCACGGCGAGGGCACGCTCCACCAGCCGGTCCGCCAGGCGCTCGGCCTCGGCGTAATCCTCCGGCTTGTTCGGGTCGATCAGATAGAGGGTGTGGTAGTTGCCGTCGCCGACATGCCCCAGAACGACACCCTTCAGGTGCGAGGCATCCATATCCTCACGCGCGGCGACGATGCTCTCTGCAAGGCGCGAGATCGGCACGCAGACATCGCCGGTGTAGATGTCAAAGCCCGGCTGCAGCGCCCTCGCCGCCCACAGCAGATCATGCCGGGCCTGCCACAGGCGATTGCGCTCGTCCGCATCGGTGGACCACTGGAAGCCGGTGCCGCCGCAGCTGGCGGTTATTTCTTCGGCGATCTGGGCCTGCTCCGCCGCCCAGGCGGGCGTGCCGGTGAACTCGAAGAATAGCGTCGGCGCGACCTTCAGGTTCAGTTTCGAGTAGCTGTTGACGGCGCCGATGGCGGTTTCATCCAGAAATTCGACGCGGGCAACCGGAATGCCGTACTGCACCGCGGCAATGACCGCCTCCACCGCACTCTTCACGTCCGGGAAGGTGCAAATGGCGGAGGAGACCTTTTCCGGGATCGGGTGCAGGCGCACCGTCACCTCGGTGATGATGCCCAGCGTGCCTTCGGAGCCGACATAAAGATGAGTCAGGTCATAGCCGGTGGACGACTTCTTCGCCCGGGAACCGGTCCAGATCACCGTGCCGTCGGGGGTGACGACACGCAGCGCCATCACGTTCTCGCGCATGGTGCCATAGCGGACGGCGGTGGTGCCGCTTGCGCGCGTGGCCGCCATGCCGCCGATGGAGGCATCCGCGCCGGGGTCGATCGGGAAGGTGAGGCCGGTGTCACGCAGCGCCGTATTGAGCTGTTTGCGCGTCACGCCCGGCTCCACCACGGCCAGCATGTCCTCGGGCCGGATTTCGCGGATCTGGTTCATCTCCCGCATGTTGATGGTGATGCCGCCGCGGACCGGGATGATGTGACCGTCGAGCGAAGACGTCGCGCCCACAGGCACCACCGGCACTCGGTGCTCGGCGCAGAGGCGAACGATCTGCACCACCTCCTCCTCGGTACGCGGGAAGACCACGGCGTCGGGCAGCACGGGCGGGAAACGCGAGATGTCGCGGCTGTGATGCTCGCGGACCGACATGGATGTGACGATGCGGTCGCCCAGAATGTTGCGCAGGCTGCCGATGACCTGTTCCGCGCCCTGTGCTGTCATGGAAACTGTCCCTTCCGTCAAACGAATGCGTGATACCGCGACACCGCCAGCTCCTGGCAGGTGATGAATTCGAGCAGTGCCGGGATTCCCTTTTCCGTCTGTTCGATACCACGCCGTATGGCAGGCACAATATCCTCCGGGCGAGTTATCCGCTCACCATAGCCGCCAAGGGCGCGGGCGAATTCCGCATAATTGCCCGAAATGTCCGTGGCGCGGTATTTCTCGGTCGCCGCCTGCATGATGGGCAACTCCATGGCCATCGAGAAGTTGTTGAGCAGGATGGAGAGGACCGGAATCCGCTCCCGCACCGCTGTCTCGAAGTCCATGCCCGTGAAGCCGATGGCCGCGTCGCCCCACACGTTGATGCAGAGCTTGTCGGGACAGGCAAGCTTGGCGCCCATTGCCAAACCAAATCCGTAGCCGAGCTGGGTCGACTTGCCCCAGCCAATATAGGTGAGCGGCTCCTTCGTCACCCAGAAGGGCGAAAGCTGATCGCGCGGGCTGCCGGCATCGTGGGTGATGATCGTCCTCGAGACGTCGACCGTCTTCTGGAGATCCCACAGCACGCGATAGGGCGTCAGCGGCACCTCACTGGAGGTGAGCTTCGGCATCCACTCCTTCAGCCATTCGGAGCGAACGCGGGCGATCTCGTCGGCGACCCAGGTCCAGGAGCGGCGGGCGACCTGCCGGCGATCCAGCTCGGCCAGGACGGCATCGAGGATCAGGCCGGCATCCCCGACGAGGGCGACCTCGGCCTCGAGATCCTTGTTGATGTGGTCGGCGGCAAGAGTTCCGTGGATGACCCGCTTGCCGCGCGGCATGGGCACGCCGAAGGAGGTCTCGGTGAACGAGCAGCCGATGCCGAAGATGACGTCGGACTCGTCCAGGAAATGTCGGACCGTGCGCGGGAAGGCCAGGCCGCCGGAGCCCAGCGCCAAAGGATGGTCTTCGGGGAAGGCGCTCTTGCCCTCGAGGCTCGTGCAGACGGGTATGGCAAGCCGTTCCGCCAGAGCGCGCAGCTGAGGCCATGCGCGGGCGTAATGGATCCCCTGCCCCGCATAGATGACGGGACGCTTCGCCTCCAGCAGCAGATCGACAGCGGCGACAACCGCCTGCGGATCCGGACCGCTGCGGGTAGAGACAACCGGCCGGTAGGCCAGCGGCTCAGGCACCTCCTCGTCCCAGATGTCGTTCGGAATTTCGACCAGGACCGGTGCCTTCACGCCGTTGCGCAGGCGGGAGAATGCGCGCCGCATGATACTGGGAATATCGGCCGGGACGTTGATCGGCTCCGCAGACTTGGTGATGTCCCGCATGGAGTGGCTGGCGTTGTAGTTCGGCTGCACATGCGCCAGCCTCCGCGGATAGCCGCCGGGCATGACCAGGATCGGGACGGATTCCGAATAGGCCTGGGCAATCCCGCCATAGGAATTCTCGGTGCCGGGGCCGAGCTGCATGACGAAGACCCCGATCTTACGTCCGGAGGTGAGGCGCGAAATGGCATCCGCCATGTGGATGCCGGTGCGCTCCTGCCGAACGACGATGGGGCGAATGTCCGCCCGCGCCGCATATTCGAGAATGTGGTTGACCGGATAGCCGATCACCACGTCCACGCCCTCGCGTTTCAGGATCTCAACGATCGCCTCGCCGACTTTCACCTGATGCCTCCTCCCCAGGACTGCAACGCGACCAGTATGAGCCCACCGTGCGAAAATTGTCCATCTTGTATTCACTGCACGGGAAAAACCATTCAGCCGCGGTGCNNGACGAAAATCAGAAGTGAGCGGCCACTATTCTTGCCGAAAGCNGCCAAATTGAAAGTCACCCCCAGAAAAGCTTGAATGCAAGTGGATACTATGGTGATATTCCAGGGAGGGAAGGCTCAGACGAGGTTCGCGGGCGGAGGAGGAGAACGCCCGCGACGGGGAGGAGAAATGTATACACGACTTGTGTCGGCAATCGCGATTGCCGTTGGTACTGCGCATGCCGTCCATGCAGCGGAAATCGAGCTCACGCTGTCCCACTGGGTACCGGGAACGCATCCCCTGCAGGTGACCGGAATGGAACCCTGGGCGGAGTCCATCAAGCAGGCGTCCAACGGACGCATCGAGATCACCATCTATCCCGCCCAGCAGCTGGGCGCGGCGGCTGACCACTACGACATGGCGCGCGACGGCATCGTCGACATCGGCTTCATCAATCCGGGTTACCAGCCGGGGCGCTTCCCGATCCTCGCGGCAGCCGAGCTGCCCTTCCTGTTCGAGAACGCCAAGGCAGGCGTGGCGGCGCTGACAGAGTGGTACAAGCCATATTCGGAAACGGAGATGGCCGACACCTACTTCTGCATGGCGCTGTCCCATGACCCCGGCACGTTCCACAGCACCTCGAAGATTTTGGTGCCCGAGGACGTGAAGGGCAAGACGGTGCGTCCGGCCAACGCTACCGAAGCTCGGTTCGTGAACCTGCTCGGCGGCGCCTCGGTACAGGTCTCGGCCGCCGAAAGCCGCGAGGTGCTCGCGAAAGGTGCTGCGGACATGACGCAGTCACCCTGGGAGTCGCTCTACATCTTCGGCGTGGACTCCATCGTCACCCACCATCTAGACATGCCGCTCTACGCCTCCATCAACGCCTTCATCTTCAACAAGGCGAAGCTGGAGATCATGTCCGAGGAGGACCGGCAGGTGATCTACGACCACTGCACGCCGGAATGGGCGGAGAAGATGTCCTCCGGCTGGGCCGACGCGGAAGCGGCCGGGCGCGACAAGATCGCGGCCGATCCCAAGCACACGCTCTGGAAGCCGAACGAGGAGCAGGTGCAGATGTGGAAGGACGCCGCGGCACCGCTCACCGACGAGTGGAAGGAGACTATCCGCAAGGCGGGCGGCGATCCGGACGAAATGCTCAACGGCCTGATCGAGGCCCTGAAGGCGCGCAATTCCTACGCCGGCGAGTAGCATATCACGCGTGGCCGGCTCCCCGAGCCGGCCACGCGGTCCTGTTCGCGGCGCGCGGCCCTGAAACGCACGCCACGCGCTCCGTCACTGCGCGGGCACGCTTCATCCAGCCAGACCAGACACATCCGGGAGACACGGTCGCATGAGGCATATCCTGGAAAAATTCTGCACCGGCGTGGAAATCATCGCGGGTGTCCTGCTCGGCCTTTGCACGCTGCTGATCGTCGTCTCCACGGCCGGTCGCTATCTGCTTTCCTGGCCGGTCCCGGATGCCTTCGACATCTCGCGCCTCCTCATCGGCGCCTGCATCATGTGGGGCTTCGCGTCGGTCTGCTATCGCGGCGGGCAAATCGCCGTCGACATCGTGTGGGAGCTGCTGCCCCGGCGCGGCAAGATCGTGCTCGACCTCTTCGCCTGGGCGATGCTCTTCTTCTTCACCGTCCTGCTCGCCTACCAGACCTATTTCCGCGTGGCGAGCGCCTACCGCAGCAATGAAGGCACGTTCGACCTGCGCATTCCGGTCTGGCCGATGCTTGGGCTCATCTGGCTCGGCTGCGCAGCGGCCGTCATTACCCTGCTCTTCGCCTTCTCGCGCGTGCGGGCAGGACGCGACCTCGGGCAACACCAGGAGCCGTTTGAATGAATTCGGGCGACCTGACCGCGATCCTCGGCTTTCTTGCCATGTTCGTCCTGATGGCCCTGCGGGTGCCGATCGGCATCGCCATGGGCCTGGTGGGGGTATTCGGCTTTGCCTCAGTGCGCGGGCTCGCGCCGGCGCTCAATTTGCTTACCACCTCCCCCTTTCGCGTCGTGACCGACTTCAACCTGACGCTGGTACCGTTCTTCGTGCTGATGGGCGTGTTCGCGACGAACTCGGGCATGTCCCGCGAACTCTTCCGCGCAGGCAACGCCTGGCTCGGCTCCTTCCGCGGCGGGCTGGCGCTGGCGACGATCGCGGCGTGCGCGGGCTTCGCGGCGATCTGCGGCAGCTCGGTGGCGACCGCCGCCACCATGACCCGCATCGCCGTGCCGGAGATGCGGGCGGCGGGCTACCATGACGGCACCTCGACGGGCATCGTGGCGGCCGGCGGCACGCTGGGCATTCTGATCCCACCGTCCGTCGTGATGGTGGTCTATGCCTACCTCACCGAGACGGATGTCGGGCAGCTGTTCATCGCCGGCATCATCCCCGGGCTGCTCGCCACGCTCATGTACATGGCGACCGTGCGCATCGCCCACGGCAAGGCATTGCCCGCAGGACGGCGCTTCGACCCGCGCGAGGCGCTGGACTCTCTCAAGGATATCTGGGCGGTGGGGTTGCTGTTCATCGCCGTGATCGGGGTGATCTACCTCGGCATCGCAACGCCCACGGAAGCGGCCGCCGTCGGCGCCTTTGCCACCATGATCATCGGCGTGGCGCGCCGCCGGCTCGACGCCCGCAAGATCCTCGACAGCCTGGTCGAGGCGCTGCGCACCTCCGTGGTGCTCTACACGGTGCTGATCGGCGCGATGCTGTTCGGCTATTTCCTGGCCATCACCCAGTCGCCGCAGAAACTCACCGCCCTGCTGGTGGCGATGGACCTCGGGCCCTACGGAACGCTAGCCCTCATCCTCGTCGTATTCTTCATCGCCGGTGCGCTGATGGACGAAATGGCGATGATCGTGCTGCTGCTGCCGGTCGTGTTTCCGGTTATCGTCAAGCTCGGATTCGATCCCGTCTGGTTCGGCGTGATCCTCGTCACCTGCTGCCAACTCGGCATGATCGCGCCGCCAGTGGGCATCAACGTCTTCGTCATCAACTCCATCGCCCGCGAGGTGAAGCTGACGACGATCTACCGCGGGGTAGCTCCCTTCATCGCAGCGGACATCGTGCGGCTGGTGCTGCTCACGGTCTTCCCGGCCATTGCCCTGTGGCTGCCCATGACGATGCGGTAGGCCCAGGCAGGCGACGTCTCGGCGGGTTCGACACGACACGATTTTCCAACGAAAACAGGGCAGATTTCCAACGAAAACAGGGCGGACCGGCCGGTCCGCCCTGAACGCTCGTCCGGCACCCGACTGTCAGGCCAGATGAATGGTCTTGGTCTCGAGGTAGTTCTCCAGTCCCTCCGGACCACCCTCGCGGCCCATGCCGGACTGCTTGTAGCCGCCGAAGGGATGCTTGGGATCGACGATCATCGCGTTGACGGTGACACTGCCGGTCCGCATGCGGCGGGCGACCTGATAGCCGCGCTCGACATCTGCGGTGAAAACCGCGCCGCTCAGGCCATAGATCGTGTCGTTGGCGATGCGTACGGCTTCGTCTTCATCCTGGTAGGAAATGACCGAGACGACAGGACCGAAGATCTCCTCCTGGAAGATCTTCATGCTGGGTTTCACGTCCGCGAATACGGTCGGCTCGATGAAGAATCCACGGTCGAATCCGGCGGGGCGGCCGCCACCGCAAAGCAACTTCGCGCCCTCCTGGCGGCCGGACTGGATGTTTCCCTCCACGCGGCGAAGCTGGCGCTCCATGGTGAGCGGACCCATCTGGGTCTCCGGATCAAAGGGGTTGCCGACCTTGATCTGGGACACAGCCCCCAGGAACATGTCGAGGAATTCCTGCTTGCGTCTCTCGGGCACCAGGATGCGGGTCAGCGAGAAGCAGACCTGGCCGGTGATTGGCATGGAATAAATCAGCAGCCAGGGCAATGCCTTGGCGAAATCGGCGTCATCCAGCAGGATGGCGGCGGACTTGCCGCCCAGTTCCAGGCTTACGCGTGCCAGACGTTCGGCGCAGACGGCGGCAATGTGCTTTCCGGCCGCCGTGCTTCCAGTAAAGGCCACCTTGTCGATGTCCCTGTGGCGAACGAGATAGTCGCCGCTCTCGCGGCCCGCCGGGACAAGATTGAACACGCCCTTCGGAATGCCGGCCTTCTCGATGCATTCGGCAAGGATGTAGGCCTCCAGCGGCGTCTCGGGCGACGGCTTGGCGACCATGGTGCAGCCGGCGGCCAGTGCGGCGGAGACCTTGTAGGACAGAAGGACGAGCGGCGCATTCCACGGCGTGATGGCTGCGCAGACGCCGACGGGCTCCTTCACCACGCGCACCTTGCCACCATCATCGCGGCTACGCTCATCCATGAAGGGATAGGTCTCGGCCAGATCGGCGTAGTAGTTGAAAAGCGTTGGATTTTGCGGAACCAGCTTTTTCGTGAGTGAAATCGGCGCGCCCACCTGAAGCGTCCAGGCGGCGGCGATATCGTCCAGCCGCTCGGTCAGATGCGCGGCCACCTTGCGCAGGTAGCCCGCCCGTTCGGTGGGGCTCAAGCGTGGCCAGGGGCCATTGTCGAAGGCATCGCGGGCCGCCGTCACGGCGCGGTCCATGTCAGCCTCGCTCGCCTCGGGATAGGTGAAGAGCACCTCCTCGGTCACCGGCGAGATGACCTCCAGCATGTTCGATGACTTCGGCGCGACCCATTCGCCGTTGATGAAAAAGCGGTCCGGCGCGCGCGGCGCCACGTCTCTGGCAACGACGTTCATTCTCAGTCCTCCTCCGCGGGCATTCCGGCCGGCGGGATCCTCCCGACGGCCCGGCCACGTCCCCCTCCTCTTCGGCTTGCGAACGCCGGTCCTCCTTCCGGCGCATCGCAATTCCAATGAGCCCGATTAGGTCAGCAGGGCCAGACCGGGCAGCTGCTTCACGCGGGCGCCGTCCTCCTTCAGCGCGTGCTCCAGATTGCTGCGCGTCAGGCTCGCATGCTCGCGGGCCAGGGCCTCGGCGCGCGCGCCCTCGCGCTTCGCGATGGCCGAGACGATCGCGCGATGCTGATATTGCGCCGTCCGCAGCGAATGGTGCATGAAATCGGCCCGCTCCTGTAAGAAGGCAGACGGGGATGCGAAAGGAAGGCGCGAAATGCGCTCGACCTCGCGCTGGATGAGCGGACTGCCGCACAGGGCCGCCAGCGCCACATGGAACTCGGCATTCAGTTCGCGGTAACGATCGAAATCCACGTCGTGGAGCGCCGGCCCGAAACACCGGTCAAGGTTCTCCACGATCTCCTGGATTCCCGCCAGCTGTTCCGGCGTAACGCCCCTCTCCGCGGCGAGGCGGGCTGCCGTCCCCTCCATCACGCCGCGCAACTCCAGCGCATCCACCACATCGTTGAAGCTGAAAGTGCGAACGACGAAGCCGCCGCTGCGAACCCGCTCCAGCAGTCCCTCCTCGGACAGGCGCAGCAGAGCTTCACGCACGGGAGTGCGCGAGATGTTGAGCATTTCCGTCAGCGGAACCTCGAACAGGCGCGTGCCGGGCGCCAGCTCACCGCTCAGGATCTTCTTCCGCAGTTCGATCAGCGCACGCGCGGCGTGGGTTCTGGCGACATTCTGTTCCATGGGCGAAGGGTCCTCTCCACCGGCCAAGTATACACCGTATCCCTGCGGACGCAATTTTCTTCCGGCCTAAAGCCAAATCATTACCAACAATTTCAATGAAGTATGGGAGGATGCCCGTGATCGCTCGATCAGAAATGGCAAGTATTTCCAAAACACAACCAGCAACTGTACACACGCTGCCGCGGCACCAACCTGTCAAGACGACGCCCTCCGCCCTCCCGACGCAGGGATCCTACGGCCGCGCGGGAAGGCGACATGCGTAGCGCCCGCGACGACCCTGAAACTCGCCATCGAACTTTCCTACGGACCGGTGCACTGGTTCTGATGGAAGCGAGGCGCTCCGACACGGTCTATACCGTAAACCTACGGTTGAACATCTGGCGCCGATCTACCTCCGTCATGCTCTTAATCCAGATCGGGACAAGGAATCACTGGTCCTCGCGAGACGAGCATGCTTATCGGACAGAACTCACACAAGCTTGCAGCCATTGCCCTGCTGGCTTTGGCGAGCCAAATGGCTCCGGCCACTGCCCAGATCCAGCGCAGCTTCATCAATCTCAGCTTCGAGGAGCCCCCGATTCCTGGTGAAAACTGCTTCTCCATCCGCGTGTCGTTCGAGTTCACCTCAGACCCCCAGTACGCGGTGCCGGGATGGCGCACCACGGAAGGGAGTCCGAATATCTGGGATGACTCGGGACACGGGACGTGTGGCGGTCATCCCCCTGAAATGCCCCCCAAGGCTCCATTCAAATGTTCAAGAACGGATTCGGTGGAGTCACCGCCGCAGATGGCGTCCAATGGGCGGAACTGAACGCCTATTCCGCGGCGCGCCTCTATCAGACCGTTTGCCTGATGGAAGGCGATGTCGTCGAGTGGTACCTTTATCATAAGGCAAGGGGCAGCAGCGCACCCGAAGAAATGAAATTCAACATTGGCGAGAGCCCCACAGGCGTGGGCAGCACGACAATTGTGCAGGGCCAGACCAATAATGCTGGAGTAGGTACTGTAGTCGACTGCCATGGCGAGTGCAGCGTAACCACCGAAAACGGATGGGCGAGATACTCGGGGAGGTTTAGCTGGGACCAACCCACCGGCTTGCAGACGATCGGGTTCGAGGCTGTGTCCGGTGCGAATATGGGCAATTTCCTCGACAACATTGCGGTATTCGGCGTAACACCCATTGTCGAGCTCGACAGCAGTGAAGCCAAGGGCTTCGAGGGAGAACATACCGCCGCCAACTTTCCGATCGGAGTGAGGGTCAGCGGCAACATTCCGGAAGACGAGCCGCTCGTCGTGGAAGTCGCAATCGTCCCAGTCACAGCCGACGCGTCGGATGTTTCGCCGGGCGAAAGCGTTTTCATCGAAATACCGCCAGGCGACTATGCGGGAGAATCCTTCCCAATCCCGCTGGATGTGCTAACGGACGACCTGCCGGAGGATGAAGAACAGTTCCGGCTCGAAATTGTCGACAAGCCCGGAAAAGGCGGTTACCGCATCGGCAGCGTCAACGCCTGCGGCGAAGCAGGATTGTCGGCCGCGACCTATACCATCCTCGACAGTCACCTGTCCTTCGAGAAGACGGGAACCTTCGTCGATCTCGTCGGCGGTTTCGGACCAGACGGCACGCCTATCAAGAACGCCGGCGATCGCATGGACTACGTTTTCACCGTCGTGAACACCGGCAGCATCGACCTGGCGGACATCGTCGTGTCCGATACCGTGATCGGAACACCAACGCTCGATCCTACCCAGTCGGACATTGGTACGGACGGCAGACTGCCGCCGAAAGGAAAAGCCGTCTTCCTGGCATCCTACACCCTGACGCAGGAGGACATCGATCGCGGCGAAATCACTAACCTCGCCACGGTCACGGCAATCCGGCCCGACTATCCCGACCGTCCACCCCTGACGGCTACGAGCTCGCACACGGAACCCCTTCCGCACGTGTCGTCCATCAGCATTCAGAAAACGGGATCGTTCGATCCCGAAACGGACGATGGCGACGGACTGCCCGACCCGGGCGAGCGGCTGCGTTTTGACATCGCGGTCAGTAACGACGGTAACACTACCGTGTTCGACGTACGTCCGAACGATACGGGTCCCTCCTTCGACGGAATGCCAGGCAGCGGAGTAATGGGCGCGTTTTCGCCCGAGAGCGCAGACATACTGCCCGGCACCACGCAGATCTTCACCGCCTATTACACATTGTCGAGTGAAGACATTCTGGTGGCATCAGGTATCACCGATGGCGTGACAAACGAGGCGAGCGTGACCGGACGAACCCCGACGGGAGAAACTTTGACGGTCGAAACGCCCGGACCCGTCCCGATGACGATGCCCGGATTTGCAGTGGAGAAGAAAGCCGGGGTCACGCAGACGCATCGGGGGGGAACAGTACCTTACACGATCACCCTGAAGCCGCTGGGACTGGTGCAGACCACCCGCATCAGGCTGGCCGACATCATACCAGCCGGCTTCGTCTACATCCCCAACACCGCCACCATCGACGGCGTGCCTACAGAACCATCAGTCCAGGGACGGCGCCACACATGGGAAATTGATGTCGAACCTGAAAAGAATGTCGAGATTGGCATGGTTCTCGGCGCATCGGCCGCCACGGGCTTCGGTGTTTTCAGGAACATCGCCCAGGCGGAACGGACGGATATCGATCTGGTCTACCGGCAGAAGGGAGTGGCCGACGTCGAAATCATACCAGAGCCGCTGTTCGACTGCGGCGATATCATCGGCAAGGTCTTCAACGATACCAACCGCAACGGATATCAGGATCCCGACGAGGACGGCGTCCCTGGCGTACGGGTGGTCGGCGTCGATGGCCTGCTTGTGACCACCGACGAACACGGACGTTTCAACGTGGCATGTGCGAGCCTGCCGAACCGGCGGCTGGGATCGAACCATGTCTTGAAGCTCGATCCGCGCTCGCTGCCGACAGGGTACCGGATCATCAGCGAAAATCCGCGGGTGGTACGGCTGACCGCAGGCAAAGCAAGCGAAGTCAACTTCGCCGTCAGCATCGCGCGTGTTGTGCGCCTCGACATCGGGGCTCCAGCATTCAGCAGCGGGGCTGCGACCCTCTCGCCCGAATGGGAGGAGCGTATATTGGCGCTAATCCAAACTCTCGAGGCGGAGCCTTCGGTGCTTCGGATCGTCTACTCGGACCAGACCGGGGACCGGACGTTGGCCAACCAGAGGCTCAAGTACTTGCGGGGGCTGATCGCCCAGCACTGGAAGGAGAGATCAAACCGATACCGACTGGAAATCGAGTCGCTGATCCAGGTTGGCGGTGGAACCTAGCGCGGCAGCGAAAGTGGCCGGCAAGCCTGCTGCCTGACGTAGCCTGACCAGTCAACCGCAACCACAGGCGCCGGCGCATCCCGGCAGCGGCTCGGCGGCAGTCCTCAACCGTTCGCCCTCCCACGCCCACCACCTACATGCGGGGCGAGCGGTGTTGGCAGAGACTGAGCTCGCATCAGCTTCATCGGAGACGAGCAGATCGAGGTCATCAAGCAACACGACATGCCCCTTTCCCCTACGCGAATTTCCAGCCACCGGGCGTGCGAGGGACATAACCCGGGCTTCGGACACTGCAGCGACTGCACGCGCCCGGAGACCGCCGGTTGCGAACAGGTATACGAAACCGCCCCACTACAGCACGATCCAATCATCTACTACTATCCAACCCGCACACTACAAGGCCAATGCTGGGAATCCTTCGTCCAAATGACCGCCGTTCGCGCGAACCGTCCGTGTCCGTGCGGCGAATGGAAGAGTGAGGGCGTGGTGATGCGATATGAAACTGTCGTGGATCTCCTGCAGGCCACGAACATCCTTCTGGACCGGCGATAGAGCCTCAGAACATATCGCGCAACGGCGCTGCTGCCGAAAGCCGGCAGGCTGTTGCGCCAAGGACTTATGGGGTTTCTTACCGTCTCGGCGCGTAAACAGCTCAAAGTTCTACTAATTCGATACGTTCGTTGGCGTGGGAAGAAGTTTACATTCGGTTACCACAACCAGCCGACGCGACGTGACATGAGCATGTTGAACCGACCGAACCTCATTCGAGAAGGAGCTGTGCTCGCCCTACTCCTTCTTGTGGCGCAAATGCCCACTGCCAGCGCGCAGGTCCAACGAAGCTTTCTCAATCTCAGCTTTGAGGAACCGCCAATTCCAGGCTCGAACTGCTTCTCTATCCGCGTCTCCTGGGAATTCCCGGAATATGCGGGCGGCACCCCGACGGTACCTGGGTGGCGCACGACGGAAACGCACCCAGGCAGCTGGGCCTCAAATACAACAGGCTCCTGTGGAGGGCATCCCCCCGAACCTCCTGCAAGAGGAGGCCTTCAGATATTCAAGGCTCCCTTTCAGTCAACCGAGGCGGCGGACGGAGTGCAGTTTGCCGAGCTGAATGCCTTTACACCCTCCCGCCTGTTCCAGACCGTCTGTCTCATGGAGGGGGACGTCGTTGATTGGTATCTTCATCACAAGGCCCGGTCAAACCTCACAGGAGGGGAGGAGTTTGAGTTCAACATCAGTACCGATCCTGAAGGTGGATCGGGCCCGAATGACACCAGCAAAGTCATACCGATCGTCACGGCCAGAACAGGCGGCTCCGGCAACATGAGCATGACATGCGGGCCCCTTGGCCAATGCTTCTTCGAGCCTGCCGCAAACGGCTGGACCCGGTACTATGGGACCTTTGAATGGACGGGAGCAACCGGTGAGCAAACAATCGGATTCCAGGCCTTCGAAGGCGGCGCCGGTGGCAACTTTCTCGATGCCATCTCCGTCTTTGGCATATCGCCGGTTGTCGAATTCGATCTGGTCGAAGCAGAGGGCTTCGAGGGAGACCACACGGCAGCCAACTTTCCGATCAAGGTCCGGGTCAGCGGCAATATCCCCGCCGGCGAAACGCTCGCCGTCGAAGTCGCGATCGTCCCCGTCACGGCGGATGGATCGGACGTTTCGCCCTCCGACAAGGTGATGATCGAGATTCCGGCGGGCGACTACGCGGGAGAAGCGTTCCCCATCCCGCTCAACGTCCTTGCCGATGACCTCCGGGAAGATAAGGAGCAGTTCAGGCTCGAGCTCGTGGACAAACCTGGCGCCGGCGGGTACCGCATCGGCAGCGTCACGGCCTGTGGCGAGCCCGGCAAGGGCGTTGCCACCTATACCATTCTCGATGCACACATGACCTTCGAGAAAACCGGAACCTTCGTCGATGTCGTTGGAGGCCTGGCGCCGGACGGCACACCCATCAAGAACGCCGGGGACCGCATGGACTACGTGTTCACGCTCGTGAACACTGGCAGCGTGGACCTGGCGGACATCGTTGTATCGGACACCATCATCGGCACTCCCACGCTGGACCCCAGCCAGTCCGACGTCGGAGCGGATGGCAGGCTGCCGGCCGGAGGAAAGGCCGTCTTCATCGCAAGTTACACGCTGACACAGGCAGACATCGACCGCGGCGAAATCAGCAATACAGCCAACGTGACGGCATCGCTACCGGACTATCCGGACCGACCACCCCTCACGGCGACCAGTTCACATACCGAGCTGATCCCGCACATTCCTTCCATCAATGTCTCCAAGACAGGTGCATTCGATCCGGAAACCGATGATGGCGACGGGCTGCCCGATCCGGGAGAACGGCTGCGGTTCGACATTTCAGTCATAAACGACGGGAACGTCACCGCCCTCGGCGTGCAGGTGAGCGATCCGGGACCGACCTTCGACGGAAAGCCGGGCACAGGCACGATGACACCCTTTTCCCCCCAAAGTGCCGATATCCTTCGGGCGAAACGGTGGTCTTCACCGCGTACTACACGCTCACCAGCGAAGACATAGAAGCGGCCTCCGGCATATCAGACGGCGTCGCCAACCAGGCAAGCGCGACCGCCACCAGTCCCACCGGGGAAAAGATGGACGCCGAGATGCCCGGTCCAACGAAACTGACCATGCCAGGCTTTGCCGTGGAGAAGACGGCAGCCATGCCCCAGGCCCAGCGCGGAAGTGTGGTCCCCTACACCATCACGGTGAAGCCGCTTGGTCTCATAAAGCCGACCAGCGTCCGGGTTGCCGACGTCTTTCCCAAGGGTTTCGTCTATGTTCCGAACTCGGCCACCGTCGACGGCTCGCCATCCGAGCCAAACATCCAGGGACGCCGCCTCGAGTGGCAGCTCGAAGTCGAACCGGAGAAGAACGTGGAGATCGGGATCATCCTAGGCGTGTCAGCGTCGGCCGGGTACGGCACCTACACAAACATTGCCCAGGCCGAGCGTCTGGACAACGATGTCGTGTACAGGCAGAAGGGCATAGCCGACGTGGAAATCATTCCCGATCCGCTGTTCGATTGCGGTGACATTACCGGCAAGGTATTCAATGACACCAACCGTAACGGCTACCATGACCAGGGCGAAACGGGAATCGCGGGCGCACGGGTGGTCAGCGTGGACGGATTGCAGGTGACGTCCGACGAACACGGACGCTTCCATATCACCTGCGCCGACCTTCCCAGAACGCGGGCCGGCACCAACTACATTCTGAAGCTCGATCCGCGTTCGCTGCCAACGGGCTACCGGATCATCAGCGAGAACCCCCGGGTCGTGCGCCTGACCCCCGGCAAAATGACGGAAGTCAACTTTGCCACCTCCATATCCCGCGTTGTGCGGCTGGATATCGGTCATGAAGCGTTTATCCCGGGTTCTTCGCAGATCGATCCCCGGTGGGAGCCACGGCTCGGGAGCATAGTTAACATGCTGGAGGTTGAGCCATCCATCCTGCGGATCGTCTATCGCGACAATGAAGGCAACCAGAGCCTGGCAAACCAACGCCTCCGGGAGCTTCGCAGCCTCCTGGCCAGCCACTGGAAGGAGAAATCAAACCGCTACCGGCTGGAGATCGAAGCGAAGGTCGAAGTCGGTCCACCCAGCCTCGCCGCCCAGTAATGGCGAACACGGGTCGGCCAACCACGCGCCTTCGGCCGGAAAGACACCGGACGCGGACTGCTTCCCATGGGGACACGAGCCACATCGCGTCCCCATCCGGCGCAGTGACGTCGTCCGGCAGATCGTACATCGCTCACCCCTCACCGTGCCTCGACAAACTCGGCATGAGGATGAGAAGCTGAGACGGCTCGTGTGGGCGTGACGACGTTACTTTCCGGTGATCTGATCCAGTTCGGCCAGGTCCTCGGGCGTAAGCTTCCAGCCCACCGCCGCGGCGTTGGAACGAACCTGCTCGGGCGAGGTAGCGCCGGCGATAATGCTGGCGACCCGCTTTTCCGAGGCGAGCCAGCTCATGGCAAGCTCGAGGATGGTGCGGCCGCGCGCCTCGGCAAAGGCAATCAGCTTTTCCACCACCTCGAGGCGCTCTTCCGTCATGCGCGCCTGAAAGCGGGGCATGGACATGCGCGTGCCTTCAGGAATCGGCTGGCCCTTGCGGTACTTGCCGGTGAGCAAGCCGCTTGCCAGCGGGAAGTAAGGCAGGAGCGAGATGCCGGTGCGGTCGAGAACCGGGAAAAGCGTCTCCTCGGCGCCGCGCTCCAGCAGACTGTATTCGGCCTGGTGCGAGATGAAACCGTAGAGATTGTGATGCTTCGAGGTCCACCAGCCGTCCATGATCTGCCAGGGTGCGAGATTGGAGCAGCCGATGTAGCGGACCTTGCCCTGGTGGACGAGATCATCCAGCGCCCGCAGCGTCTCCTCAATCGGCGTGTAGGGATCCGGGAAATGGTACTGGTAGAGGTCAATATAGTCGGTCTTCAGGCGGCGCAGGCTGTCTTCCACCGCCTTCATGATGTAAGCGCGCGAGCCATTGTAGCGCGTGGTCTTCTCGCGATCGAGCGGCGATGCGAACTTGGTCGCAAGCACCACCTCGTCACGCAGGCCACCGGACAGAACCTCGCCCAGAGCAATCTCCGAACCTCCGTTCTGACCGTAGGAATCGGACGTGTCGAAGAAGTTCACGCCCGCGTCAATCGCGGCGTGGACAATCCTTCGCACACCCTCCGTGTCCAGAGACTGCTTCATCCCGCCGAAATTGTTGCAGCCGAGGCCGACCACCGACACGAGAAGGCCGGAATTTCCAAGTCTGCGTTTTTCCATCGAACGACTCCTTCACTTGCATGGATGCTCCGGCGGCAGGTTCGCCCGCGCAAGACGTTCATCCCGAAACAGTTCCCAAACTGGACATCGTAGCGATCGGCCAGGCCGACGCAAGTCGCGACCGGTCTCCCAATCGGGCTTTCGGCAAGATCCGCACAAGGCACCGCCGCAAGACGGCGCAAGGCATTCAGGATCATCGGATTACTTGTCCGGATGGATCTGCGCTTCGACAAGGTTCCATGAAGGAGGGGGCAGCAGTATTCTCCGCCCGGAAGTCCCGGCCCAACACCCCTACGCCGGGGCACATGGGGGACAAAGGCCCAATCCGGGATCACCGCCCAGCCGACGATAATTTACGAACACGCAACAAAGCAGGACCTACCCGAGAATGCCTTGTTTCCCGGAGGAGCGCCAGTCTCTTGCCGCGAGCGGCACTGAAATGTCTTCCGACAGCCCAGCTGCGAACAACGCGGTGCCGTCAAAGTCCGACACCTCCGCGTGTCAGCAGGAACGCACTCCAAACCGGCCCCCCACTGCCAGCCGGACCAGAAAAGGAAACTGAGGCCCGGTCACCGGCCGATTACAGAGCGTTTATCGATCAGACACCAGGTTTACGTATGCGAACATGAGGGAGCAAGTCAAAACGTCCTTGGAGTTACGACTTATGCTCTCTTTGATGAAATCACTCACCGGCACATACCGCCTTACCTGTTGTGCGGCGGTGTGTGCAGTCGCCGTTCTGTTCAGCGGCGCGAATGCCTTTTCCGCATTCTACGACGATGGTCCTGTCTGGGATGACGATCCGGTGGATCCAGGTCCGGAGGATCCTGAAGATCCCGAAGATCCGGAAGATCCCGAAGATCCGGAAACGCCTGTTGCAGGCGGTTGCTCCGTTGTGAGCACGGGTCCTGTCGTTGCCTCGACCGATGGCTCCGGTTACTCGGACTCCGCCGTCGATGCAGCCGGCTTGAAATACAACGTCGCCGCAAAGTATGCGGCCGCTCCTTCAACGCCGAACGTTCAGGAGGAAGCCGTATTCTGCGTACGGTTCAATTCTGCTCCCAGCTCCGTCACCCCGGCCAGGGTGCGCAGCATGGTCGGACTGCTGGACGAGACCGGCAACCCCCTTGGCTACGCATTCATTTCCCAGGGCACGACGGACGAGATCACGAACGGCACCTACGTGGAGGCAGCTCTGCATACCGGTGCCACTCCG
>Ga0065720_1019586_pt1 | contig 23051 bp, 15 predicted proteins | sample Thericmetagenome_FD_59107 | JGI IMG/M metagenome (GOLD analysis project Ga0065720, IMG submission 59107) | Thermophilic microbial communities from the Joint Bioenergy Institute, California, USA of rice/straw/compost enrichment - eDNA_2 v2... | ecosystem: Engineered > Solid waste > Grass >...
GTTTTTTTTTTTTTTTTTTGTGTACGCATATATATGCTTTATTTTACCAATTTTCGTCTTATATAGACATTTAAATAGTTTCGTAAGAAAATATACAAAATATAAGAAAACAGTTTGATACGATTTACCAAAAACAGTTGTAGTAGGTCACGTCGATTAGGAGGCCAAACTTCAGCAATCTTAGGGAAACAGGGAAGACTCCAAATCTGAATTTAGAAAATTGTTTCTTAGATATAATAAGATGTCTCACCTTGTTCAGCTCACTTTTAGACATACACAGTGGAATATTAATATATAGCTCCTTGAGCTTCTTTAGGTTATTTGTCATTTCTTCGAGGCTGACAAGAGCCTTGGAAAAGAATCCATCATTTTCGTTCAAATTTTGAGGGTCATTGATCCTCTTTTTGGATGCTTTAGCACTTGTACTGCTATCATCATCAGAGTCACTCTCGCTATTAGAATCCTCTTCAGAGCTGTCACTTGAACAACATAAATTTCCTTCCTTATCAAGGAACACTTTAAATACACAGACTTCCAGGTTTGTAAAACGAGAGATATCCTTGAGTAGGGGGAGTATCTCCCTGGTCATGTATTTATTATTGTAAGTAATTCCATCAATCTTCAAAATTCTTAAAAAGGTTGGGGTGAGATTCTTTAACACTGATTCATGCAATCGAACTTTTTGGGTCTCAAAATGGACCAATTGAGGGAATATTGGCTTATCATAGTTATACCAGAGCTGCTTGTCATTGTTGAAAGTAAATTTAGAAACCTTGAGCTGTGTGAACTTCTTGCACACCAAATTAAAGAAATCTTCTATTCTGTCAGACGATGCAGATTGAAATTCAATAAAGAGCTCTTCTATATCGCTGTTAACTGATGAGATAATCTTCATGCTGATTTCATGAGCAATTTCAGAATTCTGAACATTCAGATTAGGAGAATAGTTAAATGTGATCCCAAGATGTTTGAGGGATGAAAGCTCAAATAGTTGGGCATACCTGGATGAAGTAACTTCAACTGGACTCCCAATTAACTCAAGAGTCAGATCCAAGACTTTTATGTGACTTGGGAGACTCAAGCAATTAAGAAAAGTGGGAGTACACATCCCTCTTAAGCAAGTCGACATTGAGAGAACAGTGAGATTTTGAAAATCTTTAAGAAAGGTAAAGTCTACAGACCTTGTAGGAAGCAGCTCGATTAGGGAGTCAAAGGATAAGCGATTAAGTTTTTCAAATAACTTTACCTGGGCTCCCAGGCGATGGAAGCTCTTAGAGGTGATATTATTCACTCTGCGCCATATCTCGCCTGTTAGCTCAGCAGTATCCATTTTTTCTTCTTCCTCATATCCTACTTCTATTTCTATGCTTAATTCTTCTAGGTGATCAAAATTATATTTGAGGTAGTCGCTAATTTGATCCTGATATTCCACCAGAGTAGTAAAGTGGATCTTTATCTTGATTTGCTTGAGTTTAGTTAGCCAACGAAATTGCCTTAGTGTCGGAACTTGGTCTTTTTGTAAGGTAATGTCAATCATTCTAATATTGTGATTCGGAATGATTATTCTAGGAGTGGATAAAGAAATTTTGAGTTCCTGTACAGGGCTTATTCTTAGAAATGATACTACTGGTTTCCCATTCATGATAATTGATTTAGTGGTTTTTAAAGATCTGAGCATTGATTTCCTTAAGATGAGGAGCTCCCTTGAGGTTAAGAGCTCTGGCTCATCAATGGAATTGAAGTATTTTGTGTGAGAGTAGTTCCTACACTTCAATTTAAAATGTTGCACACAATTTTTCTTGCATCCCGATAAATTCTTGACATATTTTAGATGTTTAACTTGTAAAACTTTCCATTCTTCAAATAATTTTAGGCATTCTGAACACCTGAAGTCATAAAGAATTGGAGAAGCCATCCCCATTTTCTCTGTGCCTTGAGGATAAGTATTCTGGCTTGTTGGTCTTTTCGGGGCTAGCATTACAAACTTAATTATATAAATTTTAATGACTTTCAACTGGAACTTACAGCTACTAATACTGGCTGTTCAAAAAGCTCTGTAACATACTTCTGCAGGATTAGAACTTTGCATCAAAGGGCCTTCATGGGCCAAAAAATAATTTTAGAGCAAACAGCTACATAAACTGACGAGTATTAAAGAAAATCAGAGATATAACGTATTTGAGAGTAAGATGCACAGTATTCTATAGTTGAAATTTACTCTGTTTTAACATATAAATAAGTGGGATTGCTGAAGATAATGTTTGCAATAAAGCAGATAATGCTATAAGTTGGATGCTGAACAGTAAGTATTGGGAAGCGCCAAAGTGAGTGTTGCACTGTTTCAATAATGTGGCTTAGGGCATGAAATCATATGATTACCCTTAGAAGTACCATAAACTGCTATTTTGACTGGCCTTAGAATATTTTAATGAGAAAAAAGATATATTAAAAGAGAGTCTTGAAATAAAGTAAGATGAAAGTTTGGGTAAAGATCAATGACATTAGATTAGTCTTTCACTAAATTTCTAAAGAATCTTAATACTTGAGGATCCTTGTCAGCTTTATTTATTTTTTTCAAATAAAATAATTTAAAAATAACATTCTTCAAATAAACTTATCTCTATGTCTCGTCAAGACGTTGTGTCAACTAAAATCCAAGAAGCCATTTTCAACGATGTCCTCGGGCGCCCAGAGAACCATGAATGTGCCGATTGTAACGCTAAAGGCCCAACCTGGGCCTCAATTGACTTTGGCGTTTTTGTATGCCTTAGATGTTCTGGTAAAGTCTATGGTTTACGTTTCTCATTATAAGGATTCCATCGCCAGCTCGGACCCAATATCACTAGAGTCAGGTCAACTAAACTTGATTCCTGGAAGAAGGAGCACATTGAAATCGTTGCAGCCGTTGGAAACAAGCTTGCTAATGACTATTTTGAGTATAGAATGCCAACTGGGATGAAGAAACTCGATGAGTCCTCTTCACCTCAACAGTGTATGCGATTCATTCAAGATAAATATGTCAAGAGATGTTATGCTCCTCCCAATTATCCAGATCCAGTTAAAGAATTTCTTGAGAATAAAGAAAAAGGAATTAAACCTGAAATCTCTATGCAAGAGTAAAGCAGAAACCCTCGTTTATTAAATTTTTAGACATCACAGTTATCATCCAAACCATCAAAGCGAATATATAGTCCAACCAATTATGCCAAAAAGAAAGCCAAGCTTGACTTTAGAACCTACCTCGACTAAGAATAATGACAAACCAAAGGAAACAGCACAAGTAGTTGATCTGTTATCTTCAGATGACTATGTCCCATCTAAACCAGATGACGATTTTACTGAATTTAAACAAGCAGAAACTGACGTATCTCCTATGAGAAAAATTAACTTTGCCAATTTTAAAAAGAGTAGTTCTGAAACTGAGCAGACAAATGGTTCCACTCAACAAACAGTAACAGATCCTTTCAAGTTTAACCAAAGTAATGGGAATAGCAATACCATTCCCACTACCATAAATCCTCAAACTACTCAAAATGTTGAGAAAAAGCCTGAGGTGGATCTCATGAAGTTGTACAACCAGCCACAACAAAATTTCTACGGCCAGCAACAATTTAACCAATTTGGTAACCAGTTTGGAAACCAATTTGGTTATAATCCAGGAAATCAATTCAATCAATTTGGCCAGCAAAATCAGTTCCAGAATATGAACCAGTTCAATCCCTATATGCAACAACAGCAAGGAAATATAAATATGGGCTATAACCAACATATGGGCTATGGCCAAGCTAATATGGGAGGCAATTTTGGTTTCCAGGGATATAATAACAATTTTGGAGGTTATGGGTTTGTCAATAACAATAACCAAATGTTCAATACCAATAATTCAAACTTTTCCAACACTGGTTTCGTTCCTACAGGCACCAATAAATTCTTTTAATAGCTTGCGTTAATTGTCTATTTCCTCTTTTGTACGATTGTTCCTGAATAGATAATCCTGCATAATAAAAGGCTTAAATATTGAAACTAGTTTGCAAAAGTCCTGCTAATAAATTTTAACTTCCAAGTTAAATTAAACAGATAACAACTATTTTTCGCAAACTCTGATGGACACAAAAAACACTGCCTTTAGGCTTATCTTCGCAATCAGAGAGATCTCTGACCAAGGTACACATTTCTTAATTAAAATCTTACCCTCTCTCAGTAAAACCAGGATCTTATTTTCGCTTAACTGTTGCCGGCGCCAATAAAAAAGCTCAAGTATACGAAATGTTTCTCTAATTAATGTGCAAGCTACCTCTAAGAGAAGCCTTAGTATTTGACTTAAACTCCCTACCTCAGAATTCAATTATTGAGTTCACATTAGAAAATGAAAGTGGTAACTATATCATTTGGCCTTCCGGCTGACATTCTGTTTAGGAGAAATATATGGATATAGTGAATTGAACGTTCCTAATGAAGTATATCAAAACCAAGAGACTGAAGTAACAATCAATAATCGATTTAGCTAAAACAAATAGCTCAACGAGAATCTTAAAATATACGTTGGGAATGAGGGTAGTCAGACCATCCAGGCAAAGATATATCTAGTCTTTCTGAACAAAGGAATGTTCAAAGAAAAAGCCAAGCAAAAGGGAAGCACCCCTCAAAGCAAAAGCTCATCCCAAGCTCAACTGTATGAGAATACACCAAAGACTCCTAATCAGTCTGCGACTCAGGGTAGTAATAAGAAGACTTCCTCAGTCAGTCCCCTGGATAAGCAAAGAACCAACTCACTTTCCCAAGCATATACTCCTTCTCCTAGCAAAGGTAATCTTGGGAAGAGAGGTTCCTCCCCGCCTTCAAAGTCAAACCTCTCTAGAGGTATGTCCAAGACTGACGAAGTCAAATTTGACATGTATTTGAATCAAATTGTGGGAAAGCATGCTCAAGATATTCAAAGAGAGCAGACCGAGCCTGAAACATTTAGCAGAGCTCTAGAAACTTCATGTAATGTTCAGTTGTTGGATCTAATTTCTAGATGGATCACCTTTGAAAGAAAGAATAGACACTTTGCAAACCAGTGTAAAACAAGATGAAAACTTGGACTTGTCTCCTGAAAGACTTAAGGTCAAATTTGATGCTGGAGAAAGTAGAAGTTTTGTTGAAGAGAGGCCTTCAGTTAGCAGCCCTAAAAAGCAAACCCAAGAGCTCCAGACAGCTATTGATAAAGCCGCTGCGACAATTGCCTATCAGAAGGCTCAAATTGATCACTTGAAAAATGTTGTTTTAACTCTGGATACTAAGGCGAAGGTAAACTTGACTAGAAGAAGTAACTCTTTAGCAACTTGAAATGATCAAAAATGAGAACAATTTCTTGAAAGAAGAATTTGCGAAATTGGAAGATGCCAGAAAGGATTTGCAGGGTAGTATTATGGAGACAACTGCTGAATTGAAACAGGAGAATACCTCCTTACAGAAGCAGATTGTCGAATTGATTAGAGAAAAAGAAGATCTAATCAACAGAAATGAAGACTTAATGCATAAGTATATTTTAAAAAATTGTGGAGCTAAATGATGTAGTCTTAAAGAAGCTCATGAAAAGATGGACAAGATGCAGGCAACCATAGATAAGAAAACTGCTGATTTGAAGGAATATGAATTTAAAGTAAGTCAGATGGGGTAAAATTACTGTAAATCTTGTTGAATTCTCAGAAAATTGCAAAAGCATATTGATCATTTAGAATCAGCTCTAGCCACAGCTGAAAAGAAGAGAGCTGATGATCAATCAAATTTCTTAAACACCCTGAAGAATCTCGAGAAATCCCTTGAGGAAACTAAGGAAATTATAAATGGTTTGACTCAGGAAAAAAGAGAATTGCTCAGAGAATTAAATGAAACAAAAAGTGCCTTGGCTAAGGAGAAAGCTGATCATGTTGATACCCAAAGAGCTAACACATTACTACAGAAAAAGTTAGAAAATGCTGAGAAACACAAGGAAGCTGTTAAAAGCCTTCAAGAACAAAGAGACGAGTATAAAAAGGTGATTAATGAATCTCAAGTTTATCATGCAGAGTAAGAGATTTCTGACATCATTCTGATAAATTAGTCTGAACAAGCTTATTGAATCGAGCAGAGAAGAACTCGCAACCAAGACAAGAGAGTTCGAAGGTGAAGAGAAGAAGTATCTAAAGGAAATCAGTCTTCTCAGAGAGAAATTAAATCAATATGAAACTAACAATAACATCTATAAACAACAAATTGCTGATGATAAAGCTACAATTTCTGAACTCAAATCAAATATCTCAAGCCTTGAACAGTTGTTGGTAGTCAAGGAGGATGTTAATAAACAATTAGATGCTGTTACTGGAAAGGTAAGTCACACACTTGAAATTCTAAATATGTTTGTAGCTTGCCATTGTTCTTAAAGATAAAGAAACATTAACTAATCAAATAGAAGTACTCATTCAAAGCCAAACTATTGCAACAAATAAAACTCTGGATCTCGAAAGACAAATTTTTGAGCTAAAAAGCGCCATTATAGAGAAGGATGACTATATTGCTAATTTGAAGAAGCTCATTCTTGAAATGAAGGAAAAACAATCCCTCTACATTCCTAAAAGAGTAAAAAACATTTACTTAAAAAAACTATTCTTATAGGGAGATATTGTTGACTCAGCACTAGCTGATTATATAAATAGCTCAACTGATCCTGGCCCATTGAGAACTCTATTCCTAAGAGAAGCTGAAGGAGTGTATCAGTTTGGTACTAAGAGAGTTCATTTGAAACTCGAAGGAGAGAAAATTTGTGGTAAATTGAAATTCGTCATAATTTACCTGTAAGTTCGGGTTGGAGGGGGATTCTTACCAATTGAAGAATTTGCCGAACAGTATGTTCCTATAGAACTAGAAAAAATTAGCAAAAGTGGTATACTTTGTTGAGTTCTTTGCTAATTTGTAGATCCGGTCAAAATTTTGATCAAAAACCCCTCACCTCAGCCAAAGTCTATGGGAAAAACACTTGAAAAAAGCAAAACTATGAGCTCGAATAAAGATACATCTCCCAGAGTGAAGAGATCAGGAACCAAGGATTACTAATTTGTTATGAATTTATTCTCAATTTTTGTCATTTAAACAACTGTATCATTACTATCAGTCTACATTATCTTTATATGCTATTTGGTTGAAAAAGGTGCTCATGCTCTCCAATCTAAATTAACCAACAAAATCAGATATATGAATTATAATTCCAATAAAATTTATCAAACGAGAAAGAGAGAATCGTTGCTCACAAAGTCAACAATGCTCCTTAAATTCTATAAATATGTGGAAGTGGACTTTACACATGGTGAAGTCTTTGTGAATTTTTTGCTGATGTTCTCTCTATTGGCTATTTCTTTTATGTCAATAGGTCTATATTTGCCAAGAGAGATCACATTAAGTCATGGAGATTCTTTTGATGAAATGGTGTGGATTACGAACACTGAACTATTAACTCTACCACGAGACTATTTGAAGAGATATCACGAAAAGTTTAGTGAAATTTCTTTATTAGAACTTCCAGAGAAAAAGAAATATTCTCAAGAAAAAAAAGACGCATTGACCTGTGGGCATAGAAATGTTCAAGACTACACCTTGTGCCAGCTTGGACTAGAAAATTATTGTAGATTGGTTTCAGTTGGAGAGATGGCTAAATATACTTGGGCTATCGAACCTATTTACTCGTTTAAACAGGATACAAAATACGTTTTCTATTACTGGCATGAGAGATTTAAGGATTATGTTGAATCTTTTGGAATACAATTTTGTACTGTGGAAATGATTTTGCCAGGGCAAAAATATTGGGTAACGGAAGCGGGAAGAGAGCCATATGATATACAATTAACACATAATCAAACCTTCTATATAAGAGAGAACCTTGTCGATGTTGCTATCAGGAAACTTCCTTCTGATTGGGAGTATGTCACATGGATTGATGCTCATCAAATATTTGACAATCCTTATTGGTGGGAAGAGTCTATCATAAAATCCGCAAAATATGATCTAGTCCAAATGTTCCAGGAGATAAAATACCTGACCAATATGAATTTAACAACAGCAATTAGAGGAAAAGCGTTCCAGTATATCGCAAGACTAAGTTCCTATGAAACAAATAAGCAATATTATTATGGAAATGCTTGGATGATGTCAAAGGAAACATACAAAAAATTGGGCTTCTTTGATGAGTGTCCTGGGGCAGGTTGTGATGTCCTATTGAACATTGCCCTTTTACCCTCAGATAAATATATTAAAGTTAGTATGTCAAAAGAGTTTATTCAAGTTTATGAAGATTACATTCAAGAGACAAGGAGCCTGGTCAAATTCTCAGATGTTGCTGTTGTTAGGGGAAACTTATGGCACTTTTATCATGGTGCTGTAAGAGCATATAATTGGTATTCTGAGAAAATCGTGGATAGTGGATTTAATCATAAAACGGGACTCATTAGAGATGAGAATAACACCATGTATCTGGCAGATCCAGACTTGGCACAATGGTTCTGGGATATGGCACTTAAATTAGAAGAATATTATGATGAAGAACTTCCAGGTTTGCTTAAAGCTGTTCCCCCTACACCAGAACTTGCAGCAAAGATAAGGGAAGTCAAGGGTAAGAAATAAAATAAGGCTATTGATAGATACATAAGCCATCAGGCTATGCTACATTAAAGTCTTCTTTATATTTTTATGTGCATGAGTAGTTGAAATCTTATCGGATATAGTTCACTCAACTCATCTTCAATTGTTATTTCATTCAGGTATATCTAGAGAAATGACAGCATCGATTCAATAGATATATATATCTAATTACTCAGATATTCAGATCATTTTGCATTATATTACGCTAGAGGATGCATAAATTAGCATTAATTTCTCTTAGTTATCGTATCAGGAAATTCTATATATCAATGATATTTGGTTTTCTTTTACTCGAATTTTCTAAAACAAAAGGCTGTGATCTAAAGCTATTTCAAGAATATAAAAATGGAATGAAGAAGTTTTGCTGAATATTCATAAGAAAAGGCGAAAGTTAGCATTTTTTAGTATGAAAGAAATCACAAATACTAGCATTCAAACATAAAAAGGTGAACAATAAACACTTAAAAAAGGAAAAAGGAGGAAAAAATATAAATACGTTTGATCATTCACAAATAAATAGAGTTAGAGTTGATCTAAAGATAGCAACTCAATAACAAAAGGGAGCAGAATACTGGTCCCTTGTATTCTATTTTTTTGGCTAGAAGCCTGTTTCAAAAGCTGTTTTTTGTACAAAAAGATTTATTTCACTAAGTAGGCTGGGGCATTCGTTGTTGAAGCTGTTATCAACACAGGAACTTCCATCTCTTGGTCTTCTCTCTGAAATTCTGAATCCCTTATTAAAGGATTCGAAGCACGACTTGGAAGTTCCTCAGAAACATCATCAACGAAGCTCTCATTGCTAAAAGGATTTTTATTAGATGATCTGCTTAATATATCAACTGGGTCAAAAAGGCCCATGTTAACAAAGGAGTCATGACTTAATTCACTCCTAGAAAATTTATTTTCATTGTTTCTATATTTTACCTCGTAGAATCAGTATCCGCTTGCAGGCTAAAGAATTTGACCTTGGTCAAGCTAATTGCAGAGAAGGATGCTGTGATGTTCTCATTCTCCTCACAGGAGGAAGAGAAATCAAAGACTTCTCTGGCAAGATGGAGACTGATCCTGGAAGTTCTTTTGGGTGAAGGGCTTAAAATAGTTGAGGGTTTTGGTAGGCATTCAGACTGAGAACGTTTAATGCCAATATCTTGATTGTCCGTCATTTAGGCTAGATATATTGGTACTTATTCTTTTTTCTGAGGAAGAAATTAATTATTTTATTGCAAACTTGGTATTTATGCTGTTCTAATTTATATAAAAAGGCCTAATTTGATCTTTTCTTAATCAAAATCACTTCCCTTTTTAATATTATCTCTGTGGATCTTGAGAACTTAGTCTTATCAGGAATGATATCATTGCGGTTGAGTTTAGGTAACTTCATAGAGATAATTGGTTGAAGACTGTATTGCTAAGGAGCCATTTAGAACATTTTAATTAAAACAGCTAATTCAAAGAGGTCGTATTTTTTTATAATAATTTGATTGATTATTATGTGTTGTTAGAAGATGAATTAATTGTTTTGTCAGTACTTTAGAAGATTTTAGGGTAGGAAAGTGGAACTTTTTTGACATCAACACATTCGATCTTAATCAACAAACCTGTGAAAACATTCAATCTCTAAAAAAAGCGAGATACGAGACCAAACTGATATACCTTTATCACGGGGTTAAGATCATTCTATTAGAAAAAATCGCTAAATACTGAACAATTAATTCCCAATGTTCTATTTTTGATGAGAGACAACCAGATTCACAAAGAAGTATTTCACTCAATGTTCACCCTCTTATGACCATATAGCCTAGATACAACGTTATTTTATAGATGGTTTGAAAGTATATTTGGATCTCATCCTATCTCATGACAAACAGGCTGCTTTCCCAATTCGATTGAGTAATGAAATAAACTGGTATCCATTCTCATCTGAATTTTAGGTCTATATTGTTCTAGTCGAAGTATAGAATAGTTTGGATATTTAATTGATAATTTCCTTTATAATTGTTTTTTAAGAATCCATTTGAGATGTTACTTCATAGATGAAGAAGCTCAGTAAGACTCTCAAATCTTTGTTGTAATGTAATTTCAAACCATATTCAGCTAGAGTTTTTAGATAGCGAGACCTAATTTGGTTCTGCGTTAGAAGTTTGCGTATTCAATATCTTTGATTCATAAAGTGAAATGATGTTAGTAACAAGCTATCCTCTTAATATGAGAAGTTTTTATAGAAATGATTCTCAAATGTGAAGCTAGGGAGAGAAAACTTTCATCTTGATTTCAAGTAATTTAATTAACCATTCACATGAACGGTTCTCTAATCAGAATTATCTATCTTAGATATTACTCTGACTAGCAAAAGTCACCTTGGAAAAACAATGAAATTTTAGAAGATGAACTTTATATGAACTCAGAACCTTCCTATTTATACTTACTATATACTAATCAGAATTTCCGCTCATGACGTTAAATATAATCTAAAAGAGAAACTCTTAGGAGCTAAGGAACCCCTCTTATCAAACCAAATAAATGAGTTGTTCTCTAAAAAAAAAAATGCTTTTAGTAAAAGCACTCAATTATGGATCAGGATATTTGATTCTTGCAGTGCGATTATGGAAATACATTTCAAAATCGTACCTTGATTATTGCTTTACGATTTTCATTGAAGGAAAAGTATTTCAGGAAAGGGTACGCTGGTAGCTTCAAAAACGTCGAAATAGTTTTGGAAGCCAGCTACCTTTAACCATCAAAGTGTGAAAGGCTCAATTCATCCTCTCCAGCATTTCTGATAGCCGTTCACGTCCTATCTTATTGAACATAGTTAGATAGAAAGATTGATTTACTTAAATGCATTATTCTCTGGAATTACCAGGAATTAATGCAACAATTAAATCCTGTTCGAAAAAAGAAGAACTACTTGATTATCCTCATGATTGTTGTACTAGAATTAAGAGAATCCACCTAGCATTCACTCTAGATGTAAGCTATGAAAGTGTAAAAATACTATACAGAAAGTCAAAATACCTCCATGAAAACATACCAACAAGGGATAGTTAAGAGGTCATACTCATATAACTGAGAGTTTTGTCTTCAATTGTTCTGGATTTTGGACTTTAGTAGAGTGTATAAAATACATCTAATAGAAAAGTTTGAAAGGAGCTTTACTCTAGAAGGTTAGTAGGTGTTAAAGTCCTTGTTTCAGTGTTGAGATGAGCTCTTCATAATAAGATTTTGATTGAAGTTTTGTGATTTCTTAAGTTATATCATTAACTCCATAAATTAGGGTATTAAATTAGTACAGTCAGGGCAGGGATTTTAACCAGAATTGGGATGTATGTCTCACAATATAAGCTAGGTTGAATATAAAAATCAAGTAGAATTCACCTGTATTATAGATAACCTTCAAGAATAAGATTTTCAGGAAGTCTATCTTTCTCGATAACAATTTGCTCCCAGTCTTCTCGAGGATCATCTCTAAAGCTTAATGAATACAGCCTTAGTTGCAACTCAACATCGTTTCTTCAAGTGGGATATCAGTTACTGGTCGTCTGTTTCTCCTTTCGTTAGTAAATACTTTCTCCAAGCTGGGTACTCTTGAGATAGGGGTTCATCAAATCAGAATACTCTCTAAGTGAGTTGGCTTTACCTCTCTTCCATCGAATGTTTTAATTGATAGCTGAATTACAGCAGGCCAATATCGCTTCTTTTGTGTCCCAATATTTAGACCCAGAGAAGTTGGCTAATCGGTGACAGTTCGTTTTATGGAAGAATGGAGGCCAGCTAAAATGCACTTATTTCCGCAAATGGGACACTTCTCTTGGCATCCAATGATGTTGTTGAATTGATTTGAGATGAAGGATCTTATTCCAAATTTTTTCTCTAACAGCTGATTTAATATCTAAGTTTCTAGGAGTTTACCTAGTTGAATTTCAAATCCCTGAACAAAACTCTGTGGATCAGAAATATCTACCTCCTCGTAAAGCTTTAAAGAATATGGAATTATCTGAGTGAGTATCCTGGTCAAAATCACAGGTAAGTCTCAGATTTCTGATTATTTCCTGTATAATAAATATTCTTAAAATCGGCTTTTTACGTGCTATGGCGTGGATATCCGCAATCAAATATTGGCTATCAACCTCAGGAAATTTAACATAAAGATCAATTGAACTCAAGTGACTATAACCTTTTCGGTTGAAAAAAGCTGGGGTGCAGAGGTTGAAAAAAAACTTCGATAATAAAGTCGATTTCCCTTTTTGAATAGTAGAACTTATGCCTATTGAGGTCAGTAAAGGCTTGCGATTGTTTAATAATATCTCTATACAGCAATCAAAGTTAGCTTTATAAGGTGAGTCAGGGTTATAAGTTGGGTAGAAGATAGGGAGAGGATAGTAGAGATTTGCTATCCAAGGGCCTAATTTCGCTTGGGACTGTGAAGAACTGAATTCCTATAAGAGAATCAAAAAAATCTCTGAATGGCTGATAATTGAGTGGATAGGTTTTTCTGATTGCTTATTAAGTTTTTTAAGAAAGAGCAAGATGTCTTCAAAGTTTTCTCGTCTTTTGAGCAGGTCAAAAATATAAGGGAGAAGTGAATCGAAAAGCTCAGCAAACGCTAGTTCCTTGTGACAGTCAAAAATATATTTAAGGTAGAGTTCTCATTGCTTATTTAAGGTTTTGATTCATTTACATCTTCTGTTAGTTTTAAGGAAAACACTGATCGAAAATTGTTATTAAAGGTGTCTTTTGGAGTACCCCTTAACAATCTCAGTATGGTCTGGAATGTATCATCAGAATCAATCGGTTGAGATCTAAGGGCATATTCTTGATAACTGTGATTGAACCTTCGGGAGATTTGGCAATGAGTTTATTTAGGCCTATGACAACAGTTTTATCGAACCCATCATTAGATATCGGTTTTTCTAAAGAGTATTTCTCTGTAAACAGTAGAGCAATTTCTTCTTATTGAGCATGCTTTACCTTAATTGATCCTTCTCATTTTGCCGAAAAATTTGTTTGAATTTGGTTCTTTATTCTTGGATATATCACATACTCTAAATCCTCTGGATCAGTACTTAGATTAGGGGTGATTTCCTATGGAGGAATTTTTATGTTCTCTGAGCCGCTCATAACTATAGTGGAAATGAACTATCATTTCCTCCCTCATGCTCTGCTTTTTCTATGCTTGCTGATAAATTTATGCAATCCATCTCGGTGATGATCTCTTAATCATCTTCATCTTGAGATGTTTCCAATTCTTGGTTTGTTTTCTCCATATTCTTCTCTTAATTTGTGATTGCTGATTATTTTATTATAGTTCGCTTTTAATTTTTTACAAAAACATTAAAGATCTTACCACCCTCCCTCTGCCCTCAGGCATATTGAAAAACAGAAATTAGCTATCTTAAAGATTGACGACAAAGGAGGGAGTCTCTCCAAAGTATGCGGGGTTCTTTTTACTTCCTAATTGAGATGTAGCGGACATTTACTTATAAAACTAAAACATTGAGTAAAATTTCATAATTTTTCTTTTTTCCTGTTAGTGCTTTTCGAAAGAAAAAACTGCTTGAAAGAAAATGTTTAGGGCTGCTCAGAAAATCGAAATAATAAAGCTAGATTTTTATTCCGATAAAACTTCATCTCGTGGAGGCCAAGATTGGGGCAAAGTTGAATTAAGAGAAAAATGAACTGATTTATAGTTTCAAGCTTTTATGAAGAAACGTTAAAAATTTACATAATAGTATTAATGATTATCCAAAGTTAAATTAGGAAAATAAAGATAGGATATGATTCTGGATATAAGCTAGTCTTAGACAAGTGGGAGCCAAATGGTTTTCCCCTGATTTTATTGAGAAGTTTCATATGATAAGGATCGCCACTTTCTAACATATTTTTAGTTACACTTCATAGGATTCAAGTGTTCTTTTCAATTTTCCGTGCATAATTTTGTTCGAAGAGTGAAACTCAATCATCAATTATGAATTAGAACTTAAATCATTATCTATCACGTAAATTATCCATCTAAGTCACAAGATGAGCACAAGAAATCTGAGAAGGAGGAATATGATAACGTTAATTTTTTCATTATTTATTTCAATAATTAATTTTAAATATGTTTGAAGAATTTGGCTTCGCGTAAGTCAAATGGATCCGATTCTCAAATATCATGACATATTTTTGAAGAGGTATAGACCTCCAAGACATAAAACTTCATCTAATCGTGAATTCCCAGAACTTCAGCCTCGAGAACCCAGCTCAAACTTTCAAGAAGTTTTAGAATCTAAATATACAAATCGTATTATAGGCCTCACTTCCCCTGGCCGTAGGATAAAAATACCTGCAAGGAATGGAACAGTTATTCCTGAGCCACCACGCTCAGGAAAGGAGAACAGATCAGCCAGTTCGAATCCAAGAAGGAAAACTGAAAGAACACTTGGAACACCAGTGGCAGGTGACCGTTCTTTAGTTATGGACATGCATGAAATAGAGAATAAGCACCCAGAACTCCTTCAAAAGATTCAGATATATATGAATAATGACCCTAAGACCTTCTCCAGACGTGAATCTTCTGCCCGCACTCCATCTGCTCAAAGAGGACACAGAAGATTCGCAAGTCAACTGAGTTCACAACCAAGGGCAAAGTCTAACGACCGCAGAAGTACTATTGTTTCCAAAAATAATAGCATCTTGAACAATACTTCTCTAATAGAGGAGCATCTAAATAATTCCAAAGAGTCTAGCTATCTAAGAGAGCACAATGACATATCCTACCTCTACTCCAATCCCCAATCAGCCCACATGAGAATATATGAGGACACACACCATAACGATGGCGTTCCTGAGATGATTCTTCAAGATCCTGAATTCGAAGAGAGCCTAAGAAACCAAACCGAGGCCAGAGAGGACACAGAACCTAAACCAGCAAGAGACAATAATTTCTTCTTGGAAAGAGTATCCTAGTCTTAAAGGTGATAGTAATATATTAGGGAAAAATGCTTTTTAGAGAAAGGAATTATGCAGAGGCATTGAGGTATCTACAAGAAGCAGTAAAGTTTGATAGCTCATCACTTGAAATACACTATCTGCTCGGAGTATCGAATCTCTGGGTTGGTAAATATGACCTTGCAATCAAAGAACTATCAAACCTACTTGACAAACAGGCATTTTACCACAAAAATGTTTTCCTATTGCTTTCCATTGCCTATAAAAAGGTCAACAGGATTGCAGACGGAATTAAGACCGTACATAAAGAATTTATATTATCTTAATTATTTTAGCTTACTAAGGCAATAAGTAAATATCCAAAATATTATGAAGCATATATAATGAGAGGAAAGCTGTATATCAAGGATAAAAAATATGATAAAGCTTTGCTTGACTTCAAGACAGCCTCAGACATAAACCCACAACGTTCACAAGGTACTAATCTTAAAATCGACTATTAATTCCTAGCTTATCTTGGGAAAGGAGACTGCTTCAGATTCCTTGGAGACTTTGATGAGGCTGTGAATTGTTATTCAGAAGCTATGGGCAAAGACTTATCAGTCCTAAACACAGGACTACTGAAAAGAGCAATAGCATTCATAGAAATTAAACACTATGAGGACGCACTTGATGATTTAAATGCTCTTATTACAAACGACCCAACTAACTCTGAAGCTCACTATTTCAGAGGGTTCATTCTGGAGAAGAAAGGCAAATCTGATGAAGCCATCCTTTGCTTTGAACAGGCCATTAAGCACAATACCTCCAAGAAGGCTGTCATCAAATCTTTATATGAGATCACTAAAATAAAGATTGAGAGCAGAAGCTTCTATGAGGCTTACCATACTTTGCATAGAGCTGATCTCTTGAATGTAGATCAAAGGATTTTCAGCAAATTTAAGGTTTTCACTGAAGGAGTAAATTATAGATAATACTTTTCTGAAGCTATAGGTGATACAACTCATGAAAAGAAAATTTGATGAAGGAATTGAGAACCTTAGCACCATTCTGAAGAGGCAAACCAACGACTTCCTCAGGCCAATGGCTTTTAACTACAGAGCCTATGGATTATTCTGTGCAGGAAAGATCAAGGTATAAATTCTACAGGGAAAATTAATTTCTAAGAAATCATTGCAAGATTATGTAGAGCTTTCTAAATTGACAAAGTTGGACAAATCAGCTCAATATAATAAATTTTTATGCGAGGGTATCTTAGCAGCTGAGGAAGAGAATAACTTTGACGCGGCTATGTCATTCTTTAATAAGGCCCAACTACTTTACAAGAACAAAATGGAGCCCTATTTCTACAAAGCTGTGCTTGGAATACACCAATTTAGGAAGACATATTCCAAAAAAGATACCAAGAAACTACATACCTGCCTTAATAATTCCTTGAAAGAGCTAGACAAAGCCATAGAACTCAATGACAACAATGCCAATCTCCATTATATTAGAGCTTTAGTTCTCTATGAGTTAGGTAAGTTTAATACTGCCTTATTGGCTATTGAAAAAGCCATTGAGAAGGCTGATGAAAATTACGCTAAGTATTACTTTCTTAGAGGATGCATTAGTGCATGCTCACAGAGCTATCAAAAGGCCCTCAATGACTGTTCAATAGCTATCAACCTAGACAAAGACTTTAGCCCCGCATATCTTGAACGAGGAAAGTGCTATTATACCCTGGGTGATGTCAAGCAAGCTTTCCTCGACATTCAAAAGTACATCTCTATAAAACCTGATGACTCAAATATTCATCTTTGGGCTGGAAATCTTTTGTTCAATACTGGTGCTTATGAGGATGCCATTCGCGCCTACTCTAACTATGAAGGGATCAACAAATGTGAGGAGCTCCTTTCATTAAGAGCAAAATGCTGCATTGTATTGAAGGAACTCAATGCAGCTCTTAATGACCTTTCTAAGCTTGTGGAGCTAAAGACACCTAATAATGTACTTTACTATGTAGATAGAGAATGCTTGCTGAGTTTGAAAACCGCTACAACTTCACCAAAAGACCGAGAAAATCCCAAGTTGGAGAACTCGAACCTTATTCAAGGGGTCCAAAAGCTGGCAAAGACCCTTGGATATAAGATATCCGGTGATGTTTTTAAACTCCATGACCTGTACTTCTACAAGTCAGTCTATCACTTTTACTTGGAGGAGTATGAACAAGCTCTAGCTGATTTAGAAACTGCATGGGCTTGCAGAGAAAGATATATCAAAAAGGATAACAATAAAAAGAAGCATGGCTCAGCAGTAGTAGATTCTCAGGAAATGATCAAAGTCCTTGAGGAATTTTGCTCTGATGGAGAGGATAATACAGAAGACTCAAAGGATGATTCAAAACCTAGTGCCTTTGATGTTAGAGAGTACTACTACAATAAGGCAATTATGCTGTTAATGGTAAAAAAGAATTGTGAAGAAAGCTAACCCTTATAGTTAGGAAGGCATGAAGACTGTATTGAGAATTTGCAGCAAATTGAATCGATGCTTACTTCAGAACAATCTGAGAAACTAGAGCAATTTCTTGAGCTAATTATTGCTGAAAAGGCTCATCTAGGTAGAGAATTAAAAGTTTGTCCTAATAATTATAGAGAAGAAAATTGATATTAGAGAATTGGCTGAACATGAAGGAGATGAGGAAGGAAAGGTAGTTGAGATCGCTATCTTCCCTTACTATAATCGTCTGTGTTCAATCTTCCCAATTATAAAGCTACCATTTAGCACAAAAACTGTTTACGTAATAACCAAGTTTATTTTTTATATAATTATTAGCAAACAAGACTCTCTTTCTGCCTGCCTCCTATAGAGCCACCCTCTATGGCTCCTACTATAAATGAAGATCTTATTGATGAAATTACAGTAATAATGAAGGTGTTCAACTAAATAAAATGCTAGGTATTGTCGGTTGAAAATAGACCTGAGGCACCATGGATCAAGAGAACTTTTGGTGGCGTTATGTTCACTGAAAATTTCCTTGATAAAGAAGAGAAGGAGATTGATAACTTAAATGAAGTTATCAAGCTAAACAACCTCAAAGGTAAACCAGAAGACACCCTTTGTTGATTGTTTTAGCTGAGGATATTTATGACTCTATAGAGAGATCAACTAAGAGAAGCGAGGAGGAACGAACAACAAAGAAAGGCTCGGGAAATAATTTGAATGACGCTATTTTGCTGGAAAATGAATCTACTATCAAACAAGAGAAAGTTGTCCCGAATGAAGTCCTTGAACCAAACGTTCTAGCTGGTAAGCATGATTACTCCCATTTTAATTGAGTAGGACTGAATATGAGAAGAGCAAGGACTGGAAAAATTTAGTGACATCAGAAATGGTGCTCATCCTGAATTAATAAATGACTAATGAATTTTTTCCGTTTGTATTCTAAGTATTTAGTTAGGCTTTCTTTTTCGACGTTGTACTAGTACTTAACTGGAATGAAGATTCCTCCCGTGAAAATAACAAGTCTCTACAATAAATTTTAACGAGTCCAAATTAACAGCTATATTTTTATTTCGAAGGGTTGTTGAAAACGAAATGTCTCGCGTATTACTCTATTGCCACCTCTTTTAACTTCTCTAGTCTGAGAAAGAAGTCTTGTTCTCCATGCTTAACACCGAAGAAAAAGACAAATATATTAATTTCCTCCTCAGGAATAAAATTTCTCCACAACAGGACGAGTCCTCCGAAAGATACGTCGCCAAGTTTAAAATCAAAGCTCCAGAGGTTTCTAGATACAAGGAAAATAATCCTCCAACCAGACGAAGAAGTCTCTCTAACAGGGACCAAGCTGCGACCTATCGAAGAGGATCAATACCTATTAAGCCCAAGGAAACGAAGCCTCCTCTAAACAATAAGAGTCCATTTGTACTTGCCAGTAGGATATAGCAATATCAATTAAAACATTTAGGCAAAGCAACTAAAAAACCAGCTGTATTCCGTGGTGATCCTAATAGTAGCTCATTTATAACTTTCGATAATCAGACCAACCAGCCTCGAGCCAGCAATCTGATTGATGTATACTATGAAAAATCATTACTGATATGTTAGCTCATTGAAAAAGTTGAAATTAACCAGAGTCCTTTGTTTGGAATCTCCAGAGCAAACAGACTCGACACTGACGAAAGAGAAGACGATCAATCAAACAACGAGTACAGCATGATCAGAAGCAAATCAGTCCCCAATGTCGTTGAGAAAAAGCTGAATTTTGAAGAAATCTCCATTTCTCCTGCAAAACGATCAGCTCGTCCCCAATCAATTGTAAGGAGGCAGGTAAGAATTTTACTATTTCTATAACAACATAAGCCTGACAATGCTATTCTGGATTCAATGGAGTATTTCAAAGAGCTTGCCAAACTTGTGAACATGCAAGAGATTGTGAAGAAGGGAAGACCTAAAAAGCTCGTGCTGGATAATGTCAGCAAAACTATTGAAGAGATCTTTACTCTTCGATTCTACAGAGAATCAGAGATTCTGAGAGCAGTTACAAATAATAAGCAAAAAGAAATACAAAATGAGTCATTCACAGAGTTTGTATACTCCTGTCTCAAGGAAAAATACAAGACCAAGTCTCTAAGAGAACAAGTAACTGTAAACTATCATAAAGTGAGTTATAGAATGGATCTGCGTTCGTTTTCAGTGTATATTTGTACCGCAACAAGCACACAGAAATCGAAATTTTTGCGAGGTATATTGTTATAATGTTTAGTCAATTATAGAATTCTACATGGAGACTTTGATCAGGAAGATCTAACGTTTTTCCTGTTTGTTAGATCAATAGTAGAAAAAGAACTAAACTTGGCTTTCCATCTCAGTAGCTGGCAACTTTTGTTGAAATAATATTTACTAGGAGGAGCAAGTCTCCTAAACACAATGCTAAACAACAGAAATTGCTACAAGATCCTCTCTCAAGTCTATGGGGCTGAAGAAAAACTCCTGATAAATAGAATGATGTCCAAGATCAAAGCTTTTGTCCAAAGAGAAAATGAGGAGACTCTAGACTTTGGCAACGAGAAAATCAATGTCTACAAATTCATGAAGCTTGCCATTGAAGATTACCACACTAGCCGACAGGTACACACATTTCTTAATTTCCTAATCCAATAGGCCTTTATTGACAGTCTTATTGGCTTGCCTACTGATGACTCTGTTATAATCAATCATGACAAATCAGGAAGATTAAAGACCTCTTTCAGCGATATTACCAATCAATCTCTCAACTTACAGAGTGTTAGAACAAGCAATGAAAATTCCATCCAAGTTCACCACAAAAGAAAATTATCTCAAAACAGCAAGCTTCAAGCAATAGAAAGCGAGGGAGATGAAGACAATGAAGGCCATTTCAGCTTTAGAGGGTAATATATCCCCTTATTGTCCTTATCTTATAGAAATGAGAACAGTTCTGCAGCCAATCTCTCAGCATATCTTAACCAAGAAAAGCAAACTGCCCCTCCAACTAAGAACAACAATAATAATCAACCCTCTAAACCTCTGCAAAGGAGAGGTTCTCGCAATTCCTTTGACAATTCTAATGCCTTATTTTCAATGTGCATGGTAATGGCCCTGAATAAACTAGATGAGTAATTTTTGGTTTGTAGTGAATAAATGTTAGATTTGTTGATGCTACATTGTTCCAAGGAAGAACCGAGAAGACTGACAGTGAAGAGGACCTCAAATTTAGACTTCTAAGCATTATGCAAAAGAAACTGAAAAAGATTGTTAAGGCTTTGTTCAGTTTTGATAAGATACAATGGTAAAAGAAGGGTTAATGCCTTTAAAGGGATAGGCTTGATGCTCTGTCAATTAAAAAGGCTACTATCGTACAAATACAAAACTGTGAAAGTTTGCAGAAAGACCTGAGGATGTTGCAAAGAAAAAGCTACGAAGAGCAGAATCATTACGATGTGGACATGTTTGTTTCTAAGATTTTGAAAGTAAATTAAAAAGAAAGTATTTTTATCTCTATAGACGCCTGAGATATCGGAACAAATAAGCAGAGTTGTTGTTGAACAAACGACTCCTACATCTGTAAATACCGACACAGATTTCTAGGTTATGGAGAAAATCTTCTTTGTATTTTTACATAAAACATTGTTATATCTTTTTTGATTGAGTTCGCGTCCTTTGTACCAAATTTTGATCAAAATCTTTCCAGTAGGCGTCATAGTTGAACAAAAGATAGTTCTGTCTAATTCTGCAAAGAAATAAAGTAAAGAAAATAAATTTAGAAAAAAATTTGCAAGCGGCGAGATTCGAACTCGCGCGTGTTGCCACACCAGATCTTGAGTCAGGCCCCTTAGACCACTCGGGCACGCTTGCTCATGTTAACCTGAGCGTCTAATCGATAAATATTGTCAATAACTAAACTTTGACAATAAGACAGTCTAAATATTGTACCAAAGTTATATATATGAATTGAGAAAAGCGAGAGATTCATCAAATAGAAATGTCTTCCCTATTGGGATTAGAGATATGGATTGCTCAAGATATGGAGTTGTGGCACTATTCGATACCAAAGTAAAGTTTCTCATATGTAAGAGGGAAGTATGAATGGAGAGTTAAGAAATTTCACTCTACTATCAGAGGTTTCTCCGGTGGAGAGAAAAATATGTGTAGTGAAGTGAGGTGGCAAATGCAAAAATTCATATTGACTGAATAAATTTAAATTTCAAAAGCAAGGATAATCTCCAAAACAGTAGCATGAATAACTATCATATCTACGAAGAAGTGGGCAAGGGGAAGTTTTCTACTGTATACAAGGTAGTAGTTTCTTAGAAATTGATGTATTCTTCCTAGGGAAGAAAGAAAAAGAGTATTGAATATGTTGCTGTAAAGAGTCTCGAAAAATCACGTCGTAAGAAGGTTCTCAATGAAGTACAACCATATTTACCCCAGCCTAAATTGACTAGGTGAGAATATTCCATAATTTGAATCACGTCAACGTGCTAAAATTTTATAATTGGTATGAGACTAGAAATCATCTGTGGATCATCTTTGAATATTGTGCTGGAGGAGACTTGCTACAACTGATAGAGCAAGATAAATCTGTACCTTTAGTGTTGAATGAGAGATAATGTTGTTTTAGCTTCCAGAAGTAACTGTCAAGGCATTCGGAAAGGATTTAGTAAACGGTTTACTTTATCTACACTCCCATGGTATCATTTACTGTGACCTCAAGTACTCCCAAATTATCTCATAAGATAATCTGTATAGACCTTCAAACGTCCTAATGAATGAGTACGGAACTCTTAAGCTCAGTGATTTTGGCCTGGCTAAGAAGATAGTCGATCTTATCCAAACTAGCGAAGGCAAAGGAGAACCAGGAGTAAGTTATAGAGTTATTCTCGATGATTCCAATAGCCTAAAAAAGGCACTCCTTATTACATGGCACCAGAATTATTCCAAGATGAAGGAGTTCATAGTTTCGCATC
>Ga0065720_1019587_pt1 | contig 23050 bp, 20 predicted proteins | sample Thericmetagenome_FD_59107 | JGI IMG/M metagenome (GOLD analysis project Ga0065720, IMG submission 59107) | Thermophilic microbial communities from the Joint Bioenergy Institute, California, USA of rice/straw/compost enrichment - eDNA_2 v2... | ecosystem: Engineered > Solid waste > Grass >...
AAAAAAAAAAAAAAAAAAAAAAAAAAAAAAAAAAAAAAAAAAAAAACAAAGGGAACAGTTTTTTCCCTCAAGAATTTCTAATAACTATTTATTCTAGTCACTCTGTAATCTTCTAGCTTTTTGTGATAATTCAAATACCTAGAGATCTCTAAGACTGAATCATCACAATCCACGAAGCCCAAGGTAAGCTCCTCTAATTGTTGCAGATTCAGCAAGATCATTCCAATTTCTTTCACATACCCTGGCTCCAAATGCTCTATGCAGAAGAAAGCACTGAGTGACCTTAAATTTTTCATTCTTCCATATAAGACAAATCGCCTGCGCAAAGCCTCTTGAGAGATTTTCTTAACAGCATTAGATTTGATCTGTCTTATTTTATCCAAATTTAGGCCCTTAATTAGCCTATGACTATTTCCTTTGACTTCAAAAAGAGCATCAGCTTCAACTTGGACTGACTCCAGCTTTGGGAATTTAAAGCTCAATTCAATGTCCCTTCCAAGTTCAATTGAAGGCACATGTATTTTTAAAGAAAGGAGGTTATAGAGTGGATTGCAAGCAGAAAGGAAGTGCTCCATGTGCCAGAAATTATCACTCTTCGAAAGTTCATCCTCATCATGTGTTTTATCTTCAATTTTAATAGCAAGATCCCTCAAGGCTATGGTTCTTTTTACAATCGAAATGAAGAATTGAATATGATATGGCTTAAAGTCTTCTTTCAAGAGGATGTGAAGATCAAGGGACTTGAGCCCATGGAGACTATCAAAGAAGTCGACTAGACCCTCGTCTCTTTCATAAATATTCTGGGTTTCATTCAAAAAGTCCTTGATCCTATGTGCCTCAATTGATTCCAAACAATTTCTAAGAACTGCTGGGCCGTCTGTTCTTAGATATCTATCCAAAGATAGATGTGTTTTTATTCTGAGGTTTTCAAGTGAGGGAGGAATCTTAAGGTACTTGGTTAGAAGATTGGTTGATTTGGGATGAAAAACAGTGTCGATGTCCAGGGATTTAAGATTAGAGAAATTTTTAATATGACTCATCATTCGAGCTCCATTTTGATGGAAATTACGAGGGCTGAGCCTCAGGAATTCGAGGTTAGGAAAAAGACTGAAGGGAGGCAATAGGTTGATTGGATAAGTTTTTGCAAAGCCTGCTATGGAAGCAAAGGATGTAACTTTCTCGAAAAATAAAGGAGCTGAGGCAACTGTGATTGGATCCTGGAGGATGACTTCCTTGCCATAAGTCTCTAATTCGATTTTCCTAATTCGTGAAAAAAAATTCTGTTCAAAGGTCGCGAAGTTTTGGATGAGCTGATCTAATCTCTTGTTTGTTATACTTAGCTTCAGGCAAAGGTCTGAAGATATTCTATATAATTTTTTGAGTAGGGAGAGAGGAGGTTCCAGCTCTGGAGAGGTCAGATCCAAATTTAGAGTTTTGAGGCATCTTGAAGTAAAGCTGGACTTGGCTTGATTGAATGGAAGGATAACTTCTTCAACTCTCTTTAAAGGCCTTAAGGATCCATTGAGAATTTTACGGGAAAATATTGAGTCAGTTAATATATGGCAAGATCGAAGGTTTTTACCTTGCCACTTTAGGAGAGACCTGCTCATATGTGGAAGATATTTCCCAAACCTGTTTACTGCATGATTTATTCGAAGAGAAGTAAGTTTTCTCAGAAGTTTGAGGGTTCTGAAGAGTGAATATGCGAAAGATTTCTTTAGGTTATCTGCCGAAAATAGAGTAGCAGACTGAATAAAAATATGACGGCGTTTAATCAAAATACTCAGGGATTTCATAGACCCTGAAGTTGAGAAGTAAATGGGCCCAGGCTTGTGCATCATATTCTCTTCTTCTATTTTATTGAAATTAAATTGAAGCTTTATAAGCGGAGGATAATATTTAACAAAATTGACTGAGTTCTAATTAGTTTTGTTAATAAATGAAGAGTTAAATTTATTGCCCCAATGGGCTAATCTAAGTCTCGAGGATTATGCATGGAAATCGGATGTTCCTCTGGTTACAAAATATCAAACTCTCTCTTTGATAATTTATCTGTTGATGTCCAGATAAATCATCTAGGACGTATACTCAGTGCTTTCAATCTTCATTTAGATCCATATCGATCTTTTCCTTATCCGAATACTCTTAAAGAATCTCAAAGTCTGCTAGGGACTCAATTTCGAGCTTCGAAACTGATGTAGAAGTCCAAAAACTTCCTTTTAATGTGATAGAAAATAGTATCTATCCACAATACAAAATGAGGACTTCCTAAGTCGAGCAGGCAGGCCTGAGTGTCTTCCCAGCCAGTAACCCCTTCAAGCCAATTGGGGTAAATCACACTATTGGATGATGGATTGACTATGATTTATAGTTCTTTATTGCCTACCTTGAAATGGTTGAGCTATCAATCTTTGTTTTACTGACTTCTATTCTTGGTTTCTTCTATATTTATAATGCTGGGTTATGAGGTTTACCTCTAGAAATTGTGTTCGAGAAAGGAAGAGTAGATTCTTCTAAATGCTATATTTTAACTATACCCAAGATTTCATAGATTGCGGTAATATATGAGATGCTCATTAGCCTATAACCTATTAACCAACCAAGAAATAAGTCTCACTTATAATACTTCATTAACCCCAACTTGGTTATGAGAGAAACGTAGTTGGATTTTTCATAGATGAAAGGCCAACAAGAACAATGAGGTCATGAGAAAAGGGTAATACTGACTGAGAATCGAGACCTCTTTCTAGATTTTTACAGGAGTGAGTCGGAACCAAAAAAAAGAGGTCTTTTTCGCATGCAATGAATTAAATATTATTTCAAATTTATATTAACTAAACAGGCAAAAGAATAGAACCCTTGATATTTGTATTTTTACCACAATTTCCGAGAGCAAATGCAGTATTCAACAGCCTTGCCTAGCGTAATGCGAGCCTTTAAATGCCATAACGCCTACATAGCTCACCTTTTGGGTCCCAAATCTAATGCTTACTTCCTTTTATCTTAAACTTTACTCCCAAATAATTGGAATTCTCTCGAATAATGTGAATAAAACTTTCCACACTCTTGAATTTTACAACTACACCTGCTATAGTATAAAAGAATCGTCATGTTATCCCCTATGAATGTTTTTAGGACGTAGTGCAAGAGGATAAGAAAATAGCTCGAAAACATACGAGTCATACGAAATCAAAGAATTACATTAAATTAATCCTATATGTGCAGTGAATTATAAACAGAACCTAATTACTCACATTCGTCCTCACTAGGGACCCCAACCCGACTATCCAGTTCCTCCTTGAGTTTTAATTTATCTCTCCATTCCAACGCTCCCTTAAATAACAGGAGGACACCTATTATATTGACTCCACAAAAGATATAAGCTAAAATATTGTCTCTATCTTGTAAATTATACACGATGGAGAACCAGATAAGCCCAGTGGAGCCCAAAAATGATATTCCCAGCGTCCCAATAAAGATGGTTTGTATCTTTGATTTCTTTTTTATGATAGCTTGGCTTCCAATGAGATAAGCTAGAATATGAAAGATTTGATAAGACTCTTGGACAAAGAGCATTGTATAGTGATCATCAACATAGTATAAAATGGAAAGAGCTGCACCTGCGAAGTTGATCGTAAAGAAAACTGTCAATAATAGGCTATAACTCTTCTTTTTGTCTTCCAGTTCTTTGTTTAAATTCGAATAGTTTTTGTGATCATTCACAACCTGTCCATAAAATAGGAGGGAATCTTTCCCTCTATTGAGAATATGACTGTCTCTATCACTACCCGAAAAAATGCTGTCACGGTTAATTCCGTCCCCATTGCAGTCGTTTATCAGCATTTAGATTTTTTGAAAGATAAAATTTTATTTTTATGTATCTTTTTGAGTCTCAGAGAGGCATATACCTCGAGTAAGTGGTAAGAAGGTATGAAGAAACAAGAGTGTACGGAAGTTTGTTTAAATAGAAAGAATGAATTTATAACTTATTTAGCTTAATTCTTCTGTCCCAAACAACTTCTCCGTTTCTCTTGAAGTATCTAATTCTGTGGAATGGGATGTCTTCCTTCAATACTTCAAAGTTCTCAAATGGCTCCTCGATAATTCCTTCAAATCTGTCTTCATAACCAACAACAAATTCAGACTTATTCAAGGATTCATCCCAAAGAATTCTGTGGTAAATCTTATCAGCTCCTCTAAACTTGGCATAAGTCTTGGTAGGAACGCCATTTTCATCAACTTCCTCTTCATAATCTGAGTCTTCCTCTTCTTCATGGTTCACATTCTTGAATTTCTTTCCTCTTTTAGCTTCTAAGCCTCCAGCCAAAGAGATATCATAAGCAGCAACATTTTGGTTGGGCTCGTAGTCAAGATCGTCTTCTTCTTCATCTTTAGGCACAACATTGGCCTTCTTAGTTTCAGTTGGCTGGGCTTCCTCGTAGGTTTCGTCGTAGTTGTTGTCTTCGTCAGACTCGTAATAAAAGCCAACCTGCATCGTGTTCTTGTTATTCTTTGCTTGTTTGGGGTTTTCTTTGTTTTGCATTATAATTAATTTTCGATCTATTTATACATACTTTGGCAAATTAGAATTTAATATCACAGATCAGGGCTGACCAGATTGCAACAAGCAGAGACATATTTTTCTAATCTGATAAGAAAAGGCCTTGCTTGTGGCTAGTAATGATTTTTCAGGTCTGCTAATCTCCTCCTTTCTGTTGTAAGTTATCAGGTTTTGGGCGGTTTCGTTTTAAGCCAATACTTTGCTATTTTTCAACATAGACCTGAACCAAAGAGAATTCATAAGTTTTTGAAGCTATATATTATTTATCCTAAGTATCTTAGGGTTCAATTGACTCTAGTTCTTAAGTCTATACCTGCCTCTATGCCCAAACAGTTTCGATCTCCCATTCAGAGAGATATTTCATGAGCTGGCTGACTCAGAGGACCTTTATCATGTTGGTTTAGATGCACTTTAATCGCTTGTTAGGTAACAATCTGAAGGCCTTTTGAGGTTGATTCCTTTATAGATGAAGCATTACAATAAATACTTGGTTTATTACAAAAATTGATTGATTTAAACCAGTTAGCTACAAACTGAGTCTCAATGTCAAGTTAGTAAAGTTGAGAAGCTTAAGGACTTCTTCTAGAAGCTTAGTGCTGGTAAAGTTTTTATCAATCACCTTTATTCGATGAATATCAACCAGGTCCTATGGTGTAATGGTTAGCACATTGGACTTTGAATCCAATAATCCGAGTTCGATTCTCGGTAGGACCTTTTTTTTCTTTTCCTTTCTTTTATTTTCATTGACGAAACCTTCCTGCCGGAAAGACCCTTTGGCAGGCCTCGATGAAGTTTACTATAAAAATTAGGGCAAATGGAAAGAAAATAATAAGATTTTTTGGATCAGTTTTCTTTCTGAAAAGCTCAGAAATTGAAATAAAATTATTTATCTCATATACAGAAAAGAAACATGGAACATTTTGCTTTCTCATGTCCGGTGTGTTATAAGGCCTTTGATACCCTCACAAACACTCCTAGAATCATTCCCAGTTGTGGGCATACTCTTTGTTCATCTTGCCTTGATATTTTGGGCAAGACAAAGAACTGGACATCAATTACTTGCCCCATGGACAAGAAAACCCATTCAATCAAGGTCAAGGATATTGAGGAATTTCCAAAAAATTTTAGCTTGATTTATATCTTAGAACAGAGAAACCTACAAAGATCAAACCTCGGAAGTGATCTTAAGCCATGTCCTCTTCATGAAGATATCCTGAAGTTTATCTGCATTACATGTAAGCTTCAAATTTGTGCGGAATGTGCTTTTGATGATTCACATTCCGAGCACGAAATAGTCCCTCTTGAAAAATTATCCAAAATAGTCAATCGAAAACTCCAAGATGTTGAAGAGTGTATAGTTCAAGTTGAGTCCATAAAAGGTGATATCAAGGAACAGATCAATGATATGATCGACCTTAAAAGAAGTTCCTTAATAAAAGAAGTTGAAGAAAATTTTAGTATCTTAATCGATGAGATTTCGCAATGTAGAGACAGAACCATAAAACAGCTCAATGATCACCTGATTGGGTTAAAGAAGAAATACGAACCAAAGGAAGAAGACACTAATAAACAATTACAAACTTTAAAGTTGATTTCAGAACTGAAAGAAACCCTCAAAAAATGGCGCACAGAAAAGAACCTTGAAGCAGGGACTTATTTGTATAGTGAGCAGGCTTCTAAGGACATAAATGGTTTGAAGACTTCCCTCCAAAATGAAGTGAAGAGAGAATTGACAAGGAAACTTGACGAATGCAGACTTGAATTCAATAAAGATTTCAGAAAGCTTGCTCAAAGCGTAGTTACTTTTAAGTCTGGGGATCTTCTACCTCCTCCACTCCCTCTAGTTGGCTCCAATGGTATTCTTAGACCTCCTCCTCTTCTTTCCTCTAGTAACTCAAGAAACTTGAGTCCTCCACTCCTACCACCAAATTTACTCAGTAGGCCTTCTACCATAGAATCACCAATGACCTCAGTCTCATTCAACACAACAGTCCCCAACATTGTACAAAATCGACAGAATAATTCACCCATAATAATTAGTTCTCCTCAATATCACATCAACACCACTTTGAAACCTCCTAACATTAATCTCTCAGATCCCAGTATCCATCTAACTAGAACTCAGCCCAGAAATACTCTTCCTCCTCCCACCAACCTTGGCAATATCATTGACCTCAACAAACATATTGAATACCTTTCCAAGGACCGCCATTGCATCGGAGCATGCCTCTACGATACTGTTTCCCAAACTGTTGTCGAAAGTCGAAATTTCTCTCTATCAGCTAATTTGATCAAGACAATTGTCGTTGACAATTATGGGACAAGGGAAGATATTGAAATTGATGAGCACAGGCAATTAAGCAGCTTGCTGTCAATGGGACAGATTGTTATCTCATGTAAATTCTGGCTGAATGGGGAGAAATGGACTGTTATTCAAGGAAATTTTGACCGTTGCTATTATTCTCTAACAAATGAAAAAGAAAAAATTTTGTGTGTAGGAAAGGCCAAGAAGATGGTGATTTTAGCAGTCTATAACAAGACTGTTAATAGCTATAAGAATATTGAAGATTGCATGGCAAAGGTAAGAGAAGTACAGTCTACTCTTCATATTCAGGGACTCTAGATTGCATAATTAAATTGATTGTATCACTTGGTGATAAGTAACTCATACTATAATAAGAATAATTAGTTATTTCATACTGACAATATAAATTGTTAACAGAGAATAATTCTAATTTCTCGTTTCTGAAGTCTGTGATTTAAGGCATTCTTTCACAATAAGAAGAACATCTGACCGGCTCAATTTTTCTTTTCCTGTTGCAAGAAAATCTAGAGTTTTTATGGCTAGAGCATAGGGAATCTTGCAGAACTTCATAGCAGCAGAGTCTTCTGGAAGGCTATCCATATATTCTTTTGCAAGTTCCAAATTTGCCCTCGCATATTGCTGCATGTCACTATCAGTCCACCCATCAGGATAAAAAGAGACACCTCTTTCTTTGTCTTCATTTTTATTTCTAAGAATGTTGACAGCCTGTAGCCCCCTTCCAAAAGCAACAGCAAGCTCTCTTGAGGTCTTAGTACCCTCGTACCACTCCCAAAGTTCGCTTAAAAGCAATCCAACAGCTCCTGCAACAGAAAAAGTATAAGCATTCAGGTCCTTAATTGTTGAAATTTTCCAATTATTTTCAGCCCAATATGCCATTCTGTCTGCCATCGTTGCTGTCACGTCACAAATCCTGGGTCGAATTTCTTTAGGACAATAAAGACACCATTCTGCAAGTCTTAAGCTTACTTCAGGGATAACCTTCTCCATTCCAAACCACTCATTTGTCAAATCCTTAATTGTTGGATCCTGCCCCGTAGTTTGAAGGGTGTAGGAAATGGATCGTAGGATCTTGGCTTTCATAGAATTTTCAAGAGTTGGATGATCTTCGATTTCGTCTATGGCTCTTAGGCAGAGATAGGCTGAGGCAACAGCTTCCTTGATAGTGGGAGGTAGGTAGGAGATGGGTATGTAGAAAGTGCGTGAAGTTTCCTCAAGGACTTGAAGAGCTGACTTGGTGAAAGAATTTGTTTCCATTTTTCCAATTTTATTTAAGGTTTTTTAGAAAAAGTGGGATATGTGTTTATATACTGAGGGTTTAATTTAGCTCTTGTTTATGGATTTCATTGGTGCGATATTTGGAAATGATTGATTGCAACTGTTACAAGTAGTTGGGAAATTTATTTATATGTATCCGGATAGATAACTTTATTTCTAGATTAAAAAATTAACACAATACAGGAAACGATTTAGTAAAATGTCACAGAAGACTTCTCACTCAGATATACACAATTGAAAATGAACATCTCAGTAACCAAAAGTTTATTATGGACACAACTACCCTCCCTATTCAGACAACTCATCTTCAGCTACTGAACTTCCTGACTTCAATTCAGGATTTTCTTCTTTGGGTTCCAGCCTATCAGTATCGAGCCCAAGGAACTCAAACAAAATTGGGCAATAGCACTTCTTTAGGGACAATAATGTCTTTAAATATTTCTCAAGCCCTATCAAAATGCTCTCCCAGTGTTGATATCCCTCATCCTCTTCTCCCACTTCAGGCAGGAAATTCTTCAAGGCTGGGATCTTCACATTTCCCAAGTACCTTTCAAGTGCCCTATGATTCCTCTTAAAACTATTCAAAGACTTTGCGATGACCCAGCAGACTTTCTCATCATTTTCTTTGAATAAATCCAACCTGAACTCATAGAGGATCTTCTTTCTAGTCCTATTTCTGATATTAAGCCGATGAACTTCAAGATTAATCTTTTTTAGGTCTGAATGGCTCCTCTTCTTTGTACCACTTCTCTCCATCTTATTTGTTGGAGACACTATTCCCATTTCAATATCCACATTTTTTACAATATTGCTACCCCAAAGTCTATGACCTGAGCTTTTAGGAGTCACAGACTGTCTTTGTTCTGCATCCATAAAGTACCTTATGAACTTCTTCCTGTGAGGATCTGAGATCTTAAGGAAGTCCAATACTACTTCATGCATATAAATGGGGTGCTGGGCCAACTGATTCAGGTAGTCCTCAAGGTGTTCGATCATAGCATAATGATCTTGAGGGTTCTTTTCCACTACAAATCTCTCAACAAGCTCCCTGTCAATTTCAGGTAACTCTGAGGATAGCCTAGGGAACCTTACAAGATTATATATTAGCTTGAGTTCTTCATCTAGTTTGACAAATTCCTTGAGGGATCTTTCAATCTTGGGCAGCTTCTTAGAATTAATCTCAACATGAATCTCAAAGAAATGCTCCATAACTTCAAAAACAGTCTTTTTTTGATGAATCTTCTTAGAAAGATGGATATTGACTTCAGGGATTGAATCATAAACTTTGCTCTTCTTGGGCTGGCTGAAGTAATCCTGGACTAGGAAATCAGATTTAGTTAGAGAATTATGCAAAGAAGGGCCTTCAGCAAATTCCTCCATATACTTCAGGAACTCATCACTATGTTTATAGTACTGGATAACGGTCATCCCACTAAGGCAAAATTGCAGGAAATCGAAGCACAGTTCAATTTTATAGCTCTATTGCATTTTAGAAAATCTAGAGAATTTTACCTTGTCTTCAAAAATCATCTTTATGAATGAGGCCACAGTCGATAGCACCCAAAGTAATAATTGATTATGATCCAATGGCATAACCTTCCTCTTAACCTCCATCAAGGTCAGCCAATATGCCCAGTACCAGGAGACAATTGGAAAGAAATAAAGACAAACATACTTAAGATCATCCCTCTCTTGGTTGACCAAGCTTGGCTTGATTAGAACTAATAAAGCCTTTACGACATAGGTCAAAGACATTCCACATGACAGCCATTTGATAATGTGATAGGGTCGGAAATCAGGCTCTTTTGCGGGATGACCCAAATGTCTGATCTCAAAATATCTCATGAACCCTAGAATAAAAAAGATATAGCTTGGCATTAGACAGATGAAAAATTCCCATCCGTCCCACTTGTTACGGTGTGTAGCTTCGGGTGTTGTTGTGTTTTGAAACTGAATTGGAAGAAAATAGTCTTCCATGCGTAAAATTCTGCTGAAATAAATTATATTTGTCTCGAACTATACTGATTACTATGTGAAAAAATCAACCTTTTTAAAATTCTCTCATATAATCTGAGTATTTAAGATCTAAAACGGCGAGACCTTTAATGACAATCCTAATATTGTCACCAAGTAGATAGACATTCTAATTTGATATTTTGCTCAAGATTTTATTTTCAAACAACGTTGAATTTAAATTTTTAGATAAATCAGGAATTCAAATTTATGGACAACTCTTCTATGAAAAGCAACCTCAAACGTCTTGATTTCCCCAATCAGACACCCCTGAGGAACAACACTCACACCAGTGATTTCTATTCCTCCCAGAAAGCCAAGTATGACATTGGCCCTAAATACAGCCACTTATCCTCAAGCAATATCATCCTTAATCCTGAAGCTTGTAAGATATTTCATGCATAATTTAAAAGTCTAGACAATAACCAAAGGGAATTCTATGAAAACCAAATCCCTATTAAGGTTAGAAGCACAGACCGCGAAGAATATCAAACTTATCTAAACCTGAAACTGTCAATCCTCTCTCCCAGCCATGCCCACTCTCAGGTTCTTCACATCGAACTTACTGATGAATCCAACCAGTAATTGAATATTGTCTTTGGTCTAATTTTCCAGCCAATTCCTCTATGTTCTTGATCTCAGCGAAGGGGACTTCCTGACTCTCAAGAGTGAGCAGCAAATTCTTGTTGATTTCCAGGCTTTTCCTGCTAAGTTGACTGAACTTATTGAAATGACCTTGAATAACTCCAAGGATGAAAGACTCCAGTAAGTCATAGATTTAAATTTTCTCAAGTTCATAGATTCTTCACAGCCCTCGACATCAAGAACACCGGAGAAGCTACTTTCAGCATCAATGAGACCAATCATTTCAAGTCCCTTTGCCACCTCTCCCTCAAATTCAGAGAAGCTACTGACCAAATTTTGAAGGCTTATTTGGCCCACAGATTGGCAAACGAAAAGGCCTCCAATGAGGAGCTCAGAATTAAGGTTGAAAGACTTGAAGAAGCCCTCAGCCATAAGCAATCTGATTTGGAGAGATCCCAATACGAATTGAGGAGATTCCAGGAGGAAAAGGAAAGAGAGTTTGCTGAATTCCTAAATGAAGAGAAGAGAAAGCTCAATGAGGCTAAGGAATCTGCCTTGGAAAGAGAGAGCAGACTTTCTAAGGCTTGGGATAATGAAAAGAAAGAGCTTGTGGCAAACTATGAAAGAAACATCAGAGACCTCCAAGCCAAGGTTGAAAACTTAACAAAGAACAACCAAGAGCTTATTGAAGCCAAGTAGATAATGAAATTTCTTAATAATCCATTAGGATCTCTTTAGAGGCTAAAGAAAGAGAACTTACTGGAAAGCTCAAAACCTACGAAAAGGAAACTGAGCAAATGCAACTTGAAATAGCCGCTATTAGAGGCAGCAACAAGGAACTTGACTCTTTGAGATTTAACCACGAAAAGGCCTTGACTGAATACAGAGTCAGACTTGAGAGCTTGGAAGCCCAAGTCAAAAACAAGGAAGAGGTCATTGCCAAACAAACTGAACTTCTTGACAATGCCGCTAAACAAAAGGTAAAAAAATATGACAATTAGCTGATCTAGTTAGGCTCTTCTGGAAGAAAACATTGCCGAGTATAAGAAGAAGATTGAAAAACTTGAGCAAAAGTGTGCTATTTGTAGTGAAGAAATCAACAAGGGAAATGAAATTATTGAAAAGCTCCAAAATGACATTTCCCAACAGAAACAGAAGCTCAAGATGAAGAACTCCTTGGTCCTTCAACAAGAAGAAACCATTGCTAAGGATAAGGAGACTATCGAAAAGCTCAATAAGACTATCACTGAACGTAAAATGTTCCTTGCTATATTCCTTATCTATTAGTTCAAAGAGAGACTCAAAGCAAGGACTTTGTCATCAAAGACCTTGAGAATAACGTCGAGGACTTGAAGGGTAAACTTACTGAAAGCCAAAAGGTCATTGAATCTAACCAACAAAGTATTTCCTCCTAAATCATCTCTAATTTCCTAGTGATCCAATGGCTCAACAAGTGCCTTAACGAAAACCAGAAGCCCACTGGTGTTCGTCTTCCCTTCAGCAATAAATTCACTACCCCAGGTGGCCCTAGTGGAAACCAGAGTACTACTTACTCTCCCTACAAGGCCTATGGAGGTACTGAAGATCACATGGGAGTCTCAGGCAATTCCTTAAAGTACTCCACCTCTGTCAACATTGAGAAGTATAAGCCATATCAACCTATTGACCCAAATACTTTATCAGCAACTAACACTAACCCCTTGACATTCTCCAAGACCCTTGGAGGAACAGGAACTTTGGGAGGCACTCAATACACAGCTGACTTCGAGAAGGCTGGAGACACCTTCACAAACTTCAATAAGGTATCAACTCTATCGAACATATATGAAGGCTCTAAGGAGAACTTGGACTTCACCAATAGATCTGCTACTTCTCTTAATCCATTGACTACACACAAGACCCATGTTGCTGGAAACGAATTCACATCAACCAGCTCTATTGATATCAGCGCCTATAGCAGAGGTATCCAACCTATTAAATATCAAGACCCTAACAAATAAAGCAATGTAAATTATTAAGCCTTTTTTACATTGACCATTATGTATCTAACCTTTTTGATTATAAAGCTTCCCTAAGATCTATTATTTATCTTTTCTGTATTGTTAACAGATTTTAAACACTCTTCAAATCTCAAAATCTTATCTATTCGTTTCTTGGTAATTTTCCTTTATCCCAACCATGATCAACCTTCCCCATCCCACCACTCCCGTGAACACCAAAAGTGGAGAACGTAAACCGCCCAAGCCCTTGCCAAAAGCCCGAGAGATGAACCTCAAGGAGTTCTATGAGAAAAGAATCTTCAAAATCAAAGAATTGTTCAAAAGTAGACACCTCACCCTAGATCAATACCTCACCAAAGATGACCTTTTGCACTTCTTAGACAATCTAGGTGGGAAGCTCTACAGCAGAGAGGTCACAGAGCAACTTTTGGAAAAAATCACAGCATATCCCAACCCCAGCAAGCCTAATCAGCTCATGTACAGTCTTCAAGATTTCGTGGATACTCATATTAAAGCCGAATATCTCTTGTTACTTCAGATTGAGGACACAAATGCAGAACTAGAGCAAGTTGCTGCTGAAATAGAGGAATTGCAAAAGCAATACGAAAAGTCGAAAAACATAGAAGAGCCAAGCAGTCTACAAATAACCATTGTGGAAGCCTATACTGATGATGAAGACTTCAGAGTAAAGCCAGGAACTGGTTTTAGTGTTATAGTTTTATGTGATAATTATAAATACGAGACTGAGGAGTTCATTCTCCAGGATGAGTATTTTGAACCTTATTGGGATCATACATTCCATATAAGGGTTAGTGGCCCTGAACAAAAGATTAGGATACTATTGAGAGATAATAGAAGATTTGCTACTGAGGATAATTACAAAGATCTAAGATGTACTATCACTCTTGAGAGTTATCAGGATAATAAAGAACATGATACAGTGTTTGAGCTATATGATGCTAATGGGAATCCAACAAAAATGAAGATTAGGGCAACTGTTACCTGCACATTCCCTAAGAAGAACGATTTGGAGGAGAATTTAAGAGAATTATTGGCACTTGAGAAGGAATTGAATGAGAATAAAATAAAAACAGAAAATTCCTTGAGAGAACTGGTGCATCCTTTTGCCTTCCCAGTGAAGAATAATTTTAGAATGTAACTTGATTTTTGTTCGGCTTAGCGAATTAAGAAATTATGATACACAATGTTTATACTCTCAGATAAGTATTTATATTACATCAGAATATACACCTTTCTTTGAAACAAAGATCTATAGTGGGAAAAAGACTTTTCACATCACACAGATTTGAGGAAATTTAAGTATTAGGATTCTCATGATAGAGTTCAAGCAACTCATTGAAAATTTTCAAGCAATCTAATCCATTTTACATTGAATAACTTGAGCAATACCTGTGATATCACTAGACTTGGCTTCTGGGTCTATATCTGAAACCCACTTATCAAACATATCATCACACAATTTTTTATATTGCTCTTCTCTATAACTTATTATTCATATTCCAAACTTCTTACGATAATTCCTCAAGTTTTACATTTGCTTCCTTCAGATTAGGTGGGAGTTGATAGCCAAGAATATTAGCAGCAAGGAGAACTCCACTCATTGCTAAAACGCTGGCTCTATAGATGAGACAGGCGTGGGTTCGATAGCTATCTAAGATTAAGACCCTGGCCAAATGATAGAGCTGTTTCTCTTTTTCTTTATCTTTTTCCTCTAAAAATTGAATATAGGCATCCCGGGAAAATAATACCTCTAAAGTACCTTGTGACTATTCTTTCAACGTAGGGATAAGGCAATGGGATCTCGAGAGTAAAGCCCAACACCTTGAGTAGTTTACTCTCGTGTATGATAATCTTTTCCTTGATCTGATTGTATATTGTTTCATCCATGATTTCTATTCTGTCTCTATTCTCAACTTTGGCTATTGTTTTATGATATGCTGCACAAACGCTCTTCATTTTAGCACCTTCTGTATCCTTAAGTTTGAGGGCTAATAACATACAGCTGGCTGCAACAATCTAAACACTAAGAATTTGAATCTACTTCTGTTACAAATCTGTCATAGTTGATGTATCTTCTCTTGTAAAAGAAGTAATGACACAAATTTATAGCAAGAGACACAATACTGAAGGAACTAAGATGTTAGGTTAGATTTTTTCTTTAGTACACTTTGAGATTTGCAGCCAAATCTAACAAAAACTGAGCATTTCCGTTCATAAATTTCCTCTGGATATCTTCAGGGATTTCGTACTCGGTATTCGGGTTTTTCCAAATATCTGATTTGGGGATAAGGAGCCCTTTGGTTTTGATTTCCATGCAAATATCAAAAAATATCTTAAATAGAAGTGAAAAGATTTATTAAAGTTTTCTACAGTTCAAAATAAGAGCCTCTGGGAGTAACCAAAGGCGAGTATATATAGGATGACAACAACGAACTTTTGATTACGATAACATTATTAATTAGGTTATTAGCTTTTTAAGTTTGCTTAGTCTTGAGAACCTTGATATTAACTCCGTCTTCAGTCCTAAAAATGTTATATCTCAGTCTGGAAAGTTCTCTTACAATGTATAGACGATGCCACCCCAACCACTCAGGATATCTCTATCAATACCAGAAACCAAAACTTGGGCAACAACTTCAGAGAGCTCAGCGGGGCCCATGTTTTCCTTATAGAAGGTTTCAGCAGCACCCATCAAGGTTTCAGAGGCAGTACCTCCAACTTGGAATGGATCACCCTTGGACATGCATCCAATAGAATCATAGGTAGCAAGGATAGGTTCACCCTTTTCAAGTCCAGCAACAATAGGGCTGACGAAGTAAGGAGACCATCTAGTAAATGAGTTAATATGACTATGCGACAGACCTTCTTTCGTATAAGGAAGTTGAGACTAAATTGGCAAATGTGCTTGGCTTCATTTCACGGTTCTCTTTAAGGGTATAGAGGTTGACCTTGAATTCCATGGCGGCATGGCTAGCAGTTTATTATTTTATAAGATTATCCTTACAAGGTTTGGATGTCTGTACCCAGTCCGGTTAAACCGAGGAGGATATTGTCTTGAATTTTGAAGACTTTTTGGAAATTGGTAGAGACAGTGTGGAGTTGAGTACCAAGTCTTCTATCACAACCGATAGCGATACAGTTCTTGCCTTTCATGGCCACCATGGCACCTCCGTTATATTCGAATATGGACATCTTGCTGCTTTATTTGAAGATTTTTTTATTTGAATTAAGATTTATACAAGGGATTTTTTAATGAAACTATAGGTAACACAACTTTGTTTTTCTCAGGAAATATTGGCTTTTTTGAATAGAGGACAGTTCTCATAATTCTCTATTCATTGAGTTTAATAGACGATGTGATATAATTCTGATAAGAATAGGATTCCTAAACTCACAGATGATTCGATTAAATTTATTTAAAAGGGCTTCTAACACATTTTTATCCTATAAACGTCTTTTTTTCATGGATACGAAATCACACACAAAATATAATATCACAGAAAACATTACCCTCACCGAAAAGGAAGCTCAAATTTTCAAACTTTTTACAGATTTCATTGAAGATAGAAAAATTAACACAGCAATTCGTGTTGCAGGAGGCTGGGTCAGAGACAAAGTAGCTTCTAATTATATACTTCTCACTTTTTAAGGTACTCGGACGTGAAAATGTCGATATAGACTTTGCCTTGGAAGGCATGATGGGTGAAGAATTTGTCAAGCTTGCATATGAATACTTAAAGGAAAAGACATCAGTCCGAGGCTTTGGAGTTACCAAGTTTAACCCTGAAAAATCAAAGCATCTAGAGACAGCCAAAATTCAAATTATGGACATGTGGATCGATGTCGTTAATCTGAGAGGAGAAACTTATGATCCTGATAGCAGAATCCCTAAAATGGTATTAAATATGGTTTTTTAAAGAGATATTGATAGACCTTCGGAACACCTGAAGAGGATGCCTTAAGAAGAGATTTGACCATTAATGCCCTTTTCTATAACCTCCATACTAAGAAAATTGAAGACTTTACCAAAAGAGTAAAAAATCCTCCCGAAAAATATTTAGGAGAATAGGGCTTAGAAGATTTAAGAGCTGGAATTGCCAGAACTCCATTGGACCCTTGCCAGACTTTTACTGATGATCCTTTGAGAATTTTAAGAGTCTTCAGATTTGTTTCTAGATTTGATCTCGAGATTGATCAGGGCATAATTGAATCTCTTAAGCAGCCAGGAATCCTGGTAACCTTCAAGCAATTTTTATTGAATGACATAGGAAGGATTACTTAAAAAGGTCAGCAAGGAAAGAGTCGGAAATGAGTTGAAACAAATGTTATCCCATCCTTCTGCTTTCCAAACTATTACCAATTTTAGGAAGTATGGAATATTCCCTTACATTCTCGAAATTAACCCGAAATGCCAAGAATTATATGGAAATAAAGAACTTCTTCAAAAATGCTTTGAAAGAGGCTATTTGCTCAGCGAAAAGCTCCATCAACTCATTACCAGGGAAAACAGCTTTATGTTTGCAAACAATATATTTACTGGGCTAAAGGAAAATCATTTGGCTGAAACCAGGTTCTATTTATACTTGGGATGCTTGATGAGCCCATTTAGCGAATTCAAGGTTGTAGTTAGAGAAAAGCCACTCAAGCTTGAAAACTTAGTCCTTCTTATTATTAAGGATGAGTTCAAAGTATAATAAAGCATTGGTTGTTTAATTCTATAGTTTACTAATATGGATGCTGATATTATTAATGCCAATTGCCAGGCAATAAAGCTCTTCAGAGATCTTGCTGCTAACTATCTGAAAGGAAATGATGTCCTGATCCAGGCAGGTATGCTCAATATTATCTTCTTGACTTTCAAGCGAGAATTATCAAGGAATATAAAAGGGAGTTGGCATTCAGCTGGGAAATCGGATTTATCCTAGCCTTCCTTAATGAAGTTGTTGAAGATCAACAAAACACTGAAAAGATCATGGAGGTCTATGCCAAACTTTATGAATATATTTATGCCAATAATTTGGCTCAATGTTACGACTTGAAGCCACTTTTGGATGTAAGTTTTCTAACATAGCTTTTAAGTTTCAGGGCAAACAAGTTCAAGACACCTTTAAGGTCAAAGGTCCTGCTATTCAGACCGTGAAGGATAACATCTTCTACTGGCAAATAGAGAACCCAACTAAGAACATTGATGACTTAATGGTTGCCATCAATGAAAACAAAGAAATGTTCTTAGCTGATAGATTTGGATCTAAACAATAAATATATATATCTGTAACTCATGAGACTTACTCATAGTACCCCAAGCCTAATGTGTTATCTTAGTTTGAATAAAAGTATTATACAATAAATTTATTTCGGGATGGATCCGAAAGAGATAGACGGGCTTTGCAAGGAACATAACCTTCCAAGTCAAGGAATTAGATATGCCAAGGGAGAGAAATCCCAATTCAGGGAATATTGTTCTAAGTGTGTTGAGCAAATTAGCTTTGGAGACCTTCACAAGCACTTACTTTCTTCTCCCATGATAAACTTTAAGGATTTAGCTATAGTACTGAAAGGAAAGGTCGATTATTCTACTTACGCACAAGAATTTTACAATAGTATCACTAACTTGATCCCTCAATTAACAGAGGAAATTTGCAGGTTCTACTATATGGAATTTAGAAGAGAAAATATTGACTACGATACATTCCCAATACCAGATTTCATTAACAGTGAGAATTATCCCTTGTTGCACAAGTTTTCCAAAACAAACCAGACCCGTATTATCCAGAGAGTGAGGGATGTAATTGAGGTTGGATGTGTGAATCAAGCTCAAGAACTGTGTGCACAAAATTATGAAAATATAGTCGAGGAAATCCAGGCTGAATTAGACGATCTAATCCCTGATAGGTATGACGACAATAAAACTTGGGAAAATTTGTCTACCAAGCTGGAAAATATCAGAAATCTCCACCTTACGAAATTGTATAAATTCCCACTAATCGTCCACCTCGATCAAGCCAGAATGACTGCTGTGATTAATGATTATAGAGAAAGAATAGCTGAAGAATTAACCAAACAATTTTTGAGCAATCAGAAAGCCCTTATTAAGAAAAGCATAAAGAATAATATTACTAAAGCACTTGATGCTAGAATTGGAGGACTTAAAAATACTTTGGAGGACTATGGAGCTCAAGGATCAGATGAGATGATTATTGTTGATAAGAAAATAAAGACAAGTGTGGAGTTTAATGACAAAGAAGAAATCAAGATCCCGCTTGTGGGGACTAATTATATGGATAATTTTGACCAATTTAGAACCACTACTATAAACAAAATCGCAAAAATAATATTTAATGACCTAAAAGGCACAATTAGACACTTCTTTGTCCAGGAACTAAGAACCTTCTATTGGGTCTTTCTAAATGACAACGCAGATAGCTTGCAGACTATCGTTGGTGAGAACATGAAAGATTATGAGCTACTCCCAAGAATAAATCATAAATCCTTTGTAGACTTCATCAAGAACAAGAGAGAACAACTAAGATCTCGGATAAAGGACATTATTAACCAAGAAATTCAATTCCAAATCTTTGAAGAGGCATGCTTGTTCTTGCGTTCTAATCTCACCACTGACAATAAGAAAATTGATCTGGCTAATCAATATACGAAAAAGTTCTTCTCTTTTTCAATTACCTATATTGACCATCAGCTCTTGGCGAATATTCTCTCTTTGTTGCAACGAAGAATTGGAAACTTAAGAGGCTTCCCACTACCAAACATTTCATACAAGATAAAACCTATCCCTATGTTTTATTATCATCCCCAAAGAGTGCTAAAGTCTAGAGAAGAACATCCTAGCTATAATCAAGAGAAGAAATATATTCAAAAGATAAAGCCTAAAGTCTGTTACCAAATGACCTTTGCTACTCAGAAGGTCCTAACCTTCCCCGCAAGAAAGCTCAGAAGAGTGTTGTTCTTGGTTGGGTATAACTTTTCATGTCTTATCTAAATATTTTAGCAAAGGAAAGCTCCCAAGACTCAAGAGATTCAGAGCAATTGACAGAATTAGTTTCAAGAATTTATCGTAAGGCTTATCTTAATGCCTATAATTATTAGTCCATATGACAATTCCCTTACCTTGAATTTCTTCTTCCGCTTCCAATATCTCAAGGAACTCTCCTGGGATTTCTCCGTGAATGATTCTCAGTAACATTTAGCTAAAATTTTATAACTTTAGGGAATACTCAGTTCTAAGACTAACTAACTCTAAGAATCTTAGATACATCCGAAGGTTAAAAATTGACCTTTCAGGTCATTCAGAAGTTCATCGCAACTTGGGGTCATTCTTCAAGGGAATGGAATTCTTGACTGGCCTAAGGACTTTCGAACTCAAAGTACGCAGGTATTGTCTAAATTCTCTAGAATAACAAAATAGAAGCATGAACTCATCCTTCTTCCAAGATATCCAACCCTGCAAATTCAAACACTTACAAAAAGTCTCTTTTGACTTTTCTGGCTCCTCTCCTGATTATAGTGACTTTTTGTGGAAATTTGCTGTCTTGCATCCCAATATTAAATCAATTAATCTTAATACTTCTTGGTAAATCACAATCGTTTCTATTAATCTTTGGAAGGACAGAGCATCAGCTTAAAAGTTTCCAAGCAACCAAGAACAGTTTATTGATTTTTAAAATGGTTGAAGACATTCAGCTCAATTTGTATGGGTAATCCTTTAGTTTTATTAATGACATCTTAGGACTGCAATCACTGAGTCAGAGCTGAAAGATCTATCAAAAATTCTAACCGATAACATGCCACTTTTAACAAATTTGGAAATCAAGCATCCCTTGGCTTTCAAGGAAACCGAAGGAAAGGCATAATAGTTAGTACTATAGTATATACACAATCCGAAGAATTGTAGATGGATACTAGTAAATAATACTTATAGTTCATTTTATAACAAGAATAACCTTTCTGGATTGCCATAAAACATTCATTTTCTCAGTTTTTTGCTGCTTTTCAATTTATCATTAGTCGGAGTAGACGGAAACTGTAAATCCAGAATGTCTTTAGGAGAAAATAAATTTTTCAGGGCCTCAAGTTTAGGTTCTTGTGAAAAATTGAGTGATAGTGAACCGTCTTCTTGCCTCTTTTCTTTATTCTTCTCGTCAAGGAATACAAGAAGTGACCCGATGGAAAAACTTTTCTTGAGTTTAGAAGTCTCTGGTTCATTTATTTTTGAAAGATCTTCTCGGCTAGTCAAAAATCCTTTTTTGAATAGACCCTCAGGGCTATTGTCCCTCCTCTTTTCATGGATTTGGTTCCATTTTCTCTTTACTATACCCGGACCTGCAAGAGTCTTGGATTTGGTGAGGCTAGCAACATGTTCATTGTCTGAAGAACAGCCAGAAATAGATGAGCAGTTTGCATCGATCTCTTCTAAGGCTCTGAGCTTGTCAACATCACTTGGCTGGATTATTGCGTAATTTATATGCTCTCTTATGGGATCATCTTTATGAATACCTCTCATTGTAGCTCTTTTTTGTTCAATATAGTTACAAAGCTGATCTATTCTCGAAGAAAATTCGGATGTTTCTTTAATGAGATTCTTCCAGACAGCCCTTTCTTCCATAACGGCCTTAAGAGGTTCCTTAGGAGGGGATTTCCGGACTCCTTGGGCATGAGATATTGATCTTTTTATTTCTGACTTAACCTCTTTTTTAACTACAGGAGTTTTCGTAGAGGGAACCATCCTGGGAGTTAAGTGAGCATGGCTTTTTGTGTTTTGCTTCAGATTGTTGGCATAATTATTCCCAGCTTTCGTACTCTTGGAGATTGGAGTTGGACTATATGTTCTTATAGTTTGGGGTGTTGTAGATCGAATTGTTGAACCTACCTTAGAGAGCTTAGCAGGAGCAACTTTGTTAATGACAGGACTGTCAGAATCAGTGAATAATGGTCTATAAACAACTGGATTTGATTTCTTTGGAGGTGTTTTATTCATTTCTCGAGAGGCTGGTTTCTTTGTAGGTGAAATTGAGATCATAGTAGTCCTCTCGACAGACAGTTGTTGTGGAGAAGCTATTCTAATATTCTTTTCAGGGGTTGTGGTTGAATCAAAATTAGTTCTTCTTGTATCTGGGGGTGAGGACATCAGATTTAACAGTTTGTTGACATTGGCTACCACAGACTCATCTTGAAGGAGAGCTTGAGGGTCTGGCTTTGATGGTGACCCAGGCGCCTTGATTCTGACTACGGCTTTGTATTCTTGTCTAGCATTATTCATGGGTATGAAGTCGATATGGTGCTTCCGAAGAAGCCGAGAGATTAGTCTCTTGTCCAAGAGATCTTGTTCAGAGAACTTTATCTCTGCTGGTCTTGCATACCCACCTTTCATTAACAAACAGATTTGTTTGCAATTTTATTTTGCTAATTATTTTTGATACTAACAGCTACATTTAAGAGTTCTGAGAGACACCAAGAAATTAATTCATGAGTTTTCCAATATGTATTTATCACCCTCGAGATTTTTGATATCTTCTTGCAAGATTCTAGGTACCCCACAGTCTTTGCCATGCAGAAATTATTGAACAATTTTATCTCAGCACAAGAAAATTTTCTCTAAAGTATTAAATCATGAAGTGAGTATTATTATGGTATTATAACGATATTGCTCGAATAACACAGAGAAAGCTCTCAAGACATTGCAAAAGGTGTTTTAATAGCTCCTTGCTGATCAATGACGGAAGTGGCTATCACTTCGATTTCGTCTGAACAGAGAATCTTGTCAAAAGGAAGCAGTGGTAATCTGAAAACTATTATTGGTGAGTATGCTCTATAGAAGATCAGAGAATACACAGGAGGGGACACAGACTTTTATAAATGTCATATTCACAAAAACTGTTAGTTCATAATGAAGAGAAGAGTCCTATTGATATTAGGGATAGCATTGCCCATACCTAAGGTCAAACCAAGAAGAAGCAGAACCTCAAAGCATTAGTTTTAAATAGTAATTCATTTAATCCTTTCTTTCTTACGATTTACCTAACAGGACTGAGCCTAGTTTGAATGTAGATTCTAAATGGAAATGAGTACCTTCAAAGAAGTGAAAGTAAGTCAAGAAGGTATCTCAGACCTGATCTTTATGGACATCCAAATGCTCATTCTAGATGAATTGAGATAAACGAAAATATTCGGCAGCAAATCATCTGGAAAAAATAAATAAAATCGATATCTTCGCATTGATGGACGCGACTGTTCAGAATCATGAAGAACCCCCTAAAT
>Ga0065720_1019588_pt1 | contig 23044 bp, 17 predicted proteins | sample Thericmetagenome_FD_59107 | JGI IMG/M metagenome (GOLD analysis project Ga0065720, IMG submission 59107) | Thermophilic microbial communities from the Joint Bioenergy Institute, California, USA of rice/straw/compost enrichment - eDNA_2 v2... | ecosystem: Engineered > Solid waste > Grass >...
GGGGGGGGGGGGGCACCTTGCTTCCAGAAGCACGCAAGCAAGCCAGCATAGCGGAACATGCAGGCCCAGAGATGGACGACCTGCCTAAAACGGGATGATGGATGGGCCATGGGTCGAGCTCCCGATTCCATGACAAGGATCGAGGCGGGGGCTTGGCCCAGCTTGGCCTCCTGGGGACTGGACACTCGATCACCACCCAATGGAACCCCTGGGCGCAGCACGTCTCTGCGCGTGCGACCCGTGGAGCTCGTGGGGATTCGTGGGACGCAGGCCGACCTGTTTGGGGAGATGTTCCCTGGTTCTGTCGAGCCATGCCGGTGCCGTCTCCATCAGATAAGACCGAGGGTTGCGCACTGCAATAACGCTAAAATGCCAGTGTGCCGATCATCTCGAGGTCGAGAGAGCTGGGGTGTCGCATTGGAATTGTATTGTCGCCGGGATGGACATGTGTTTGCCGTCCTCTCGCAGCTTGTCAAAGTCGATTGTAAGCCGTTGGTTGTCGTCGCCGACAATCTGCAGCCGATCTTAGCGATCAGCAAGCACCCATCGTTCTTCGTGTGCGCTGCGATGGCGGGGCAGCGGCCAGCCAAGAAACCCCCCCAGAGTCAATTCCAAGATATGGCCTGTGGGCGACGGATTAAAAACGGCCGCAAAAACGCCAACGGCACCCACATGCGCGCCTACGGTGCCGCGCAGCCACTCGTCTAAGCCGTCTCATCAGAACCTTGTCTGGCCAAACTCTTGGCAACGGAGCTGTGGCATGTAAGTGTCTCGGCGAAAAGCAGGCCGACTGGGCTGCGGCGCTGGGCGATTTTTGGCTCGGGCTTGGTGTGGCCTTTTAGTATCGGGAGATCCGACATCCATGGTATCGTTATCTGTCCTTTCCGTCCGTCGGCAAGACTGTGGTTGCGATTGTGGACGGAAAAGTCTCTGCTCAGAGTTGATGGTCGGTTCTTCAACATTTCATCAGCGAAGTTTTGATCTAGAGGTGTTCCTTAGGTCAGTTTGATGTGAGCCTTAACTGTCAATGGTGGACAGTGATCGGGAACCTGAGTTCCACTGAGCGCAGGAAGCTCCATCTCAGTCACCTATGTTCGGCGGCGGCTTCCGAGTTCGCTTTTACAGTAATTTACGAGAATACAACAAAGTGTAAGATACATAGATCAAGGAAGCGATCCCCACGCTGGACTCCAACTTCCACTTAGGTCCCTATCTCCCACGGTCTCGAAGCCGTTGCCCACATACAACATGCATTGTGTGGGAGAGTGGCGTGGTCTTCGTCAATAACGGATGTCTGCAAGTGAGAAGAGAACAGGTTGACAGGAACTCGCATGGGGATACTGTAGTTGGCAAGTCTGTGTCTCTTGTGCTCTTCTGTTAAATTTCCCTTCGAATAGGTTATAGCATTTCATGAACAGTCCAGGCCTTCGAACTCAACACTGCTTAGATGTATTTCCCATGTTGCTCGTTTCCTTCCAAAGCCAAGTCGACTAACAACAAGACATCACCCGTTGCCGGACAATTGCAGACCAAAGAAAGTACTGGCATAAGCCAAGCAAGGTGTTGAGTCTCCGATAAGTCCTCAAACATTGAATTGTTTCTTCTGAGAGAAGAGATGGAATGATCGCTTTACCCCACGCTTCCGTCCAGGGTCCATGTGGATCGCAGGACTCCGTTTTACCTGGGTTGCCAAGACCCCACGAGAAAATCGTAACGGAACCTGGAAGCCGTTGTTTGTCTTCCGTCGCTCCCTCCAAGATCCCACCTTCGGCGACAGTACCAAGCTCCCGTTTTTTGTCGCCTTCCTGCTCTTCTTCAAATCCACTAAAAGGCTGTCTACAGCCAAGGCCAAAAATGTTACGCCGGCCAAACTTGACGAATCGACAAGCTCCAGGGCGGTGAAGCTCAAACTCTTACAGTTGGCTCGTTTGGACGATCGCCCTTCCCAAACGGATCTAACATCTTAGTCTCCCTTCAACTACTCAAACATATCTCACTCTGAACGAGATGCGAAAGCAAAGAAAAAAAAAAATCGAGTTGCTAGGCGATGTATCAAACTTGATTTGTGGCCACACTTTACATACTAGAACTCACTGCCGACTCCAAACTCAAGGACTGTTTTACTGCGATAAGGCCGTCCCCATGACCAGACTTTAGCGTCAACGAGACGTGATACAACATCAACACTGGGTCTAAAACATTACCTTCTGTCAGCCCAGTGCTGTCAATTCCTGCCCCGACCAAACAGCACTTTTTGTGGGAGCGCTACGCGCGCAGTCACTGCAATGCTGTCCCGATCGGAACCCACACGGGCGGCCAAGTATCACGGGGCAGCACACACCCCACCAAAATAGCAGCGCATAAATTGGTTGCTCTTATCGGCTATTTACCATAGATTGCACCGCTGCTACCGCACACACAGGCCAATCCCGATTCCCACAAGGAGCATAGATGATGATTGGAGATCGGCCTTGTTTTCTGTATCCGGCTTGGGGGCACACCCTTGGCAGCCTTGGGTTTGGGAGGTCGACGCCGACGTCTCGGTTCTGGTGCCTGTGCGCAACTCCCATCGTTTCAGCCGGGTCGGCTCCCATCCAAGTTGAGAGATTATGACGGTGTTTGCCGACTCTATCCGGTGCCGATGCCTTGTTAGTTTTTGTGGCAACAGATATCGAGATACCTACTTTGATACTGCCGCATGTGACATCAACAAGGCCATGGCCGCTCAGAGGTCAGCTCGAGCGGGCGATGGATAGTAGTTCATTCACCTCCAGAGCGCCATTCAACTTTATTGACTGAATCAGACTCCAGAGTCGGCCAGCAGGCTACGCGACTTTAAGCGACCTATCTGGACGAACAAAAAAAAAGGCATAAACGACAAGACATTTTCACATGCACAAGACCCAACCTTGCGTCTTGCTAGCCCGAGCGCGTATCTTGGGAGAGAAAACATCGAAACACAAGTGCCCCCTGTGACAATGAAGGAGAAGCGAAGCAGCCTCACCTGGTTTAGAAGACTGCAAGATCAAGGAGATGACGCGGATCACTGAATCTAGCAGAAGGGGTAACCAGTTCGACGCTGCGTGGATCCCTTCAGTATTTTTACTCCTGGTATGAAAATCTCAGGTATCTCAGGTTAGCATCAACGGGAAGAGGGGGGTAGGGAAGCATGGAGCATCGCGGCATCACCGGGACGAAAGAATTATTCCCAAGCTCATGGGGAATTTAGAACAAGATAACAGAAACAAAAAGTTTATGAAAAAGAATAGATTAGAAGATAATGATGGGGCTTGGCCGGGGATCGAACCCGGGACCTCTCGCAGACTTTGCTACAGGGTGAACCCTAAGCGAGAATCATACCACTAGACCACCAAGCCAATCAGATCGTTGGAGCGGTAGGTCGACGACTTGGTTCATGATGGCTGCCAGAGGAGAGTGTCCGAACGTTGCACAAATCTCTGTGGGCACTTCTTTTCTAAACAGACGGAGGGTGGTTCATCACCTGTGCGGCTAGCGTCGTCAGCATCATGATCTCTTCGTTGTTAAAGTTACCCCCTGAATAACCCAAAAAAGAAAAGAGAAAAAAAGAAAAAAAGAAAAAAGAATATCTGCACATAACTCTCTATATAGCAACGGGTGCCTATGGGCAAACAGTACCAAGTTATCGCTGCTTCGAAAGTTTGATCAAGCAAGTATGCCTCCCATGCTAACTGCTACAACTTCTTGCCCTTCCATCCCTCCTTTTCGAGAGCCCATCTCACTCCTTCCCTAACATCTTTCACGATCTGCTTGGGCTTATGTACTCCGTCCAATTTTCGGCCCATCTCCGGCTTCCAAACTCCCGTCCTCACCAGAACCGATACCCACTCTGTTCCCTCCTTACTGGCGTAGCTGTTCGCGCCAGCAATGTCGCTTTCCGGGTTATCGCCAACCATATACACCCTCTTCAGCGGCGGGTGCCCCTTCTTCCCGCACTCCCCCTCGCCACACTCATCTACCAACTTGATTCCCATCTTGCGCAGCGTCTCCGCGCGATGGTCCGCCAACACGCCTTCCGCATACCGGTACGTGTTGGCAAACGGCTTGCCGTACCTCGTCACATTCTGTAGTTCTGCTCCTCCCGTGATTCGCCTCCAGAGTCCTTCTAGCGCGGCCTGGAATGCGCCCTGTCCGAGTCGCGGGAGATGGTAGCGGGCCGCCCATAAGAGGTCCGAGTTGCTGAAGTAGATGGGTGGTTGACCGTCTTGCTGCCAGCCGTTGTTCGGCAAGCTCGGGTTGTTATTGAGGGGTGAGTATGTCCCGACGTAGCCGCGGTGCGAGAGCAGGATGTCGGTAATCACCTGCAAGTCGAGGGCCCAGTCACGGGGGTCGTTGAGGACGAAGATAGCGTCAATCTTGAGGGTCGAGGTGATGGGAAGAGAGGTGTCGGAGTGAGTGCGTTCTGGAGGATGATAAAGGGGAGCAGGCAGGGGGCAAGGACCACCGCTTCCTTCAAAGTCCGGCGGGGAAAAGGGGAATATGCTTTTGTCTGCATTGAAGATATCGCCAACGGTCACCACGCGACGGAAGCCGTACCTGGGTTGCTGTCATCAGCTTTAACTTACTCGATAGTTGGTTGCTTCTGTTGAGACTTACGCCTGGAAGATGTTTCGACATCTGTTATAGTCGGACCCGGTCACTAGCACGGTCTTTTCGCGCAGGCCATCCGGGCCGTCAAGGAGCTCTTGAAAGGGAGTGTGAGACTGTACAAAGTTATCCGTCGTCAGGTGGACTCCGAGCTCATCGCTGAGATTCTTGACCCGGTCCAGTTCATGCTTCCCTCCACCATTGGTGAGAAGGATAAAGGGAATATTGTTGTCACTCAGAAACTGCAGAGTCTCGGGTGCACCAGGGATTGGGTGAGACACATGCAACAGGACGCCATCTATACTGTTCCATGTATTAAGGAAGCTGTTATAAGGGAGTTTCCCAGATGCACAAAATACTTACTCGAAGGCAAAGGCAAACGAAGGAGGTTCTGGTCCCGTCTGGCTTGCATCTGTCCTGAACCCTTTCGCTAGGAAAGGCACGGCCTTTCTATCTTGTACACCCCGCCATGACCTGAGGTGATGTGGTTGTCTCGTAGAGGGAGTAGAAGTGCATAAGCCAGCAACAAGACACTCCCTACCTGCCTGGGGTCGGGGTGGAAGTGTTTGGGTTGCTGTAACACGCCGTGAACCTAGCAAGGAGCTCAGCCCATCCAAGCGCCTAGGTATACTGTTAGCAATTGCTAGTTGTTTGGGAAACAATGATCACTTTCTCAACAGATGCATGGGATGCAGCAAGAACTAGCATCCAATCTGTTGAGAGCCTGCGAGGACTTAATTGTATAAAAAGGGGATGAGCACCGAAGTACAACCAGTACCTGTTTAGCAGCAAGGAACGACGATGCGACAACAGTGCCGCCATAGCTTGAAACGCTCCCTCGCTTAGATGAATCGACTGCTTAAAGATACACCTATTCTACTAGAGCGCTTCGTGTCCTCAGTTGCCTTGTTATCTCATCCCGCAATTTTGTTCTCGGCTGTACTGTCAAGAGAGTCTCTCCCAGGACTACGAGGCTGCTGAAGTGTGCGTGGAATGGCAATTGTTTCGGGATTTGCATATATGCGGTCGCCAGTGCACCTAGGATGAGCTAAGAAGTAAGGGTCCTGGTCACAGCAGCTGGGAGCGCGGATGATGAGCGAAGTTCGAATGATGGTTGAACCGAACCAATGGAGCTCCACTGTTTTCGAATCAAGGGCTGGGCTCCGCCGTTTGGATGCCCCACCTTCCCACCTTAACGAGACACCCACCCGGTTTTTATCAATGAGTTTGGGTCACACTGGGTGATGGAAACTCGGAAGTTCAGAATCGGACTGAATTGAGCTTTAACTGGAGTACGTAACCTGGTACTAATGAATTATGATGGCGATATGACCTCCAAAACCACAGCTTCTGCTTCGTTGTGCTCATAACGCGGGGCCGCTGATAGTTGAGGGGAAGCTGAGGCGCTGATTGTTGTTCTCTCGTACCCGGCATCCAACATTGTTACGATGTGATAACACATGGCAGCCTACAATACCAGCCACATAGTGGACACATGCATTCTGGGAAACTCGTTCATTCCAATCCTGCTCTATGAGTACAAAAAAAGCAATCCTCGGTTCTCTGTCATGAACTGCACCTCTTGTCGGTTGTGGTGAATCGGCGCCGGCTCTTAACTGGAGCCTCCGGTTTAACCCTTACCTTATCCCCTTTGCCATTACGATTACTAGCTGGGCTTCCGGCCTTCTTTACCACCTCCATCGCTCATCAACCATTATTGGGCCTTGACCAGAGACAGACACAGCGCCGACCATCCCAACCAGGCACGTACCGATTGACGAAAACGGGATGATGCCCCAACCACGTGAGTTGAGCCCGCCACCTCGTCCTCATATAGGCAAGACATGCATCGAAAGCTATGCCATGCTCCCATTTTGTCCACGCAACGTTTCTTGCCCGTCGTCATCTATGTCCCGTTCCGCTGCGTCATAAAGCAACCACAGGCCACTTGCCACTTTTTACACGTCATGGAGAACAGCACGTACACCCCCAGCCTCAGCCCCCGAATTGACAGGAGAAAACGAAATATCACTTCACGAATCCTCGCCCAAGTAAGTTCCTGAATGGAAACTTCACTGCTTAGGAGCCAACCAATGCAGACAACAAGCCGCCGCCAAAGAATTAGAGGGCAATAAACCGAGAAGGGAGTGAAAAGGGAAGAACAAAAACCAAAAAAATACACCCTCTCCATGGACTCAGAGTAGACAGAATCGAACACCCGCTTTTGAAATTACACCGACGAACGCCTCGCCGAATCGAGAAAGTGAAAGTAGTCACCAAATAGAAGATAAATCTCTAAATCGAATGGGTAAAAAAAACAAATTATGTCGTGAAGAACAAGACTTGTATTCACACAAGCAAATTATGTCGTCAAGCCCACTCGATCATATGCGTTTGTCGGTATATTTTCTATGTGCCGTTTAGCGTCAAGATTGAGAAGATCGCTCAGGGCAAACACTCGCCAGACCGAAACTGAACGGGACTCATATATGATTAAGGCGGCTTGTTGCTTGGAAAAAGATTGAAGCAGAATTTAATCGACGCATCCACCGAACCGAAACTACGCGAAATGACCCAAACAACCCCAATATCCGGAATATCAACGCCCAAGAGCAGAATCATATCCGTCCAACCCGTTCAGGAAATGATGATGTCGATGCCGAGATAGAAGAAAAAACCGGGAGATCGCCGAAGATACGCGTGTCATGTCATGCTAATGCCATGCCATGCTATGCAGCCCAACCGAGGAAAACGATGCAAGAAGAAGACACAGGAATTGCCACAAGAGACTATGAAGATCAAGCCCAACTGGAGTGCAAGGCGCGAGTAGAGTACGACCGAGAGGAGTGAGGAGAAAATGGGATTGCGCGGACGAAGATCAGACGTAGCGTGAGCGTAGTATGCCGTAAGCCATTCCAATTTTTTCTTTTCCCTTTGGCCGTCCTCATTTCGTACAATCGTCGTCGTTATTGTCGCGGAATTGATTTAATTAGGAAGCTTTGATATTTCGCACAAAGCCTCATCTAAACAAGCAAAGTACCGCTGAACACAAAAATAAAAAATCTCCTCATTACAGAGTAACCGAAGGAATGTCTCTCTCGTCGTTGCTCCCTCGATTAAGCTCGACTAACTTGACTGATCGAGGTACGGCTGCGTTCATCCTCTTCAATGACATCGCTCAATCGAGTTGGGTGGTGGTGTCGGGGCATCGTTTCCCAGCCTGGCGTAGCATAACCCTGGCCTGAGTACGGGTCAGCGGCCCGTTGTGAGCTGGTCGGGGGATAGTGGCTCGACGGCGGCGGCTGCGACGATCCCGGGGTTGTTCTTCCAGTCAAGTAGTCGTCTGCAGCGGCAGCGGCGGTGGATCCGCCGGGCGCATTGGTTCTTCGCCCTCCGCGGCTCGGCGACGCTGACGGGCTGTGGAAGGGGATCCTGTTGCCGTGCTCGTCGCGCACATAGTTACCGCACGCGTCGATCATGTACTCACCTTCGCTGTAGCCCGCATCAGAGCCAGCCCCATAGTCAGCCATGTCGTGGCCCGCGGGATCTCCTCGGTGATAATAGCCATCACCGGGGAAATCTGATCCCGCTGAAGTTGATGGTGGCACGACAGGAGCGGGCGCCGCTCCATACTCGTGGTACTGGCCTGTCTGCGCGGCGGCATATTCCGAGGTTGTTGTGGCTTGACTTTGCGAGCGAGCATGCCGGCTTGTGGTACGGCTTGGGATACCGTGCGTCATGGGCACGACTTGAACGCCGCCCACAAGGGTCGGGTGACCCTGCTGTAGTGAGAGAGTGCGATCGCGCTCTTCTTGTTCGCGACGGCCAAGTTCTTCCCAGGCGCGCCGCGCTTCTTCCTTTGAGATGAGCAGCTCTCGTCGCATCTCGGCGAGCAGTTTCTGGAGCTTCTTGTTCTCGGCCTCCTTCTCGGCCACGGCTGCTTGTGCTTCGGCTCTCGCTTGACGCTCTTGTTCCATCTGGGCCTCAAGCATGGCATTAACCTCCTGGTGCCTCTCCAGCTCGGCGCGCGTTTCGAAAAACCAGCGCTGGAACTTGCGTTCCGAACTGGCGCGCAGCCGTTGCAGCTCGACCACAGCATGGAACAGATTCGCCCCGGCAGCAGACAGGTCGGCAACTTGGCGCGAGAGCTGGGTGTGGATCGGGTTGCGCTGAGCCTCGTCTGTATTTTCTTGGAGCCTGCGCAGCCAGAAGCTCGTCATGCCTTCCCAGTGCGCTGAGAGGGCTTCCCAACGCTCAAATGCATGGGGGAACGTGTTTCTGATCCTGGTCCCGCCAAGGCCATGGGAAGACTCGCCGGTCTGGGCTGGCGCCGGAGTGCTGAGATCGGGCTGGGAGGTAGGGGGGTAGCTAGTGGAAGCTTGGGGCTCGGTTGTCGCTGGAACTCGCGTACGCAAAGGCGGCACAGTGGCTGGAGGTTGCGACGGGGTTGGTGACACCATACCTGCTTGTAGGCGTGAAGGCGCTTGAGCTGACTCCTGGGCACGTTGTTGGCGACGCTGAGTCAGGGGGTCGGTTGTTGGGGGTACATCGGAAGCAGAACCAGCGCCAGCAACGGACGGCCTCTGCTCTGCTTGACGCCGCGATTCTTCTAATAGCCGGGCTTCTTCTTCAGCGCGTGCGCGCTCCATTTGCTCTCGTTCCCGTTCGGCGCGTTGTCTAGCCTCACGCTCAGCACGCTCGCGCATGATCACACGCGGGCCACGGATGACTTGCTGAGGAGAACCGGTTTGGGCCGGCGAGGCAGCGGGTCGAGAAGACGACGCAGGCTGGCCATTGGTCGTGGGAGGGGCAACATTGGCCCCGAGGAGGTCGGCCATGGAGGCGTTTTCTTCTTCTAGGTCGGGGGTGAAAGGATGTGGTTGTCTCAGTGCGTCCTCGAGAGCCCACAGAATGGCACTCCTCCTATGCTTCGAGAGCCGACTAGATGGGTACTGCGGGGTTGGACTGGCCCTTGCTGCCAGTCGGCGTTTGTGTTCAAGGAAAGAGAGCCGGCGCTCGGCCGGCGGTTGTTCGTCGTCGCTTGAGCTCTGGGAGGGCTGCCGCCGGAGGGGATCGAAGGGTTGCTCGTAGGGTCCGGGGATCTCGAGAAAGGGCCGGGGACTGTGGATGCCGACGGTAGCGGTGGCGGCGGCGGCGGCGGCTTCGAGGTAGTGGGGCCGGCGAGAGGGAGTCGGGGTATCGAGGGGGACGGGACGAGGGCTAGGGTTGGAGTAGAAGCCGGAGGTTCGACGAAGAGTCCGGTGAGACGACGGGGTTGGAGAGGGGTCGTCTTGCCGGAAGGAGGTGACAGAGTCCTGACTGAGGGGAATTGTCCGTCGCTGGCGCTGGGGCGGTGTGGCTGGGGTGTAAAACTCGCTGGGGAGAATCGGCGAGGAGGCTACTTGACTGCCAGCAGCAAGGTCTCCCAAAACACCAGCGGGCACCGGCGTGGTCGACAAGGCGAAGGGGTCACCACAGGAGCTGTGGTGACGAGGGACACTGGCTTACGGAGAAGGGACCTGGAGGTTGGGAGCACTCCCAAGGTTAGACGTTGTTGCCACCAACCGGGGGGTCGAGGGGTCGGGGCTGGAAGCAGTAATGGAGTGGCGGGGGACGGGGATGGAGCTTGGACGCGAGCGGAGCAACCGAGCGCCAAGACGCGACGAGAAGGGGCAGCGAAGGGGGGCCACTCACGGTTGGGGCAGCTGAGGAAGCTCGGAGAGCTGGGATAAGCTGGTGATCGGGCGGGAAGCTCTGGACGCACACAGAGCAAGGAATGGGCGGTTTCCGAAAAAGAGCGAACGAGGCCTGCCGACGATGACAGGGCAAAAACTCAACCACAGTTTTTGTTTTTTTTCCCAAACAATGACTTGACCTGTGCTTCTGAGTCGCAACGCCGGCGAGCGCGACACTCGCATCGACTGAGCAGCGCCCGACGAGCTGCCGTTGCAATTGCAATTGCAATTTGCGAGGCGCACGCGGCAGGCAAGCCGGGCCTGTTACACCAGTTCCAGGTTGACTGTGGCTGGGGCACGAGTGCGGTGTGGTGCTGGACTGCTGGTGATGCTGCTCCCAGCTGGATCCAGAATTCCAGGCTGGATCTGATGGAGATTGTGCGATGGTGGTGCTGGATAGTGTGGATGTGCCGGATGTGCTGTGTGCACCAGCAGGGCACAAAAAATCCGGAGGCGGGACGAGAGACGAGACTCAGAAAAGTGCGTGGCTGGCTTCTGCCAAAAATCGCATGGGATCGGTCGGATGGCCGTTGCAGCGTTTTGCAACTTGCAGGCGCCCCGTTCCAAGTTGGGCTGGCGCGCCGGCGCCAATTGCAAGTTGCAAAAAATTTCAAAAAGGAGCGACAGGTTTCAAAATTCAACGACGGGATGGCTTCAGCTTATTGGGTCGCGGGCTGTAAGCATCGAGCAGCAAGGCAGGCAGTCCTGGGCACCTAGACGCGCGTGTCCAGCGGCAACAGCAGGCAGGCTGGGCTGGTGAGATGGAAAGAGCGAACAGCGTGAGTAGGCGACTGGATGTCTGAGTGAGCGAATGAGTGAGTGGGTGGGTGGGTGAAAGAGTGAGTGAGTGGGTGAGTGAGCGAGCGAGCGAGCGAGTGAATGAGTGCTGAGAGCCGAAGCTGTGCGAGTGTATCTGGAGCAAAAAAAAGAGCGTGCAGCTGCTGATGAGAGAGGGACTGTTCCTTGGTTTGGCCGAGGCCGTCGCGTTAGCAACCAACTATTTGTTTTATCTTAAACCTCCTGCTATCTTCATGCTTTTTTTGCATCGTGCATCCGGCTTTCCTCCTTCCAAGCCCAAACCTTAGCAACTGGTCGACGTCGCGACGCCCCATCTGCGGCGCTTGCATCGCGTCAGGCTTCGCTGCCCGACCAACTGCCGCGGCCAGCTTTGAAGTAGCAAAACCTGCAACCTCTTACCACTCTCGTGCCCTCACGCGTCGAGCGTCTTCCACATCCACATCCAATCATCCAATCCCAGGGAACAAGACGAAAAAAAAAAAAATCTCAGCGCTGCACTCACCGCCTCCTCACGACCGCAATAGATTGTTCGTCTTCTGTAAACGAGGGACTTCGGAAGCCGAGCGTCTAGCTGTGCAGCAGGGACATGCTCGAGTTCCAATGGCTTAGAACGAGAGACAAGCGATCGAGAATCGATCTGCAAGAGTCCAACAACAAGTTGCCCAAGCTGTTGACGCTGACGCAAAATCTGAAAGGACAGACACTGAATAAACGGGAGAAAAGCGGTCGAGGGGTCCAAGTACACACCGGCCGCTCAGGGGGACCGGCGCTAACCTTTGCAGTGCACGGGCCTGGCTGGGGAAAAGTTGGCCAAGGTGCCAGGCGGGCCTGGGCTGTGGGCTGGCCTTGTCGCTGCGTGGCCTGTGACTCTCTCGCCAACCCGGCTAACGAGATCAGCAGCTCGCCTCGTGGGCGGAACGCTTGTTCGGGGTAAGGAAGTACGTAGGTACGGGTCCGTACTTTAGGATGCCAGGAAAACCGGCTACTCGATGTTGGCGGACTCTTTCGTACTGGGGATGTTGGACGAACACGCAGAGGAAGTATGCCTGCGGATCATGATCTCCCAAGTTTGAGCACTAAGACGCCAGCAGGTTACACTGGCTACTTCATTGGTGCCGAAGATGACAACGTGATGCCTGGTTGAACGCTGATGCTTCTTCTCTGCTCTCCCGCAGGTCGGCATGACCGGAAGACGACATGATAAAAGTCCTGAAGGGAACTTCCAATCCCCTCCTTTTCAGCTGACCGAGATTCAGTCCTTCATTTGTGTTGCTCATATAAACGTCTCTGGGATTCCCATGATTGCATGCAAACCTCTGACGTCAAAGACTCGGGGCTTCCGACCAGCACTAAAAACAAACGCTTTACGTCTATGCATCATTTTGCCTGATCACCCAATCATACCTTGGAAGTTTTTCTCGACTATTATACTCGGGACTTTTGTTCGTATCTGCTTGAACCCTCCATCGAGCCCGGGAGAGATCCGGTTTGCTTCGATGCACAACAGCCAGATGTTAAGTGCAAAAAGCTCTGATGAGCTGGCATGCCATACTGGAGCTGATGGACCTGTGGACGAAACGAAACAATGGATCCCGACATCAGGACGCGAAGTTCCGATTGGCCATCCTCGGCCAGAGCCCCACATCCTCTTTGGTCCTTCTTTTGTGCTTCTCGAACATTTGTGTTTCATCTACTCGTTCACTCCGCGCTTCCACCATAGCATAATCCCCATCAATCCAAAGGGTCGCTACCTACATACCTACATAGCGCATGGTTGAGCAGGGCCGGCCTACCTACTATTGCCCATAGATTGCTACAACTTATATAGAAGCAGAAAGCCACTTACACTGAATGTTGGTTTAGGTCCTGCTAAATCACCTAAAAAGCGCTTATGCATGAAAACGGGTTCTGAACGTTACATTCAACCGTTTGATGTGGTCCGTGCATTTGGCTTGATTCTGTCCAATCTTGCAGGGGTGTTTCTTCCTTGTAGGGACCAGATCACTTTGGTCGGCTGTTTTTGTTTGCACTTCAATGAAGATCCCATGCAGCCTGCCAGAAATATATATCGGTAACTTGCGGTTTTCAGGAATCCTTCCATCTAGGCAGTTCTGGACGTCAGATCGTTGGAAACGTTCAACGAGATCATAGAGCATAAAAACGTCGGGATCTTGGTAATCCTTGCCTATCTGTTCCACAAGGTGCCTATGGGGACACTCCGTGGTTTGCTCGGAGTGCATACCCCATACTCTTGAGCTTTCACCGAGTCTTCAAGTTACTTCCGTCGTTTTTCTACAACACCTAATCCAACAGCATCTAGCCGTCCCGGTCTTGTTCATCTTCCTCCTCCGAAAATAGGTGGCGCCGACTGGCCTCGATTTCAAAGCGCCACAGCGCCGAAGATCCCCGAATGGAGGGTAACCAGCACCATGGTGCCTGCCCCACGCTTGGGCGAGCTGGGCTCAATCGAAAGGGTGGCCTCGTGCAGACCTATAAGAATCCTTTGACCTGCAAGTGTTCATCTATTCCATACCTCCCCGATGATCACAGTAAGCCCCGTTGTCAGCGTTGCCTGGTAGCCCCTCGCACTTAATTAAGGGTATGACGTCGTATGTCGCAAGGTTCCTGGCTTTGCACCACGTCTACATAGCGCAAGCACGGCATACCATTGGGGGCGAAAGACAATGCCTGCCTTTTCTTTCGTTACATCTGGAATCGAATGGTCGGCGATCAAGGCCATGAGCGGCGGCGACCTCAAGGCGCGGGGAAGAGGCGAAGCCTTGAACGGCACAACTAAGTCTGCGCCAGAATGCAACCCAAGCCTGTGGTTCACACCAAGTTCTTTGTTGCTGACATCTATTTAACCAGGAAGCAGGAAGGTATGGTGGACCCACGCCATCCTGGGGCTTCTTCTCATCCTACTCTTGACAGAAAATCGGCCTGAGTATTGTGGGAGCCAAGACCTCGAAGTTCACGAGAACCTTGTGCTCAAGTGGTACTGATGCCCTTTGACACACCTTGAGAAGTTGACAAGGCCGCAATGTCTCCATGCTGCCGCAGTATTAGACAGGCAAAACCCGGACAATGGTCAATCTGCCCCCGGCCAACCGCTCAGGAAGAGATTTGCAACGCGGGATGAACAGCGAGTGGTGGGATTATACTGGTGCTTTTTATCCAAGCGGGTCGCTTGGTCGCCAAACCTGAGCAGCGATTAGCACCCAGGTAACCAGCGAAGGATCACTTCTGCAGACAGAACGGGCTTCTTCTACCCACCCACCGATACATTCGCGAATGAGACTAGGTGACCTCCGGCGACTGGAAAGTTGTCTCGGCACTGTTCTCTTGCTTGAGGAAAGATAGTCAACAAGCATTCCGGAAGACATTGCTGGTGGGTATGTCAATATATGTGAGCAGTCGAAGGATTCTTGAAGCGATCGAATGGCCACTGCCAAGTTGTGCCGTCCGTCCTCTGTCACTCTTCAGCGCAGCTACGCGGCGCAGGTCTTGAGATTGTATCATGGTAATAACTTGAGCGGATGCTTTAAAGCTCACACGACCCCAGAAGTAGGTAGGTGGGTATGTTGGTATCGGCGAACTTATAACTGTGGTGTTGTCATGTGTCTATCCAGACATATCTACTCAGACGCCGTTCTCAAGACGACAAGGGTAGGCTTGGATGACACTCATCTATCTTCTACCTCACCTTGTTGGATCTCGTCCACCATGCCGTGACTACCATATGCATCATCGTCCTTGCAGTCGACTGACTCTGACGGTGACCTGACAACTTGGAACCACTATGCCCGCGGCAGTTCACTGGTCTCTTGTGAAGTCAAGGCCCTGCCAACCGCAAGATGCGTTTGCCATCAACCCGGTCGGCCCTGTGCCATACAGCAGCTACCAGGCGTTTGGAATATCCCTTGTTGTTGTCTTCCCCCTTCTGTCAGTGACAGTCTGCGGCCTGAGGGTATATAGCAGACGTATCTCTTCAGGGCTGGGCGTGGGTAAGTAAAACCATGATGTTGAGAAATCGTCCCTTTGTCTGGTTTAACCTGTTATTAATGAGACATTACTCAGACGATTGGTTGATTTTCCTGGCTGCGGTAGGTTTTAAGTGTGGAATCCTTTCGAGAGCACTCCTGTGCTGATGACTAGAATCAGGCCCTTGCTCAACCGCATGCTATCTTTTCCATTCTTTGTATGAAACCCCTTTATCGACCATAAAGCCTGTTGGATTCACTCTCTCATTCGAGCAAAGCAACTGACGGTGTTTGAGATTAGATATACGAACTGGATATTGGGGATTACATGATGAGGATATCCCTCCTCATCCACCAAACCAGGGGCTGTTTTGGGCCTATCTGACCCGAGTCTTTCACACACCGCTCCTGGCCTTGGTCAAGATCTCAGCGTTGTTGTTTATTCTTCGGCTTGGTCGGTCTAAGACGTCTGTCCGGAGGTTTTGCAAAACCTTGCTCTTGATTTGCACTCTACAACTCATCGTCTTCTTCCCTATAACTGTTTTCAAATGCCGGCCTATTGAGAAGAGCTGGACCTTGCGGGGTGACGGGCAATGTCTGAGCCATGGGGCTGTCACAGTTATTCTTGCATGCTTCAACATCGCCACCGATATCTTCACAATCGTTATCCCGTTCGTCGCCTTTCATGATCTCAAAGTGCCAAATAAGATACGTTATGCTTTATTGGCTGTCTTCACCTTAGGAGGCCTGTAAGTGTTACGGCATATATACCTTCAGGCATATTCGCTTCTCTCCTTCTCAAATCATGGATTAGTAACTGACCGTACTAATCGCTTCGGCTCCCGACACCGACAACAGCGTGATAGTGATCAGCATCTTACGACTTTATTTTGTCATCAAGGCCTGGTACCTACCACCAGGTAATGATTCGCGTTACTCGTTAGGCTATACGACCAACTCGATCGAGGTCAACCTGGCCATCATAACGGCGAGTATTCCGGCGTTATGGCCATTGGCTCGAGCATGGTTTCCCCGCGCATTCTCATCCTTGGGCATTGATCGCCCTTATCTATATCCCGATATCGAAGTAGTGTATGATACGACACCATCATCTCCAATTGGGACGACTCGACCAACAATACATGCCATCGGCGAGGACGGCGCGGTCCGTGTGCCCAAGCGGGCTGTCCTTCGTGGCAAAATCCGGTGGCTCCAGAAGCGCCCTGGCCCTCCCAGCTTCGTACGTCCAGCCATAAGTGTTGACGAGTCACGACATTCGGCAAATGCAATTGCAGGAGGGAGCCATGAAGAGAAGACTGAACAACCTAAGCAACCTTTCCCAGAGAAACAACGCCCACAGTCTTCGGACATCCGGATTTATCAAAAGCAACAACATCAGGGAGGAGCATCATTGGCTGGCAGTGCGCAAGAGCAGCAGCAGCACACCAGTTCTTCAGCCAGAGTGCTTTCAGGGGAAGAAGGAAGCAGTGAGGACGATGGGAGCGTGTTGAATTATGATTATCATAGGTTTCTTCGGGGCAGTGAAACTGAGACCAGACATTAGAACCGGTATGGCCAAGATTGGCGTCGCCAGACACCGGGGAATGAGTTTTGGTGACACAAAAGCGATGACTGGATAAGGCTACGGAGGCTGGGATGAAATAGCTCGAGGACTGTCAGCTGGGGGCTTATCCGCGCAATAGCGACCACCCTGAAACAAGGTAACACAGCCAAGTATCCGAATCAACGAACCTGACCAGCATGTTTCCCAGGCAACTCAAATGAATTCCTCAGGGAGGTGGGGTTGGATCGAGAGAAAGCCTGCAGGGTATTGGAGTAATGCGTAACGAGGGGTCGAAACAAGTAGTAGGAAGTCTTGCCCCCGGGGGGGGGGATTGATTGATACCAAAAAGTCGTACAGATCTTGCTTTCATAAGTAATCGATAATTTGTTGAGTCTTTTGCCCCTGACGTTAGAGCTGTTGAAGTGTGATCAGTGCTATGGTTAAGGTTGGGTACTGTCCGACTTCGGCTATTATCCCCTTTTGTTTGTCTTGTGCCATGGCGCGACTTGCAGGGTGCTGCAGTGTAGATCGCCCGAGCGGCGATGGAAGGAGAGCAGCTCAGGGCTACGATGCAGCCCAAGCGTATAAGCTCGGGAAACGGGCGGTGCCCCTAGAGACGGGATCGCCACGAAAATAAAGAAGTCTACCTCGAGGTCAGCAACAAACCAATGCTGAAGCCTCTTGCGAGTGCTGTTTCCATGTTTCAATTCTCAGCTTTGACACAACATTGACTACCAGGTTACTGATTCGTAGTTTGTGACAACCAATGACGGGCAAAAAATTACCACATTGGGGTTGTGATGGATCCAAGCAGAGTTTAAAGAAACACGGCATAGCCAAAATCTTGATGGCAAATCCAAAGAAGGAGGAATGATGTCGTACAAGCTGACTTCCCGGGAGTGTTGGGACTCAAATTGTCATTTAGAGTCTGTGTTTGTCGACAGGTGTCGACTTGGGAAAGACTCAGCAAGAAAGAACCTTGAAGGCCGAATGCTATCCTCGGTTCCCTTTCTCGTTCCTGCAAAACGGGCCAAGGTGCTGAGCGCTGACTAAGCTGGGTCTCGGCGTGTGATTGGTCCCAGCTTCCCAGTGGGGACCAGGCCAAGTGACGGCTTGCAATTGCCTGCAACCGGGCTCCTACTGTGGCTCCCACAGACAAAGTGTGGGTGGAAGAAGCAAACCACCAGATGATTTCTGGTGACTATTCGATACTGCAGAGTACTGACAGTCTGGAACTGCTGCCAGCAACACTTAAGTCAATCAAACAGGTCACTTTTTTACATACTTAATGCTGCGTCCTCTTGCATTGCATGCGCATCATGAGTGCAACTCATTTTGCTTTCTTGAAATTCCAACCTCGCCCCGCCATGTCCCTGATGTCCCCTCCCTGTCTGCGCTCGTACTAAAACACATGCAAAAGCAGGTAACAAAGCACACCCAAAGGCCGGGCAGAATCACTGTCTGATTCAACACCCAGGCACAGGCCATAGGCATAGCCGCGTAGATATCCGATGCACTGCAAGACTTGCAAGCCCACGATGGCATCCTCGGATCAGTACCGCAAGCTGATTCTTCCTACTGCCTTTCCTTACTTAAGCTTCCTTGGGCAGGGCTGGCAGTGTTGTCCAACCAGGAAAGGCCCTCCTGTTGTACGAATCACACTAACAACTGGTTTCCGATTGGTTCCCAGCAATTGAAGGTGCAGCCATCTCTTGTCCTGGGCCGGGAGATCGACCTGCAACCTCCGGGGAACCAGGAACCAGGACAGAAAGGTCCAGATCATGGTAATAGAGCTCGGTTCGGACGCTATCGTACTTAGAGTCTCCCAACGAGTGGATAAACATACTGGGAATCATCTGAGAGAAAAAAAAAGTGCTTATTGGAAGTCTGATGGTGTTTAGAGCTGCTGCCAATGCTGTCACTTTTCCTGCTTGTGCAAAGCCATTCAAGAGGGATCTTCGAAGAGGGAAAATCGGGTCCGTTTTCCTCGCTGTGCCAGATGCAATGCCATGTCTCGGCCAGTCGGTGGCATTGCCATGCTCCCCTCCCTCCCCAGGACACTTCGCTTCCAAGAGAATGGGAGGACTGCCTTCTGCGGATTTAATCTATGGGGTACCTGACTTGTTCTACAGTTTTGCTTGTTAGCTTGGTACTTGATGCAATCCAAAACAAGGATATTTGGTCAATGATCTAAACTTCTAGCAGTCGAGAAGTTGGCGGCTGTTGAGAAGGCTTGAGGATCGCGAATATAGCTACTGGACCTCTTCTCTGACCAAGGACAGTTCTTCCCAATCAGTCCTGCCTCTCAGAATGCCCAAGATGCTCACAATCAATGAAGATGGGCTCAGAATGTGAGAGCTTCAAGCCACTACGAGAAAGGGGATGCGGCTGACAGAAAGGTACCACGCTAACATATAAACGAAGGTAAATGTGTACGTTAACAAAGTTGCCATCAGGGACAGGTACACCATCCATCGATCTATGCACTTTACACAATGGGCAGACAACGAGGCAGAATACGCACATACGTTTCCCGTGTCGGTTCCCTACGGGAAATGAAGCGACACGTCGAACGGGCTCGAATGCTTACAAGGCGCTGTCGGGCCGTGTCAGTCAGCATAGCAAGTGTGAACAGCAAGGGCGTGTGTCGAGATGGGCCGCCACTCTCCTCTTGGTGTGTTCGCGACTCACATACACATCTTCGTCCGATGTCTGTTGGGCCTCACCTGTGCCCTCATTTGCTATGCAGGCAGGCTTGTGATTCTCGGATGACGATTGCCACGTCTAGCCCGACGCCCCGGATGGACAGAAAAAACTCGGGTTCTTCCGTGCCATCCCTTTGACAGGAAAGCTTGCTTTTTTTTTTTGCTACCACTGCGATACGTCATACGCACTGGAACGACCGGACTCTGTCTGAGCGTACAACGCGGCTTGACGGTAGTTGCACTTCACCCAGACACAGCTGAAAGGTGAAAGATCCGATCTCAGGGCGTGTCGAAGACGGGACAACCTGCCTTGGTATAGGGTTCCCAGCATGTTTCAATTTCCAAGTGTCAAGCCAGCCCCTTGCGCCCTACTCAGTCCTGTTGCGGTCCCAGCATTTGATTTTCAACGCCCACAATTGTGCTTATCGCGACGTTCCTTACTGTCATCCTTCGGCACATATCCTTTCTCTCCAGAGCCCCTTACAGCTTCGAGGTTTTTGTTTGTTAAAATTTGGCATTTGCCCCTTTAGTAGTGCTAATCTATCGTGAATCCTGTTGCTGTGCTCCTTGGGCAAGCAAGCCACGAGTTTGCTCAGGAGGGCAAGGCACACATGTGCTTGCATGTGTGGATGCAAGCTTCGGGAGGAATTTGATTCCATCCCATGTGCCGGTCATAAATCACCCCAAGTTCCCAGCCCAAGCCTATAAGCACATAATCTCGGAGGTTACATGTTCTTCCTTTCATTCATCCACATACCTTTTCTATACTTTTCTCGGTTTGATTCTTCTTCATTCTTTTGGCTGCTACTTCCAACAGATCTCTTCATCTTTTCATCCTTCTCTCTTCCTTCGCGAACTTTTCATCGCTTCATCGCTTTATCGCCTACCCAACTTCCTATCTGACATTCGCTTCTATCAAACTGCTCTTTCTTCATTCAACAATGAACCGACTAGGAATAGCCAATAGCGAAGAGGTCCCTCGGCTTTCTCAACCTCAAGGCCGGTCTCATCCCCCTCCCAAGCTTTATGTCGCCAATTTTTCTTACCCCCGAAGCAATGCCGCGCATTTCTATCCCCGGGTGCAGCCGATGCTTTCTCCCACCCGGGATTCCACGGCATCCGACACTTCAATTCCCCCCATGGTTGAAGACCATGGATCGGATTTCTCAGCCGACGAGGAGAGCCACGATTGTGCATCGGGCGATCTGTTGGATTCTTTTTGGCAACTCAAGGAACAGCTAGACAGGAAACAGGAATACTCACCTCAGAGCGCTGTTGCTGGACACAACTGGGCCCAAGATGAACCAGGTATCTTTGAAGCTGATTCACCCGTTCTCCCTGTGACGGCAGTCGGTCCGCCGAAGCAGCAGGAGCAGCTTCTGCAAAGGACTATGCTACGGCCTGAGCAACGGCCACAACTGCTCAAGGCGGCACCAAAAGTGACCTATTCTCTGTTTCCACCAACGAAGCCGGAACCGCAAATTAAGAGACAGCCGCTGCCGCCTGTACCTCAGCGTCAGCCTGCTTCCCTCCCTCAAGCCGAAGCTCTGGAACCCTCGCCAATTCTGAGCGGTACCTCAGCAGTCCCTTTCTCGGGGAAGGTAGCCTTCGTGCCCAGAGGTGACAATAACCTTCCTCCAGCTATTGCGCCAATCTCTGGATCAGAGGCTTCCTCGAGGGTGACTTCGCCAATTTCACCGCAAGATTATCCTCCAGCAAGCAGCTCCTCGGATTCATTCTCCCTGATTCTCCAAACGAACATATCACCACATCAATCACCTTCTGCTTCTCCAATCGATGCTACATCTCCCAACCGTCTCGCCAGATACTCATCGCTTAAGAACTTGCGAACCCTCGGTCTTTCCAAGGCCAAGACACGCTCATCTCCCTCCCTGGCACAACTTGCGAAGAGCCACAGCGATCGACCACCACAAACCCAGGAGCCAGCCCGTCTACCTCAGGATGCCACTTCGCTGCACTCCGAGGATCGGAAACCGCCCCCCATACCTCTAGTCCCTCATCGGCCCCCTCCTACCCCACCACCGGTCTCCGTCTTCGAAACAGACTCCGACGACGGCAGTGACAAAACCTCTCGACACGCTAACAAAAGCTTTTGTCGCCGACTTGTCCATGGCTTGGTCCATCCTTATCGTCACCACAACAGCCCTAACCGCAGTCATATCCGACACATCAGCAGTCCCCTTCTATTTTCTCATATCCGTCGGGGCAAGGTCTCCGGTCAGCCGCCACATAAGCGGAGTGTCAGCGACGAAGGGCCATCTGGGTTCTCTAAGGCGTTCAAGCCCCAGACCGGCCATTTCGTGGGCGGAAAAAGTGAGACAAACAGCAGCAGTGGTGGTAGTGGGGTTCTGGCGCGAACGATCTTTTCGTCTATGAGAGCAAGGAATAACAGCAATGGAGGAGTGGTCAGTGCTGGTACTGGTGCTGGCAGTAGTGTTGACAGCGATGTTGGTAGCGGCGAGCAGCAAACGCCACTGGGGAGACGTGCAATGAGCATGGATTTACCAAGGAGAATGGGCTCGGATGATAATCTATTGCCAGCCGAGCTTCGGGAGATGGAAAAGGAGAGAATGAAAGATAAGTTCTTGGGGCGGTTCTTAAAGCGGAAGCCGTAAGCTCTTTCTCTGCTTTTCTTGCTGCACTCCACAAACATTCGTCATGGAATCTGCCGAATCTCGCATCGGAAAACGCACTTTGTATTTTTTCCCCCCCCTTTGCTGTCCTACATGCCACCTTGTCAGACGCCGGCACCAAGCTTCTGTTTGGATGGATAGGGCAGGGATATCGGGATGCTGCATAGCATACATGATCAATGCAGTGCAACAAACAGCTAGCAGGGATAGGACTAATAATGGGAACAAAGGATGTGAATAGCAGTGTTGTTGACCTGTGTATGATTATTTCTGGTTTAATCTATGGCTGTATATGGGTGAAGGCGGTTCAGGATCGGGTTCGTGTAACTTCTTTATGTTTACCAGTTGCGCACCACGGTATAATGGGATGGTAGGATATGTTTATATATTTATTAGATTAGGTTGGCGATTTTGGGGATGGGAGTGGGGGGGGAGTTCACAAAATGTTGGTATCATTTAGTACTGAACAGTGGATTGTATAATATGCTTCATTTTCATACACTCAGCATAGTTTCTTGAAATCAACACTATTTGATTTTAGGGAGGGTTATGCAAACTTAAGGGAGCTGTTGGTTACTCCCATATACCAAATGTTTTTCAGGTTAAAGAGTGTTTTCAATGGAATACAGTAGGTCCGCCGCCAACTACATGAGTTGGAAAGGTAACTGATATGCAAAGTATACATTCTTGCGTTGCTCCCCTTTTCATTCTATCATCTTCAGAACTACAATCATAATTCTTAACTATGTGGATCCGTAGCTCATTAATAGCAGGTATATTCATCTGCATAGCCGTCTGTTCATGCTGCTTCATGTCAGTCATAACCTTGAATTATCCATCATCTCATCAAATGCAAGTCATCCCATCTTGTCAACGCCAGATATATGCTAAATCACTAAGCCACAAAAAAAAAAAAAAAAAAAAAAAAAAAAAAAAAAAAAAAAAAAAAAAAAAAAAAAAAAAAAAAAAAAAAAAAAAAAAA